>Ga0157357_1000344_pt1 | contig 19796 bp, 15 predicted proteins | sample AttcapACBM1_FD_111485 | JGI IMG/M metagenome (GOLD analysis project Ga0157357, IMG submission 111485) | Fungus gardens microbial communities from leaf cutter ant in Botucatu, State of Sao Paulo, Brazil - Atta capiguara ACBM1 | ecosystem: Host-associated > Fungi > Mycelium > Unclassified ... | reverse complement strand
GCACATGTACAGCGGAGATTAAAGGTATGACATCAGGGCACATGTAGAAAGCATGGTGGCCTTAAGGTAGAAGCATGGTGGATGAGTAATGGACATGAGGTAGTGGCATGGACTTAAGGGCCAGATAGATATTGTTGTAGCACAGACCACGATGTAATAGTATATATAGAGGAGCAATGCAGCGAGGGCTCCTTGTCAAGTTCTCTTGTAATCCCTCACTCTTTACTTGATAGCCCATTGGAGAGCTTTGCTTGTTGTGAGATCATTTGTCCTTGAGTGACAAGTAGTTGCTACAACACACAGTATACAAGCTGAAGCCAAAGGTTGTTTCAACCCATTTTCCATATTCTTGGATAATGCTCTAACTTACATATTTGGACTTCCAAGATACCTTACTAGATCTCAGATAACAAGGTGTAAACTGCATCTAACAAAACTCTAATATTTGATGTCAAAGATATGAAGTTAGTTATACCAGCTCTATCACTCTTGTAGTCTAACTCCAACTACTGCTAGCATCTTTGTGATTATCATTTGATAATCCCAGTTGCTATCAGATAAGTACTTGCTATTTCTAGACATTATTCTAGATGTTTCCATCAAAGTGTCTGACCATCTGAACACTATCATTCCTTGCTTGGTCAGCACTGTTCTGCCAGATTGGTATGCATTCTAGAGTATTTAGCATACTTGCCATCTTTAGGAGATCTTATTCTGTTCTTTTAGGTTTCTTTTGGAGATAAGTCCTTACTTGGTGTATCATATAGACAATAGACTTAGGTTTCTTCTGGAGCTTGTAATCTCCACCAGCTCCATAGACTTCACCCAGTTGCTCTAACAGTCACTATTGCTTTTTCCATATAGGACACCAAATAGATGGAAGGGAAGAGGGAAGAGGAATAGATATGTTTGTGAGATTAGCAGACTGTTTTCTACTAGAAGCATCATAAACCTATTTGTTGGTAGCCAAGGCATATGGATCACTAATAAGACTCCTAAATGGCTCTATCATCAACATCCATGAGATTTATCTCTTCTAAGTCTTGCATTTCTACACTTCTGGGTTTAAGAATCTCTTAGAGGTGAGTTCTGTAAAAGCTGCCTTAAATTCCATATGAAAGAAGCTGTTCCACAGATTTTTGTAAACTTGGTACTCATATCAAACATTTGAGGGTAATAGATATGCCCAGCTTGATTTTTCAAACCACCTTCATAATTTCAGCCAACTAGTCAAGTTCGATTGTTCTCTCCTGTACAAAAAAGGCTGACTAGGCTGCCAGAGACATTGAACTTCTGACATCATCGGTTACCTCAAGTTCGCCGGCGGTCCATGCTCCATTCTCCGCAAAATCTGGTTCTGCACAACTAACAACAAACCATACAGCGTTTCAATTCGCTAAAGAGAAATGGCTGAATCCAACCAAACAGATTAATTGGTTCAAGGCTTACAGGGACAGGTATGCAGAGTCCTCGCGCAATCCTCACGACCTCGCCAAAAATGACTTCTACTTCAATCGGCAATCCTTTTTGAGCGTCCAGCAGCATGCTGGGTGTATGTGTATTCAACGGATCCATATACTGCGATCTGGTCAGTGCCATGAGGTTTTCGGGATATGATGATGGGATGCCGTCTTGTGAATCAGGAAAACCCATCGCATGCCCTGATACCAAATGTCAGCCCTTAAAGACCATGAAGGAGATGAACAGGTAGAAAGACCCAGAGTCACTAATTCATCCAGCGTCGCTTTCAAGGAAGGCAGAGTATATTCCTCGATCAGGTGTTTGGTCATAGGCGATACGAAAGGTTCGTACGACAGATCAGCTGAATCTGCGGGAGGACGCCAAGCTGCCGGAAGGCGATAGCTGAGTAAGGGCAGCAGTGTATCTAGTGTTTAGATATCCACCCCCAACACGCACCCAATTAGTGAAACTTACTTGGTCAGAGTGGCCAATGATGAAAAGGCTACATTCCAGAAGTTCTTTTGGAATTTGATTCGTTGAATTTCCGGGACAATAGTGAGGGTAGTACCTCCTGTTGACAGAATAACTCCAAGGTCCTGCAGCAGCGCAGTCTCCTCAGAAGAATTGATTGACATCTTAAGATTTCCATGTCTATATACTCCAATTGAAAGTCGGTCCTATGTCACATATGTCTTTAATTCCTTCCGGTGGTTTCGATGAAACGTAGATAGCTCACGAAACTGTCGTGCTCCACAACATTCGGACCGAGAAGATTTGCCAGAATGTACAGGGCAGATGCAATGATACTCGGAGGTCCTTTATCAAGCTGTACAAGAGCTTCATGTAAATCCCTTTCTACGTTGAGCCCATTCTGGAGTACAACGTATGTGGGTTGTGGGTAGAGGTCTACATAGGGAGATGACAGTAGTGGTTTGAGGATAGCTGGTGTCCTTGTAATCTCCGGAACAGCCTTTGTGGTGATGAAAACGTAGGAATATGATTGATTCGCAGCATCCGCGACAGATTTACAAACTGGGTTTGGATAGCAAGATTCGGGGTAGACGATAAGGTAGTATAATTTCCATAGGATGATTTTACACATACGATTGTCAGGCATCCAGCCTGTTATTTCACCATACTTCTTGCTGTGAATTGTTAGGCCTTGAGCTGATCTCCCGAACCATGTTTTAGTTTTCGTGTATCAGAACAGGATACCCTACAATTGATAGAATCGTAGTTGCTACGGGCGACAACAGTGACACGTGCAAACCCGCTCTTCTTCAAAATATATGCATCTATGAATTCAAGTCAACTATGACTGAAGGCACGCTATCACGTTGTAGTATCAAGGATTGAAATTGAATGACGCACATACTGCGCCTACCGCGCCACACCCAACGACGAGAACATCTTTGATCGGGGGCGACATCCTTATTGATTACCTCTGGCAGTCGTGATGAAATGACAATGAAATGACAAGGGGGGGAGCTGATAATTATCACCATTCCGACAAATTTCCGACATCTCGGAACTCTCCGCTTCAGAGTGTGATATGTGATATCATGTACTACTACAGTTGTACCACAAATGACTACTCAGTTGGTAACGACAATGGTACGACAATGGTATAGCAGATTATCAGTTGCGGGAGGTCTTTTTATCTACACATCTGCCACTCATCATCAGTGTTAAATCTGTCTATTTCACACAAGCAATGATGCTCGTGAGCTTGATTCAACTTCAACTTCCAATAATTCTTTTGTGTAGTTTCACTTGAACAAAGGACTCAATAGCTCTCTACATCGCTGCTTAGCGCTATCATCTTACAACAGATCGAGAGAGCAATTTATTGATTCCCACTAGTGCAGTTTAGAAGTAAATATCTCTTCCACTCTATTCCGAACTTCATTCTTTCCGCCATTGCACACAGACAGTCTTTAACTGTTGCACACAATCGCCGAATTCCGTGATACCAACCCCTATAATTTCTCTCTCGGTGAATGATCCCTGTACTCTCGTGAATAAGGCTATCACTAGTCACAGCTCAACTGACATTATTCGCTGAATATGAACAGGTAAGTCCCGATGTATAGCTGTAAAACATCTTCAGTCAATAGTGTTGAAATGGTTGTAGTTTTGGTCAACTTACCGGCAATGCATAACACTCCCGATCGTTTCAGTCACTTCGAGATGATTTCTGAGCCTGAGTGCCTTCCCCGTTCACCGGGCTTACGGGTACCTGTGGGGGACATGCATAACTACACAGTCCTAATGCACTCGGTAGCAGCCCACAAAGAAAGGCGGAGAAGAAAACTGGTGCTTGGGTAAGGATCATGAGGGTAGGATTGAGAGTAGGATTGAGGGTAGAATACGGGATCCATTCCTAGGCTAGGCTATAGACTTTTATAATTACTTTTACTTCTAAACCGATCAAACTTCTTAGACGCCACGCTACTGCTCGATCTAGAGATTGTAGTAGCAAATATTCCAGGTAGCTGTAATTACAGATCAGAACCATATAACAATACAGAGAGCTTTAACAGTATAAGACAAAGCAGAGTTGTAGAGAGTAAGAAGACAACGAGGATGTTTTAGACAGGCAATAGAAAAGAGAGAGAGAGAGAAGGAAACAACAAGTAAACATTTATGTAGTTCAGACAAAATTGAAGCTTGAGTTGAGTCCATGAAACAAACGTTAGTGAGGAGAACTTCTTTCACAAACACTACGGCATTTTCCGATCGTTCACTCGTTGGCGATGTTGCCTGTTTCTCAAATGCACCTCGTAATTCGTCAGAGACTCTCCAGGTCCAGGCGTATATAACTGCAACAGCAATTTTTAGACCTTCCCAGTCGGAATCAGTTGGAGAAGAATACCCACCTTCCCAGGGCAATCTAAGCACCTAATCCGCCAGTCAGGCGGATTGCCACTCATCCTTCTTAAGATTGCCTCAAATCTGTCATCAGGATACTTAGTTCTCATATCCTGCAAAGCGCCAGTTAACCATGAGGGAACCTGCTGTGAAGCCTTCATCACGCCCAACAGTGAACAACAACCACACCTCAGTCAACTCCAAAAACTCCCAATAATTACAAAGAACGCTCGCTTACCACAGTAACCGCAGGAGGCACAACATTTGCAGTCGAATTAGAAGCATGTACACTAGCAGCTGGCGATCCCTCGTATCCCCCATGTCCTCCATTCTCGCTCCTTACTCTAGACATCGCTGGTTTCTTGTCTTCTTTCGCTGACGGTGCATCGGCCTTCTCTCGGAGCGGAATAGGCTTCACCAATCCTTTAGTCTCCCTCGTACCACCACCAGAGGATCTCGGAGTACCAGATTTAGCGCGTGCAACTCCATTAAGTTTGACTTTCTGAGCCAAAGGAGGCTCGGATGCACTCGAAGCAGTAGACACGGGTGATATAGCTCTATCATCATCGTCCTTCATGGGTGACAGCGAACGTCGAGAAAGGTTATTAACGTCCCCGTTCTTCGCAGGCGTAGAAGGAGCAGAAATATCGGCAGAAGTGGCAGTCGCAGCAGTACCCTGTGCTCTTGCAGCCCTCTTCCTAACTGGCATCTTCGTATCGTCCTTACGCATATGGTACTCAGGATCGGGATTATATTCCACTGGCCGAGGTCTACGATGTCTATGCCAAAACTTGCCTGCAAGCCCAATCAACACCAAGCCCTGCACAAAGAAAGGAAGAAAGAAAAAGAGAAAAAACCCAACTCACCACAAAGACCACACTGAGATTTATCACCCAAGGGTCCCTTCCTCCTCCCAACAGCAATGCTCTCCGGACAACCACAATTCGAACAATGCCAAACTCCATTAATGTAATTCGAATGTTGCCCGTCCGCAAACTCCCTCTCCTTTGCCTCTCTCTCCAACTCCTTCAGACTCTTCTTTGGCACATACTTCATCTTTGGTTCAGGTGGGGGCGGAGGCGGTGGAATAGCAGGAGGCGGATCGTTCTCCAACGGCGTCGGCAACTCGCTGACATCAACAGCAGTAGACGATGTCGGGGCTGTAACATGCGCTCTCGGCACCAAAACCTCATTCGGGACAGATGGTGCCTTGAACAATCCTTTCGGCTTCTTCTCCTTCGGTTGCGGCACAGGGATGTTAGGCATAGGGGTCGGTGTCGGAATAAACGTCGTCCCATTCTCAGATGCGACCATATTTGCAATCGTCAATGACGCAGCAGCAGCAGCAGCTCTACGTGATCCAACCGCGTTTTGTGCAGCAACAGAAGCCAGAATTGCAGGATCCAGTTCGGGGAAACCGATAGCTGGCGTTCGGTACGTCCGTGTAGGTTCGCGATCAGGGAGGACAATTCCACGACGTCCACGTTGATTACGTTTCCTTCTCTTGTTCATTTCCTTCTCGCGCTCCTTTTCACTTCGCTCGATATCGCTGTCACTTACCGAGTTGAGAAGTGGCGTATACAGCGAAACTTGATCCATAGGCCTTGCCCCAGTCGCGAGGTAAGGAAGGAAGGCTTGCCTGAGCTCGTCATCTTGAATCGGCGTGCCATCAGAAGGATGCCCGACGAGGAACAACGACTTCTGGAACATTTGAATTTGTTCTCGAATGCTATGAGCGATCGCAGTCCTACAAAGAAAGGCAGCGGTAAATGATAAATCCCAAAAATGGCAACAAACAGAGCAGAATGAAATACATACTTAAACTCTCCTCCTAACCCCAAATCCTGCGCATACACCTCCGAAAACTCTTCAGGCGTAACAGAATCATTCTCTAGATCCCATTCAAATTGATCTTCAAGCTTCATAGCGCCAGTGATGATTTCCAACTGGAAAAACAAAACAAAGTGATCAACATGACACCACATCAAAAGTCCAGTAATATAAACGAACCTTGATAAGAATCCTCATTTCCTCATGCATCAACTCCTCATCTAGTTTAATCTCATCAATCCCCATAGGCCTTCCAAACTCCTCTTCATCCATCGACACATCAAATGTCACACTATTCTTCTCCTCTTCCTCTACCTTCACTACCGCACCACCACTGACGGACAACCCGTTATGCGAAGGATTATTAAAATCCAACCTCCGTTTCTTTCTCAACCCCCTCGACATACTCCTGATAGTGCGCTTAGGCCCATTAATACGTGTCTTCCACGTCTCCCACCATTTTTCTTGGTCATCGTCCAAATGTCCTTGCTGCATAGGCACCTCACTCCTCAAATCCACGACCAATTCGCCCGTATCCTGATCATAGTTGAATGAATGGGCCTTATAATCACTGAGTTGTTCTTGAATGGATTTGACAATGACGGAGTGGTAGGCGGGCGCAAGACCGTAGTCATCGACTATAGATTGTGCAAATGTTTCAGGAGTGACGACAGGATCTGATCGATGTCGATGATGATAGTAACGATGACGATGAAAAAAAAGATTACGCGCGCGTACACAGCCGAAGAAGCGTGCGGCAGGGCCAAAAAGTAAGTTATTGCATCGCCGCATCCTTTTTAACCACTCACCATTCAGATTCCAAACAAACGTATCCTTCATTTTATGATGTTCAACATCGAAGTCCAATCGTATCGGCACAAGCTGCTCAGGTCTGTCCGTTTCCTCTACTTCCAACTTTCTCGGTCTATCACGGAACAAAAGTCAGTTCACAATCAAAACCAATAAACGCGATACATACAGTCTCAACCCTTCTCTCTGTCTCTTCCTCCTTTCCCTTCCCTCCTTCTCCCTCCCCTTCCTCAGCGGATATCTGACATCAAATCCCTCCCTTCCCCTCCTCCACCTATTCACATCCACACTTTGTGCTCCTTTCTCCCACCAACATCCATTACTCCCACCAAACATCCCATTTATCTCCCCCGCCATCCTCTCCTTCATCTTCCTCAAAGTACCTTCATACTCCTTATCTACCTTCATCCACCCTTGAATCTCGTGTATCTCCTCTTCAGATATCGGAGGTATGAGTTTCACGTAATCAATGAGTGGTACGGGGGTAATTTGAGTCGTCGCAGGATTAAGTTGGACGTTTTTCGGAAGTGAAGGAAGTTGGCTTGGTACGATGGATCCGGCGGATCCAGCTGGCGCAGAAGAGCAATGATCATTGGAAGACAGAGATGAACCAGAAGATGAGGGATCAACACCTCCAGTCGCGGAAATCGAAGACCCTCCTGTACTTCCAGGAACAGGTGTCCTAGTAACAGGCCCGGTGACATTCGGGTCAAGTATAGCAGGAGGTATGCTCGCTCTCACCGGCGATACACCCGGTGGTATCGATCCTTGTCTCGCTTGTTGCACAGCTTGTGCCTGTTGTTGCTGCTGCTGGGTGAGCACCGGAACGTGGTTCATCGGTGTTCCAATGACAGGAGTGCCAGAACCCACACTTCCTTGTCTCACAGGTGTCTGCGGTACTCCTACATTCGTATTCATACTCAAGTTCATTCCACCAGCCATTGTTACCTCGTTCGACGGACCTTGGGATCTTGGGCTCCGACTTGATCCTGCTTGCCGGTGACTACCAAGTATACCATTCATCCCAACTCCAGCACCGAGATCGCCAGATCCACCGTCATCACCAGCGCCAGACAAACCTGACATCGGCAACCTATTCGGCATAATTGAAGGTGGGCCCATAGCGTTCAGATTTGTATTCATTGGCCCAGCTCCACCTATATGCGGTGAGTCCATCTTTCTCTTGTTGCCTCGATATGGTGAATCAGGAATATTTCCAGACATCGGTGAGGGTGGACCTCGCACTCCACTACCAACACCAACATTACCAGAGAAATTGACACCAAATGACGAGATGGCCTGACTTTGTTGAGCCTGTTGCATCATCTGCGCATGTTGTGGTAGTTGCGAGTGTTGCTGAGCGACGTTCTGCTGTTGCGTCATCGTAGCTGGACTCTGATTTCGTGGTGTCGTAGGAGGATTTATCTGGGCAAAGGAGCTAAACTGTCCTTGCTGTGGCCCTGGGTGAAGTTGTTTCTGGATGAATGGAGGGTGAAACTGTTGGGGAGCAGAAGGATACGGATTTAGACCTGCACTACCAGACTGCGGCAGGGATATTTGTTGCTGAGATAGGGATTTGAGGTAGCCATTCATACCGAAAGCCTTTTCGTATGGAAAGCATAGTAGAAAACAATAAATAGAAGTCAACGAATATGTATCAAGAAAGAGCACACCTGTTGTTCACTACCTACGCGACTAGGCGGTCGAACACCTGGACTCTGCACATTTGCACTTCCACTGGCACTAACGGGCGATCGATGGCTCAATGCAGTTCCTGGTCTCGATATTTGCTGACCGATGACACCAGATTGCGTAAATGGTGGACGAGTACCAGGCTGGCTGTGGTTGGGATGGATATGTGTTTGAGGCATGCCTTGAGCAGTAGACGGCCTCGTCTGCTGTCCACCAGGACCTCCGTGCCGTTGATCCTGAGCGGTCGGGGGCCGCTGCATCCCCACAGACAAATTTGCAGAGGCCAGATTGGGGGTCTGCGGCGTAGATCCAGAACCATGACCAGAGGCTCCACGATGGCCTTGAGCAGTAGATGGTCGGTGAATTTGCATTCCCTGAGCGGTCGATGGCCGCTGCTGACCCTGCTGACCCTGCTGACCCTGAGCAGTTGGAGGTCGTTGCTGGGCTTGGGCCATAAGCATTCGCTGTTGACCTTGGGAGGTAGGTGGACGACCTGGGACACTTATCGAGCCGCCCTGCGACTGTGGGGGAGCGGGTGGTGGCATCATCGGTTGATGTCCGCCAGGCGTGAGATTCGAATTTGAGTTGTTGCCGAACTGCATAGGAAAGACCTTCATCCAAGCTTGTTGTTTCTCTTGCTGGCTGAGGGCACTGAACTGCTCGCGGGTCAGACCGAGAGCATTTAGAAGCATCTGCTGCTGGGACATCAATGGGTGTTGTTGAGGCTGTTGTTGGTGTTGTTGGTGTAACTGGGCTTGGGGCGCCTGGTGTAACGAAGGGTGCTGCTGGGACTGTATCATGGAATTGAACCCAGGATTACTGGACTGAGAAAACGTAGCAGGATTGATGCCTCCAGGATTCATACTGGCCATGGGATTCATAGACATCGCAGCAGGGTTCATTGTCATCAAGTTCATACCATTCATGGTGCCATTTATCATGCCATGTTGCTGCTGCTGCTGCTGCTGCTGAAGAAGTTGAGCAGGACTTACGCTGCTAGGGTTCATGTTCATGCCTATATTACTAGCACCCATAAGTTGGGCAGGGTTGACGGCACCACCGCCAAAGACGTTTTGAGGGAACTTTTGCTGCTGCTGGGGACCAAGGGGGCCATTCTGAAAGCCAGCAGCAAGCATGGCAGGGTTGATTCCCGCAGTGTTGGAGCCTGAACCGGAGCCAAAGGGCTGAGAGGCATACAGATTTGGATTGCTCATTGTTTTGGAATTGCACTGCGAATCAGGTCACTTTGTGTGAAAAATTGCACGGCAGGAGGTAAAATTAAACTAAGCCGACATAAGTCAGATTCGAGCATCAAAAGTGGGAAATGACGTACCGAGAGAAGTATCGGGACGACAAAGCTACATTGGAAAAAGATGAGCCAGTAGTGGACGGACGACACGCGCCGGGACACGTGTCAAGCCGGGGAGAGACAGAAACACACACCGAAGAGGGGTCCGTGCGCGTCGAGCAGCAAAAGATGATTTGGGTTGGAAAGGGATTACTGAAGGACTCTGCAGGGGAGTTACAGGAGGGGCTCTATAGAAGAGAGTGAGTGAGTGAGCAGCAGGCGAGGCGGCCGGGGACGGAGGACAGGGCCGGAAGGCCGGAGGTAGGGGACGGGAGGAGGACAAGGCTTACGGAGCAGGGACGGGAGGAGAGACGGTGCGTTGGTGAGGGCGGGCTGGCGGGGACAGGACCGGGGCGTGGGACAACAAGCGGCGAAATTCCGGGCGATATTGGGAGCAGGAGGGGCGGAGAGTGGACGGACGGGGGATCGGAAAATCGAAAAATCAAGACAGCGTGGATCGATTGTCGCAAGCTCTCAGCTCCTACGCAGACCACCGCTGTAACGCTGTTAGTAAGGTGTACACCTCAACAACCGTCACAAAAGCCCTCTGTCACACGTCACAATCGCACGCTCTCCCCCGCTGAGCGAGGGCGGGTGGGGAGCGGGTGCGGGATGGGCCAGCAGTGCGCACGGGCCAGCGGAGAACCATCGTGGGCTTGTGCAAGCCGTGCTGTTTATGTCTGTCGCCCTGCCTCTGCCACCCGTGCTACGGCCCAGATCTAGATCTGGATCTCCTCCGGTCTCCCGCTAATCCCCTCGCTTTCCGTCCCATCCTTCTCCTGCCCAGACAATGTTCCAAGAGCATTTTCTTATGGCTCTAGTTCTACTCTAGCCTGGCAGACGCAGCACACCCAAAGGACTTGGCCCGTTGAGAGTCACAACAGAACATATGCCATCATCCAGCCCCTGGGTCCTTCTTCCATCACCACGAGAATCATTCTCTCTCCTTTGCCGTCAATTATGCACTTGTCCCGGGTCCTCCACTCACGCTGTCATCACTTGTCTCCTGCCGTCTGCTTCTTTCACTGCATTGTAGACTACTTAAAAGAGTCCCTTATCCTTATCCTATCCTATCCTATCCCTTATCCTGCGGTCTCTTCCCGATCCGTTGTTCCTTGTTTACACCACAATCAATTTTCTATATCCGGTCATATCAAAATACCACACATACACACGAGGTTGTCGACTCGTACGTATATTAGGAAGCTTCACGTACCCTCTTCCTAAACAGGGTTCTCATGTCCTCGGATCTTGTTATATATGACAAAGAGAACAAAGAACAGCTCCAACTGCCGGGCGTATAAGCCTTCGAGGTACAGCCACAACCCACTCCATATTCATAGCCTCCGCCACTAGCTGCAAATTCCTTCCCGGTCACTGGTTCTACTCGGTTCGATAGGTTTGCTCCGTTCAATGAATTGGTTCTCGACTTATGCAGTCTGTGCCCTTCAACATGATTACCGAGTTACCGATGCACTTCAGATTTCCCAGTCATTCTTACTATACCTGGTGTCCTCTTGTTCTGTTCGGCCACAATTCCCGAACACATGTCCTCCATTTGTTGAGGCATCGTCTTGTCGACTTGTCTAACGGAGCTATTTGTACTAGGAGCGTAAATCAATCTGCCGCAAAACTCTAGTTCACTCGCGAATCTCCGGAGGTAAAAATATATGTCCTTGGCTTGAGGCAGTATTCGTATCCGCCTCGTGACAGAACATTGAAAAACAAAAATTTAACTTTAATTCGATGATTTTCAATTAACATTTATCAGCATTTATTCAGGCACACGAGCTTTCGTAGTCAAGTCCATATACCAGAAAAACCCTCCCTCCACTCATCACCACTCAAGAAGAAAGTTTGAACTCTGCAAATACTCTGATCCTGATGCGTTCCACCCCATCCACATCATGGCTCAGCCACCCAGACACCCGCTTTCTCAGTCTATTATACGACAGCTTCCCACTTCAATCTGCCGTCGTGATCAATCTGCCGTCGTGATCAATGCCAGTGAATTATTAATGCCACAAAATTTTTTTACGTTGGTCAGTGCTGGTCTTTGTGCCTTACGGCCACCACCACCACTACGACCGGGGTTCATCAAGTAGAGTTGAGGATTAGAGAGCTAGCGAGATAGAGATGTTCCATTCGAGTTTGGCTTGCGTTATATAGCCCAGTTGCATGTACTCAAGAGGTCTCCAGTCTAACCAACTATCATAGTGAGAGTATCATATCCAAACTACGACCTCTTTTTTTACTCAGATATTCTTCAACTCACGTTTCCACTTACCAATCCACCCAGCCACCTGTAATATCGCCAAGAACGATAGTTGCGAGTTGAAAACGTTCCTTGATGACGACACCACTGAGTGATCCAGTGGATCACTTCACGAGACTGAGATTTACGAAAAGGAAAACAGAAAAAGGTCAGCGCAATCATCACATCACGGAGCCCCTTCAAAAGATACTTAGTCTCCCAGAAAAACGAAACAAGCAAAGTCGTAAAGGAGTGCACCCATACTTAGGTCAACACCGTGTTGTAAGTATAAGTATATATAGCCACCAGCTTGTTTGGCTCAAGGATACTTCTCAATGAAACCGCGAGGAGCCACCTATACTTGAGATCATTTTATGTCAAGATGTCTACCTATACAATAGGTTCTATATCATTAGTCTCTGAATATGTTCAAGGCCACCTAAACAAAAGCTTTGTCCCAATAAAGATGCTTGCTCCTAAATTTCGGCGGGTTTTCGTGACGAGCTTTCTACGAAAAACGTCAATGCTTTGCTACGACTCAGCACTTCATCCGAAAGCTAAATCGAACGGTCAAGAAGCTTGGGTAATTCTCCATGTATGTATGTCGCGAGTCTATCGAGATTCCCTATGAGTTCAGATACCCATATGAGACTATGTAGTAGGGCTGACTTCTCCCCACCTGTCCCCTTGGCTCCTTCAAGGGCATTGAGTGCAAGATAACATCAAGAACCTTCTGAAGTACGTACTACACATGATCTCCGCTTTTCCCGGAGGTAGTAGGGGAACACGTGCCAATGGTTCGGCCGCTGAGGATATTCATCTCATAAACCGCATCACCATAGACATGAGAGAGAAAAGCTCCGAAAATTCATTCCTCCGCCTGCACTATCCATTCAAAATTTATTTATTCAAACCTTTCTTATACTGATGAAGCTCGATTTTACCAAGGATAATCAGGCGTTCCAGTGCCAAGCCTTGAAATTTCCAGCTTGGTGCCCTAAGAAGAATGCAGAAAAAGATTTGTGGTTTGAGAACCATGAATAGTGCAATGACGTCCGATGTGCTCATTTGCAGATCCGACGACAATGAGAACCCTCTGCCGAACATATTCATATTCTAGCTATGATCAGTCGGATAATATCGTACAATTTGCACATATCATAGCTTTGCTTCTCTTACCGGAGACATTAATTTTTGATTCTGAACTTGCTATTTCCCATCTGAAGACTTAACGCCCGAACAAATAGCATTTGAATGGTAGCAAACGCGACCGTTTATTGGTGTGTGTTCAAGCACCCTGAGTATGACATTGTCGAGTATGACGATAATGCGGGCAATGACGAATAGAGTTCCTGCATCTAATGTTAAAAGTGTTGAGAGGTTGTAGTACTGGACTGAGGTCGTATCACGCGGTTAAATCAATCGAGCATATGTCTCTATCTGAAACAGAATGTCTCCGATAGCTAAAACCCGTACGCGACGCTTACGGAGATGGAATCTCGCTCACTCAGATCCACTCACTACCTCGTACAGCCCTATTTCCCCTTCAACTCTCCTTTCCAGTCTTTCACTCCAAAATCTCATTATCGGCTCCCACTCAGTTTTACTCTCTGGCATCCCTCCATACTGTCTCTCATACCTCACCTGCCTCACAACTTGAAACCCTCTCTTGAAGGCAGATATATCATTGGGAGCTAGAGCCAGCTCTGAGGGGGGGAGCCGAGAGACTGTGAGTAATGGTGTGGGTGAGAATGTTGACAATGAAGGGAACGATAGCAAAGGGCCAGAGATGGTTGTGATTGACCCAAAAGAAGTTGCTGGTATCTCCAGTGTAACTGCCATTTCGCTCGAGGATAAACCTTTCCTGGCAGCCAATAACTGCTTTTCTCTCCACCACCACAGCCCAAACTCAGCCACTACACTCCCCCCTTGCGCAAATCCGAGCCAATGTATCTTATTCAGCGGCCATTTGCAATCTGTCGTCAGATGTGTGACAACTTTGTTCAGCAGTTGAATTGCAGATGTAGGATTCGGGTTGGGAATGAGTTCTCCTAAATGATCGAAGGAGGTATACCATTGGTATGCTTCCTCGTATAAAAATGGGATTCTGTGATGCAATGAAGCAAAGGGTAGGCAAAGATTCGTGAACGACAATAAAGTGAGTAACAGTATGCCTACTGTTCAGGCGCACGAAGCGCTATTACGGCAGTCTGAGGAAGCTTGAGTTGTTTCCCCATCTTTGCAAACGGTACGTGCGTGTCGCCTAGGACATGGGACAATACCAACGTACCAGAAATTAAGTACTTCTTCATGTATTTTGGACTCTATGATTTATCAAGCCTTTAAGGGAAGCTCACCTAGACCGTGTATTAGAATCAGCAGATTTTCGTCCGTCCCGTCGTCACTTGGAATATAGGAAAACGGCATCGGTATCTTTTGTTTGCCCAATGTCGGGGCTGGTTTCAAGCGTGGATTATCGACCACATTTCTGGCTCCTTGGATGCTTTCTCGAATGTGCAAATCCTTCTCAATACCCAGATTCATGAGAAATTTCCTTGAAGGAGACACCGTTTTACGATTAGTCATCAGCTAGCTTGATTTGTCATATGAAATAGGATTTCTTCTCTTAGCTTTGTCATTAATCAACACAGATGTTGTGCAGGCAAGAGACAGCTTGCTTGAGGCAAAGTTAACCAGGCTTTCAAAGCAACCAAACATAGAATACTTAATCAGAGATGAAGTAATACATCATTTTTGATAAGGAAAAAGTTCATATCAAATTACGAAAATATAAGAGTAACACTAGATAAACTAAGTGGAAACATAGAGAGTGTTGCAAAAATCCTAAGTTGTATTGACTGTAGATATAGGTTGAATGACTCATCTTTAGGAAATTCCAAGAAAATAAGATAAAGTTTCTGTATCAGACATAGTTCACACTTGAGGGCAAAAATCTATAGGACTTACTTGTTGTGGCAACCCCTAGTCACAAAGACCAATAATCACACAAGTCAGTAAATCTCTCAGTAGGATATCAAGTGGGGATCACAAGAGAACTCGACAAGGAGTCTCTGCTGTATTGCTACCCTATTTATACTATTATATATAGTCTGTGCTATGACTGTGCTTCTACTATACAACCTACCCTAAAGTCCATGTGTCATCCATGAGTGCACCATGTATACACCATGAGGTAGCAATGCAGTTAATATGCTCCTTGACATCATTATCTAGACTTTTCCTGACTTTTCTAGACTTTTCTAGACCATAGACTCTTTTAGACCACAATGTCATGTGACTTCCAGGTCATGTGCCTTCTCTCTCTCTTGCCATAGACTAATAAAATAATGTTCTTCCACTAATATATAAGGAAATATCTTCCCACACTTCTTCATCTCATAACATTACTTGGAGTTTATACCAAGTGTGGAAACTTGTACAAGAAGTATAGACTTATAGACTTTACAGAACAATCTTAGCTTTAGTTTATGTGCTATGCCATCTAACTGTTATGGGGTTACAACTTTAGAAAGAGGATCAGAGTTTAAGAAAGTGAGTTCTGATAAGAAGTATGTTGCTATAAAATACTAGAGTTGATATTCAACAATATTTGATTATTAAACTGGAGAATACAACATATTTACCAGTCCTTAAATACAGGTATAATTAAAGGAGAACTTGGATATTATAAGAAAACTTAACTCCTTTGACTTTTCAAATGACCTTTTAAATTTATTAAAATCATTTATCCAGATAGAGCTCTCTAATATCAAATCTCATAAGTGTTAGATATGGTTCACACCTCATTATCCAAGATCTGATAAGATATCTTAGAAGTTCAAAATAGTCAGTTGTATATTATCCAAGAATATGGAAGATAGGTTGAAATGACCTTCAGCTTTAGCTTATATGCTATGCTTTTACAAGTTGTACTAGTTGTAAATTTTGGAAGGAAACTCTAGTTAACTTTAGTAAATTAGAACTATTAAAGAGTAGCAAGGTATGTCATTGCCAACTGTTAGGTATAGTTCATACTAGGGGGAAAGTCCATAAAATTAGCTTGGAAATACATAGAGTATGGAAACTCTATGCAATGAGCTTAGTAATATAGACTTGTTAGAATGACCTTGACTTCAGCTTATGTGCTACACTATTTGTTTACCATGTGATTGCAACTTCAGATGAGTAGATAAAGTCTGAGATAGATGTAAGTACTGATTTGGTATATTGCTATTGAATACCAGAGATCAAGTTCAATAAAAGTTATCTTTGTTGATTATTAGACTAGCAAATTACAGTGTAACTACTAGTCTTATATACAAGTCAGAAATATAGAAGATGTTTGGAGTTTCAGTAGTGAGACACTGATAGGGATCAGATAGGAGAACTCTGCCATAGAAGACCAAGTTTGATAGGAGTATTACCATTATAAAAGATTGGATATCCATATTGTTGCATCACCACTACAGAGATATGTTGCAAGAAGGATGGCTATCATGGAAGACAGGCTTGTCTCTGAGATATTATAATGACAACACTACTGTAGGAACATATCTTTAGAATGAGTAAACTTAACATATGACATCAACACTTGAAGAAAGTGTCAGTTTTGGTTAATTTTTAGAATAAAGCTAATATAGTATAAACTACCAGTTTATATACTAGATTTACTACTTAGAGTAGTTATCTGGAATAGAACTACTAAGCAAGTTACCCTAAATTCTGGTAATCTTCAGATATTATAAATAGAAGTCTATAAAGCTGGCAGAAGTTCAGTAAGGATATCTGAGGTGAAATAGAAAGATTGGGGAGTACAGATAAGGGAAGAGTATTACATCCTTCTGACCACATCTGTTCCAATCCATAGATAACTCATACTTCTTCATTTGTACTTTTCAACCTTATCTAGTATAAATCACATCTCTCTATTTTATTTCAGATGTCCTCACTAGTCTAAGTTAACTTTATGGATCTTCACTTTCTGATATCTAAGGATTACTAGAAATTAGGGTAACTTGCTTAGTAGTTACATTCTAGATAGCTATCCTAGATATACTAACTAGGTATATAAACCAGTAGTTTATATTATAGTAGTCATTCTGAAAATCAACTAAAACTAGCACCCTTTTTCTAATATTAGCAACAGCATATCTTGCTACCTTCCAGTGGCTTTCCACTCTCTAAGTTCCTAAGTTCTGATCCAAAATATGCAGTCTGTGTAATTAATAAAAACATAGTATACAAGCTGAAACTGAAGGTTGTTCTAATTTGTCTTTATGTTTTTTGGATAACACATAGTTACTTATTTTGAACTTTTGAAATACACTTTCAGATCTTAGATAATAAGATGTAAACTGTGTCTAACAGAAAGGTATTATCTATAGGTTAGGTAGATGTGACCAGAACAGGATATGACATGCAGAGATAATACTGGATATAGAAGCTTATAAGTCTCTGAGCTAAATGACTAAACTAGTGAGAATATTGTTAGTAGATACTTTTGAAATACACTAGTACTCAGCTACTTCTCTTAGATAGTGCTGGAAGGTACCTATATTAGGGGTAATTTATACTTACTGGAGATCTACAAATATAATATAGAAGATAGATTAAATAGTAAGACTTAGCAAAAGAGAATGTAGATATGAGTTAGAAGTAGTGTGCCATGTGGATAATAATCTTAGCTTTAACTAGAAGAAGTTATATCTAGCTTAACTTCATCATATGGTTGTAATTTTAAGAAGAAATATTTGGGTGTAAACTAAGGACAAGTATGGTATTTAATCTGAGTTAATTATTAGACTAAGGAATTATATATAATAACCAGTGCTTAAATATAGAAAGAGGCTTTCTAATAATAGAATATTATATATACTTTAGATTTGTCAAACACTATAGAAATTGTTGCTCAAAACTCCATGGGATTTGTTGTAAAATAGAAGGATTCTTGTTTATGGTATGATGGTTAATTGGAATAGAGTATAATTCATTTTAGAAGAAAATGAGTGAGTTCAGATAAGATTAGTATTATCTGAAACAGATAATGAATACAGTTAGATTAGTATATGATAATATTTTAAGACTGAGCCTCTGAAGCCCTAGTTATCTATATACAAGAGTTATAGAGAATATTTAGTAAAATGAAGAAATAAAAGAAACAAATGTAATAAATTCAAGTTCAAGTAGAAAGAAAAAAAAGATAACAGATGTGAGCTATAGATAAGGCAACAGAAAAGAACTAGATTTGTTAGAGTAAGTGAGATCAAAATTGGATATTACTTTAGAAGCATAAGCAAGCTCTGAGATGGGTAGCTAATCAGATTTTTTTCTATATTTTTATATTCCAACTGGATATCTTTATATAATAGCTTGGATATATATATCTATGATCAATTGTTGAGTTAATAATTTGAGAAATTTTGTATTCAGATTTGCTATTTATTATAACAGATAGTAGTGGAGATTTAGATTAACTAAGAAAGATATTAGATATGATAGGCTTGAGTATGGATATATGGGAAATTGGATAGACAGTATACATTGATTTTGAAAGCCAAATAGTATAATATAAAAACAAAAAAGGGAAAATATTATCTTATCTTATTTGTATAGTGGTAATTCTCAGGATTATATAATATCTTATTTTGTCTGAAATGTCCTGAGAGAATATGATTATAGTAGTATTCAAGGACATATATACAGAGGTTATTTATGAACAGTATACAAATCTTATAGTCTATAAGTAAGAGTCTAGATATATTTAAAGACTATTATCTAGTTAGATTATAAAGATATTTCTAAAGTGTATTGTCATATACAATTGTAGAATAGATATTGTTGTGTAGGCTATTAAGATTTACAATAGATCTATAATAGTGGTTATACAAAAGAATAAAGAGATGAGGGTAATTGTATAGAGTGATATTATAAGTTGACTATAAGTAAAGTTGGAGTGTTATAACTCAAGTCAAAGAGTTAGGCAAAAAAGAAACCTTGTACAGAGTTTACACAAGAGAATTTGATAAAGTTCCAAGTACAAAGTATCTACTTTATATATATACTAGCTAGTTAGTCTGGGTAAGACTTTATTTAATCTATCCTTTTTTTTTAAATCGACAATTTATTACATGGAGTGTGAGGGCAGACTATAGTAGCTACTTTGTAACTACATACAGAGCAGACAAAACTACATGAAGAGTAGAAAAAGAAAAGAGAATAAATAAAAGAAAAAAAGAAAAAGGAAGGGAATTATTGAGAATATGACTATGAGATGTACCTATAGCAAACTAAGTAATGGTATTTGAGAAAGCAAATGCATTAGGGTTTCATTCAAGGAACATGACAAAATGACTGATAGAATCTCTTTTTGGATTCTAATACTTGTTATATCTTTTGCATTCATGTAATATATATTATCTTGATTCAATAGAGTATTAACCATATGAATATCTAAATTCTTTGTTTGGGAAGAATCTAAGTCTCTATTCACCTATTGGTATATGATTGGTGATCACTCTAGTATGTCAAGAT
>Ga0157357_1000339_pt1 | contig 19871 bp, 8 predicted proteins | sample AttcapACBM1_FD_111485 | JGI IMG/M metagenome (GOLD analysis project Ga0157357, IMG submission 111485) | Fungus gardens microbial communities from leaf cutter ant in Botucatu, State of Sao Paulo, Brazil - Atta capiguara ACBM1 | ecosystem: Host-associated > Fungi > Mycelium > Unclassified ... | reverse complement strand
CTGAACGCGACAGGTGGAGGAATAAATCAGGTGCTTCTGAATGCAGATCCCAGTAGGTATACCCGGTACACCAAAAGGGGTGTTGTTCATAAACCCATTTGCCCTCTTTTTCATATTGCTGTATGGTACCATGTAAGTCTTTGGTATCATTTATGCATGAACTGGGCAGACCTTCCATCTTGCGCCCAAGCGACTTTCTCTTTTTTAAATCATCAACTTTTTCTGATGATTTTAAATAAAACAAACTTTGATTTCAAAATTTACTAATTTTTCTCTAGTTATTTAATTAATATATAGAATCAATACATATAGAGCTATTTTATATCACCATTTTTCAAAGCCAATATAGGTATTAGATAAAGATCTATACACTTTCCTATTTTATTAGCTCTTTATATTGCTTTTATCTTCTATATAGTCAGAAAAAACTAAAAATCTTTGAACTTCTATTCTAGTTTTAATTATTTCATTTTTTGACAATAGCCTTTTTGTTTCTCAGAAGAAAAGTTATGAAAAATCTAACACAAATCTTTTTTGTAGATATAACATTATTTTATTCTTATTCAACCAATTTAGTCTAGTTATTGAACATAATAAATCCAAGGTCTTCTGCTTTTTAATAGAAACAAAAAATTTCAATCTATCTCCACTTGATCTGAGACCTATAGAAAGTGTTCTTCTTAGACCAAAAGATATATAGTGTTATATGAAGTTTTTCTTCAATAAAAAACTCTCTTTTTATCAACATATTCATTACTATGCTATTAAAGCTTTATCCACCATCAAAGACATGAAGATGTTGGGCAATTTGATAAGGGGACTTTCTCCAATACACAAATATCTTTTATACAGAATATGTGTTCTTCACATTACTTTATATAAATTCCAGTATGGTATTTTAAAAGAGCTCTGCTATTCTATTCTTTTAAAGAACTAAAAGAAATGCAAAGAAGAATAGCTTTATAGATTATAAGAGCTTTTTGCACATCATCTGTATAAGAGTTAAAGCTATCACAAGCTTTATTCCTATTCACTTCCATCATGACAAACTTATTAGTTATCATTATCTTCAAGTAGCATTTTTTTAGACAACATATAATAAACTCTCTTTTAGATGATCATTATTTTAAGAAAGCTACTCCTTATCACATGGCTACTTGTTATCTTATTTCCAAATAGTAGTTGAAAATCAAAAGCTTTATTGTAGACACTAACAATTGTTTGAACAAAATATATCCAGTCTTTGACAGTCTAAATAAAGAACTATTTCCTGGTTTTTATTTTATAGATACTTTCTATGATCATTTTTCTTTTCATTTAGTTAACCATAAAGACATTAATGCTAAAATTGCCTATTGAAATAAACTCAATGACATCCATAAGGAGTCATCTAATAACCAAGATACTGTATTCATTGTATCTGATACAAGTGTCAAAAACAATACTTCTACCTTAGTCTCACATATATAGAGAGAACATGAAATTATTGCAAAAACTGTTCATCATATAATGAATATATTGACTACAAAAGTTGAACTGTTTGCTATTAGATGTGGTATTAGTCAATCATCTCAAATACAAGACATCACCCACATTATTGTTATTACAAATACTATTTATACTGCCAAATATATCTTTGACATATTTATATATTCTTACAAACTTTATTATATCATTATATCTAGTGACCTAAACAAGAACACCAACAATGCAATTTCATTTTAAAACTGTCCTAGTAATAATAAATAGCATTTATATTTACTAGTTGATAAAAAATCAAAATTTTACAAGATAATCCTTATTTTATCCAGCAAAGTGTTATAGGAATTCAGTAAAAAAGAAGAATGCAATTCTAGTATCAAAAAGTGGCAGATGTACTTCTAAGTATCCAATTACAAGAGAAGGCATTTCCTTAATTTGAATAATGATAATGAATAACCTATTTATTCTATCTACTTTAAAGACAAAGTTTAGCTGAAATATTTCAGCCTCTCTAACTTGTTATGTGCACATATTACTAGATTGATCACCAATCACACTTCCATTAGCAAATATAGGACAAGATTTTTGCCTAATAATACTTTTGCATGCCCATGCAACAATTCTCCTATCAAAACAAGGATGTATAAGTATATATAGTATATGAAATCATGGAATTCCTCAAAGATGTTCTTATGTTTCATAAGCTCAATCCAGATATATTCTGCTTCCAAGATGACATTATATAGCATCAGTTATTTATTATGTTTGTGTTCTATCTAGTCTAGTATTTTGTCTCTTACTTTTTCTTTTCTTTTCTTTTTCTCTTTTATTATTTAAGTAGTTATTATGTATAATTACCATGGCATACTACTATATCTTATATAATAAATTGTTAATCAAAAAAATAAGACTTGTAGCCCTACTATCTAAAAGTACTTCCACTATGACTTTTTCTTGAATATTATTAGAACAACTAGACAAAGATTATGGTGGTATACTAGAGATTACAACTCCAGAAAAATCCTCAATCATTATAATTCTGAAGATTATTAAACAGATCAAATCAGATTTCTCTTTAATCATAGTATTTTATTATTTGGCCCAAGAGAACATAAATATACAATTACTTGTGATGCTTTCTTAGTCTTATGTCAAGCATTACAGATAAGTAAAAGCCTGTAAAAACTAGTTATAGTCTTATATCAAGTATTATAGTCATGAGCTCCTAACTACTAGTTCTTGAGTTAAGTGAAATATAAGAACTTATAGTTATATTGTCCAAATAGCTAAGTATATAACTTACCTCTGGAAAAATCCTAAGAGAATAGGATGAAATTTCTTAGAGGTAGTAGCTGCTCTAAGTATCTAAAAGTCTATACCAATCAAGCAGAATATCAGATAGAAAATTTAGTAATCTAACTACAAGATAATAAAGCTATATAGTCAGAAACTGTAAGGAAACTGGCTTTTCTGAGACTTTTTTCTTCTATATCTTTTAGCTGATCTGTATTTTATAATCTCTTTCTACATCTATACTTATTTACTTATCTGATTTCCCACATCTCCTTCAAGCTACATACTAATACTTCTAACTGTCCAGATGTATTATTTAACTTTTATGTATTTCTTTGTTCTTTTGCTATACTCTGTGGTCTTCCAAAGTCTTCTAATATCATTTTCACACTTTGAAAGTACTTACTAAGTACTCTGACTCTCTTTTATTTTAGTTTTTCTATTCTGAACTATTTCTGATTACTTAAGTATTATCATTCCTATGTAAACAGAATTCTGACACATTAGAATGGACCTGTTATTATATAAAATAGTCATTATCTTCAGGAATTCCTATTCTATTTTCTTAGAATTTTCTAGAGATGAGTATATAGTTTAGTATTTCTTAGATAATAAACTTAGAATTTTCTAGAGATTTGAAGTACTTCACTCTTCTGCCTAATTGTTCTAATATTAGTCTTAAGTTATAACAACTAAGTTATTCTAGTAGTTTTTATAATATTTTACTAAGTTACATGACTTTGACTATAACATGTGACATTTGTAACATTTTATTATACTCTGAGCTAAGTTCAAAGAAGAAAATAAGGAAACTAAACTATAAAAGAAAAGAGAAATTATAAAAAACTAGAAAAATCTAAGTTTACTCAGAAGATTTCTGATATACCACTTCCTACTGCTGATCTTTACTGAGTTCAGTTTAGTTTATTATTACTACCCTTTTTTATCTGTTGTTAGTGGTAATCTTCATTCTAGATGTTTTATCACAAATAAGATACTCACTGGTTGTGATATTTGAACTGAATAGTGTTCCAGAGGTTCAGTATAAGGATGTGATGATGATAGATGATGGAAAGTATCAATAAGAATAATTGATGTTGTTAAGTCTAAGGTCTAGCTCTCAGATACAGAGGTATATATACAAAAAAGTGATGGTCCATGTGCAAGCTGTTGCCATCACATGATCAAAACTCATACCTGATGGGAGCTGTCATCTGTCATAGCAGCTGTCAGGCTAATTTTGAAAGGTAACTAATTATGTCACTACATTGATATGCTTGTATCTTTACCAATACTTATTGCTTTGAGACACATCATACATCATTGTAAACAGATCAATGAGCACTTTCCAATGCAAGTTCAATTGTGCGAATCTGTTCAGCCGTTCATGAGATATTAGCAGACAAAGCTTTTACAGCTACTGATGGCCTGATATCTTGATCATTTGTTGTCGCTTTTGTATATTCCATATATGTGGATAGCCCTCATCTGGGGCTTTCCAGTGTAACTTAGTTTGTGAAAATTGGTCCACTGGTTGTGGAGATACAAGCTGAATGAAGTTTGTGACATGTTTTTATTATATAGATATATAGTTAATAACACTTAGATTTTTCTGGGGATCATGAAACTTAACAAAACCCTACAGACTTTTTTTAGTTATTCTAACACTAAGACAAACATATACTTATATATTAAGTAATATAAGAAAACTTAATAGAGTTCTTATTACAAAGTAGTCTACTTTTCTACTTTATATACTTTAGTAGTTAGTCTATGCATAGGTTTATACATATCTAATCTACCTGTCAGGTATAGTTTATATTTAGAGGTGAAATCCCACAAGATTGGCTTGGAGATGTATAGAGTTTTTATACTCTATACAATAAGCTTGATGATATAGACTTTCTAGAATAATCTTAACCTTAGCTTACATGCTATGCTGTTTGTCTACCATATGATCACAACTTGAGAAAATTGAACAAAGTCCAAAGAGGATTGAGTATTGATGTGATATGTTATTATTTTTTTTCAAAGTCAACAATTTATTACATAGGGTACAAAGACAGACCATAGTAGCTACTTTGTAACTATATACAAAACAACCTGGACTATATAGAGAAGAGAAAATGGAAAGAAAAGCAGAGAAAAAGAAAAAAAAGCAGAGAAAAAGAAAAAAGAAAGTGTGGGATGTGAATTAGGCTACATTGACTATGTAATAGTGTTTCCAAATGCAAACACACTACTGTTAAATTCTAAGAAGAGAATGAAGTGACTTATCATATCTCTTCTTGAATTCCAATATTCATTAAACCTTCTACACACTATGACACCTTGATTCAAGTGGGTAAAATCCACATAGACAACTGAAATCTTCCCTAGAGAAAAACCTCAACCAATATTCTCTGATAGGAGTATGATTGATAATAGCTCTTGTTACTCTCACACACAAAGAGTTAGAATGTTCAAAATATTTGAGCTATGATTTACCATTTGCATAAGAAGGTTTGATAGGATTATTGTCATCATCAATAAGATCAAGGAATTGACATTCCCTTAGATCCAAAGCTTGGAAAGTAATTTTCTAATTACTGATGATATTGCCACATTTGCTTTTCTTGCTGAAGTCCCATGAAGACTTGCACAGATATAAAGGTGTGGGGCAGAATTATTTGGTTTCTCTATCAACCATTTTGTGAAGTGGCCAGTTACAGCAACTTGGGCATTTTCGAAATTCTATTGAGTTGTTGGTACTAAGGAGAAAAAATTTCCTAAGTTTATTTGAAATAGATGCAGAGTAAATTTGGAAAGGGTGAGGAGAAGAATCAAAAATTCTTCTAGCAGTGTGAATAAAATGTGTGATGACAACAATTTTAGAAATCCTGGGAATATTGGTAGCTTGGTTAATGCCATATCTAATAGAGAATAGTTTGGCCTCAATCAAAGTAATGTTCACCACATGATACAGAGTTTTGACAACAGGTTTGTCACAGATGTGAATATGAGCAATAGAGATTGCCATATTGTTTTTGATACTGGCATCAGTAACAACAAGAGCATATGAATGATTTAATAAAGATGGGATGGTTAGATTATTGAGTTGGCATATGCAAGATTTAAGGTTAACATTGCTATGCTTGTTGTAAGGATAAAAAGAAAAGTGACTAGAAAAGATGTCAATAATGTGGGAACCAGGAGATAATTCCTTATTAAGAGGATCAAATGAGGAAAACACTTTGTTGAATCTGTTGTCCATGTCAACAATAGAACCTTTAATAATTTCCTTCTAATGGCTAAACAGTGAATCCAAAAATAGACAATGGAAGTTATAATGGTTGGATGGTCTTAATTCTAATAATGAGCACAAGATGTGGTTGTAAAGAAGTAAGTGGGTATTATAACCTTAAACCTTTAGAGTGAGGTCAAAGATCAAACTCTTGTATTAGAGTGAACATAAGAGAACTCAATAGAGAGCTCTTTACAAAGTAGTCTACCTTATATATCTATTCAGATGGTCCATGCTAACTACTGTGCACTCTACCCTAAATGACTATGTGTAAGGCATGAGGTCAACATGTAGTATACATGTTGTATGATGTCACTTCTTCTAGAACCTTCTACTTCCTTCTCTCTAGTCTCATGATTAATGTTGTGACCACACCATCAGATGTGACTGATATGATTGATTACTCTAACCCTAACCCAGAGTACTAAAAATAGAAAAATGTAAAATAATTCAAAATAAAATAAAAATGAGAAATAAAATAAAATAAATTGAAGTTCATCATTTTTGTTTCTTACAGTGAGCTCTCAGTTGAGCTCTATCACTAAGCTTGCAAAGATATAAGTAAATGGGGATAAGACCCACAATTGTTTCAACACTAAAGAAAGGCAAAGTGTGAAAGGTGCCTAGAATCCAGATGGCTGCTCTTCTTTATATTTTATTCAATTCCTTAAGAGAATATGAAAGTGATACTTTGTTGTGGAACTATAACTGGAAACTATAGAGAGTAATAGAAAGGATGCAACTTCTATATAGAAGTTGCTTCTGATGAGAGATGAGACTGCAGGTGGAATTTCCAAGGATTTTCATACACTTGACAGTTAAGATAACTTTGTTTGTATAGAAGTCAATATGCTAATGGAACAATAGTTTTCTATTAAAGATAAAGCCCAGGTATCTCTAAGTATCCCTAAGTCTTAAAGAAAGACCTCCAAGCATAGAAAGATCAAGTAGAGGAGGGTTGAAGACTCCATGAGATTTAGAAAAGTGAAAAACATTTGTTTTTCTATATTCTAGAATAAGACCAAATTTCTTCAAAAGAGAAGAGACAATATTATAGCTACAAAAGAGAAAGGAGTTTGAAATTATCAGAGATTCACTCTGGGCAACAAGAAGGCCATCATTGTTATGGTATGCTTGGACACTAACATTTTTCTTTTTCTTTTATCTATTTTTCTTGATTTTATATTTCTTTTTTTTGATTTTTCTTTTTCTTTTCTTTTTATTGATGATAAAGAGGCACATGACTGTGGTCACATGACATATCACATGATGTGAGGTCATAGGCCTAAACTAAATAAGAGTAGACTAGAAGAATAATATCAAGAAGTATGTTAACAGTATGTCTACCTTATAGTATACACATGGTATACTCATAGATGACACATGGACTTTAGGGCAAGGTAAATTAGTGTTAGCATGGACCATCTTTAATTTATATAAACAGGGTAGCAATTCAGCAGAGACTTTTTGTTGAGTTCTCTTATGATCCCCATAACGATATTCACCCTTGAGATTTATTGCTTGTGTCTCTATTAGTTTTGTGACTAGTGGTTGCCACAACAATCATCAACAAAAGATAAAATGGAAACTAGAATTTTTAAAATTTTTAAGTAATTTTCAAGAATATGAAAGACAAAAGTAATATATAAAGTGGATAAAATGGAGGAGAAGGCCAAACTCTGCCCTACTCCAATGTCAATGTTAAAAAGGAAAGAAGAAATATTGTTCCAACAATACCAAGGTTTTCTATCTACTAGATAGTTTAAAAAGAAACAATTAACTTTTGAGTCATATCTAGCTTTTCTAAGAATAATCAAAAGAAGATGATAATTTAGTGAAGGGAAAAACTGGATGATGATATATGCTAGAGTACTTGTCATGTTATTTTTGACCTAGCCTGAATGAATGAAATAAGTGAGGGCAATACCAGTATCAGATGTCAATCTTTGCTTAAGACCTCCTAGTTAGCAAGAGTGGATGAAGTTGTTCGAAATCAGGTGAAACTGAAGACATTTGCCAATGACTTTTTTAATAAGCTTTCCCAAGATATTGAGGAGAACAATGGGTCTGAAAGACTTGGGGGAGTCATAGGACTCTTTGTTGGGCTTGGAAATGATGATCATTGAGGAATTTTTAAAATGAGATAGCCAAAACCCTAATTCAATGCAAGTATCAGCAATGCCAATAATTCTTTTCAGACATAGCTTGTCTTTGACAATAATCTTGAGGTGCCATCATGACAATTTGTTGGGACCTGGAGTAGATAAATTGTTGCATTTAGTAATAGATCTAATGAATTCTTCTTCTGAAAAAGAAGGCTAGCTTGTAAAGCTTTTGCTTGGAATTTCATCTAGAACATCAGTATTGAATTGTTGGTTTTGAGCTATATTAAAAGTTGAGTGAAGAGCATGCCACAGATCATCAATCTCTAGATACAGATAGTTGTTGTATTTGATGGCTTTAACAGTTGAAAGCTTGTATTTTTTGACCCAGTCCATAAGTTTTCAAGGGCCTCTTTTTTTGTTTGAGATTTCTTGAATCTTTTGGTTGAAAAATGATTATTTTATACTTTTGACTGTGTTCTTGAATTACTTCCAATCCTCCAATCTTTTGGATAACTTATACTTCTTGAGGTCTCTACTGCAGTTTGCATTCCACCAACTCTTTGAATGTTTGGTGATATTGATAATTTTGGCATTTTTCCCCCATATTCTTTCAATGGTATTGGTAAAAGAGTTGATGACGTTTTTGAGTGATTCAACATCAGATAAGTTATTCATATTAATAGATTTGAGAGCTTTGATTAAATCATTGATGAAAGATTTCTCTTCCTTGCTACCTTTAACAATTAACTGTTTTTTAGTTTGAACTTGTTCTTCAATAATTGATATAGTAATGGTGAGTGGAGTGTGGTCTGAAGTCAGATGCCATTTGGGATAGATAGAGTGGTTATCAAGTTCTTCTGATTTGCATCTTAAAAACATTAAGTCAAGAACTGAATTCAAATCTTGATTATTATCCAGATACCTAGTAGGGATGCAGCTGGTAGGAGATGATAGACCTAGAAATAAAGAATCTGTAATGTCTATGAGTAAATTGCTATGGATAAAATAGTGTGGGTAGTAAGAATCCCATGTTATGACCTTAGCTTGGAGCTCAGATTGCACTTAGGCAAAGACTTAAGAGTAAGAAAGGGGAAGATGTCAATTGGTAAAGCATAAAGAATACAGCAGTATCTCTACACTATATATATGTGAAAACTATGAGGAAATTGTTTATAGTATATGAAGCAACCGAGTTATATAACATAAGGATGAAGTAAGGATATGATACCTACTACATAAGGTGCTGACTGAGACTATTGCAGCACAGCTGATCATGTCGTCATTACCCTTAACTCTAGTCCTTATTATATCCAGGAGGCATCAATCGTAACAATATTAGACTCTCAAAGTTGCTTCAAACTGTATTTGTATTTTTTGTAGGCAAGAAGAATGAAAAGAAGTGTATAGTCCAGGACTATAGATATTTAAATGAATAGAAAATTAAGATTTATGTTAAGGATATAATAATATATGGATTAAGGAGAGAGATGAGTAGAAGACAGCATTTACAACTCTGGAAGGGTTATTTGAGCCAATGGTGATGTTTTTTGGACTAAAAAACTTACCTGCAACTTTTTAGACTATGATAAATAAAATCCTTTGGAATCTTATTAATATTGGAGAAGTAGCAAGCTTTATGGACAATGTGATAGTAGGGACAGAAGAAGAAGAAGGATATAATGAAGTAGTAGAGAAAGTAGTAAGGAAATTAGCAGAAAATGATTTATATGTAAAACCAGAAAAATATAAGTGGAAGGTGAGAGAGGTAGAATTTTTAGGAGTAGTAACTGGACTAGAGGGAATTAAGATGGAGAAAGAGAAGATGAAGAATGTATTTGACTGGCTGACTTCAAAAGAAGTTAAGGATATACAGAAGTTTTTGGAACTTTCCAATTATTATTGGCAGTTTATTAGAGATTTTGCAGTGATAGCCAGATCCTTGTATGATTTAGTAAAGAAGGATCAGAAGCAAGACTGGATAGAAAGATAGAAGAAAGCATTTTAGAGATTGAAAAAATGATTTACAAAAGAATTGGTGTTAGCAGCACCAGACTTAGATAAAAAATGAGGATAGAAGTTGATGTGTTGAACTATGTAATGGTGTATTATCTATGGAGTATTAAGATGGAAGGTAGAGACTGATAGCTTTTCTCTCAAAATCTCTAAATAAGATAGAGAGGAATTACAAGATTTATGATAAGAAGATGTTGGTGGTAATTAGAGGGTTGGAAAACTGGAGATATCTATTGGAGGGTGTAAAATTCAAGTTTGAGATCTAGACAGACCATAAGAATTTAGAATTTTTCATAAAAGCACAAAAGTTGAACAGAAGACAAGCCCAATGGGCCTTATATCTATTAAGATTTGACTTCACTCTGAAACATGTACCAGGTACAAAAATAAGAAAGGTGGATGGACTTAGCAGGAGACTTGACTGAAAAGTAGGTGTAGAAAAGGACAATGAAAATCAGACCTTAATGAACAATAGATTCACAGTCTAGTTGAAATAGTAATAATAGGATCCAAAGTAAATATAGTAGAAAAAATTAAAAAAACTAAGAGTAAGAATAAAAAAGTATAAAGTAGTAGAAAAGATAAATAAGATGGGAGTCAAAATATTGCAAGAAGAAGATCTAGAGTGACTAAAGATATAAAAAAAATATGTAGATATGTGTGATATATATTAGAGGATGAAGAATTGAATAGAGGCACTAGTAGAGAAGTTGAAGTTGAGTATGATACTAGAAAGGCCATAGATATACTTGACAGTGGACTTCACTATAAAATTTCTATTAGTAGCTAAGAAAGATGTAATCTTAGTATTTTGTAACAAGTTGTCCAAATAACACACTTTGTAGCAACAGTGGAAGAAATATTGGTAGAAGAGTTAGCACAGTTGTTCAAAGATAATGTGTGGAAGTTGCATGGATTACTGGAGAGTATGGTGTTGGATAGAGGACCATAGTTTGTAGTGGAGTTGACTAAGAAGTTGAATAGAATGTTGGAAACTGAGACAAAGTTGTTGATATCATTCCATTCTCAAATAGATGGTTAGATAGAAAGAATGAACTAGGAATTGGAATAGTATTTATGGTTCTTCATTAATTATAGGCAAAATGATTGGTTAGAATGGTTAGTGTCAGTAGAGTTTGCAGTTAACAACAAGACACATTTAGCAACAAAAATGTCTTCTTTTATGACAAATTATAGTAAGGAGTTATGAATAAGAGGAAATATTAGAAAAAAAGAAAAAGTAGAGAAAGCAATGGAATTTGCCAAAAGGATAAAAAAGATATAGGAGAAAGCTGAGGAAGTATTAAGGAAAGTACAGGAGGAGATAAAAAGATAGGCAGACAAAGGGAGAAAAGAAACCAAAGAGTAGAAGAAAGGGAACAAGGTAATGTTGAGTATGAAGGACTTGATGTTCAAGAAGCAATTGGCAAAGAAACTAGTGGATTAATATGTTAGTCTATATTTCATTAATGAAGTAGTTTCTACTAATATGGTCAAATTATGGTTGTCTACTTTGATGAGAATTCATCTAGTTGTGAATATTAGTTAGATAGTATAATATAGAAAACAAGTAAGGGAACAAAAGGTAGAAGAGATAAAACTAGTAGAAATAAATAAAGTTGAAGAATAGGAGGTAGAGAAAGTTTTGAATAAAAGAAAAATAAGAGATATTGTGAAATACTTGGTGTAATAGAAAAGGTTCATAGCAAAGCATGATACTTGGGAAAGAGAAGAGAATTTAGAAATACAAAGAAGGTAGTAGCAAAGTTTGAGAAAAAAATGAGTGTGGAAGTAATATGACAAGAAAAGCTATAAATAGCAGAAAATAGGAAATTTAGAAGGGGAGAGTTACTAGGGAAGTATATAGTAAAGATGTTGTATAGATGGGATGACAGAAAGTTTTGAGAGGAATATATAAGGAAGTTGGAAAGAAACTAGTAAAAATGGAAGTCAGTTTCTCTAGAGGAGAAACCTTAAAGAAGGGGTAATGTCAGAATTGAAGACAGTGGACTTGATTTATTTTATCTTCTTTTCTCATTTTTCATTTCATTTATTTTCTTATTTTGGGATTTAGAGTTAAAGGTTAACATAACATCATATGTTACTGTTATTATTGCTTCTTTCTCTTATACCATCATTTTATATGGTAGTGTCCAACAGAAAATTAGCAAATAATTTTTTTCCCATTAACCTTAATATTTTCTTAAATTCTAAAGTTCACCAAAATTGGTATCAACAAAAGTACTTTTTAACAATGTGTTTCAGCCCAATTCAAACTGAAAACTCCATTGAATGTTTCTAATAAGAAGAAAAAAGTAAAGAGCATGAGTAAGAAAGCTGAGATTTCTAGAATTCCTCTTCCCATCCTACCAAGGTCTAGCATAAAAGTCCTTGAGAAATCAAAAGTTGTCATAGAAAAATGGAAGAACACTAACAAAAAGAGCAACAATCCAAAAGGTTGTTTGTATGCTCAAATTCTATTTGCTAACATCAAGAAAGTCATAAAAATTAAGAAACAATTTCTGAACTTACTAGCCAAGAAAATCAAGGAAATACAAAAAATAATCAATGGACCTAAGAAAAAGAAATTGAGATTCAACATGACAATCAAGAGACTTTCAAGAAGATAGATATTGGTTCCAATAAGCTTATCTAACTTAGTGAAAATTATAGCCATATCTTCCAAGCATGTTACTAATATAAATAAGATACTCAAGATCATTAAATTTTTATATTTCAACATGATTGAAAAATATATTAAGAGTATTGACACTATTGACTCTGAAGAAAGTATAGTCTCTTAACTTTCTCAATCAAAGTCTTATCTCAAAATATTGAGTATTCTGTACCTTATTAAAAATACTAACATTTTGATAAATACAGATTTAGTAGAATAAGTTTTAAAGTCCACTCATATATTTAATGATATTATTCTTGTCTTTAGACCTTGAGTTATCAGAATATCATCTAAATTTGACATAGCAGTTGTATGGATTGATATTTGGAATGCTTAAAGTAGTTTCAAAGCCAAATGTTTGATTAATAGGTATTTTAACATAGATAGTCACATTGTTACAATCTGCAGGATAAACATGAACTCCAGAGTACTCTAATACAAGAACTGTTAGAAGTGGGGACATATGACATTCTCATGTTATGCTCATAAATTAAAATATCTCAAGTGTAATGGTCTACACAAGATTGATCATCATAGTCTGGTATTACAAGGCTAACTTCAAGATGAATCCTCCAGGACTAAAGGCTAAGAAAAGAGAACTATACTTATAATTTTTCAAATATAAATTATAAGGACAACTATTAAACAGATAGTAATATATGCTTTTTCTAAATGTATTACTTCAAAAAAGAATAGTACTCTAAGAAATATGATGAACTCTATGAAAAAGAAATAAATCAATCTGTTTACTTGTGAGAAAGGAAAGTACATAATTTTAAAAGATCTAAAAATTTTCTTACAGAATATTCACAAGAACAGAATTCTCACTGATATTATCCTAGAAATACAAAAAGAGTTCAATATTATTTTCATTTAAGAACTGCCATGGTCTTTTATCCAAACTATCACAAGTTCAATCTTTAAAGAAAGGGATAAAATTGTAGGAGTTCCCAATCATCTGTCATAGGTTACTTTTTCAAGATCAGCAACTCAAGATAATAACCATTCAAGAGTAATCTCATACATCAACATCTAAATCTCTCACTTCTGATTTTCTCTCAAAAAAAATCTTTTAAATCACAGAGATATTAATCTTATTTCCTTTTTCAATAGTGGCATTATATTTTTTATCATTAATATTTACTTGAATAACTAGCAAATAGTCTCAAAGTATCCTAAGATCAACATTTACAATATCCTAGTTATGGCTGGGAATTTTAAATTCAGGAACAGAGATTGGAATCTATCTTATCCTTTCCACTTGACTCATAGTGACTCTCTCTTAAAGATTGCAGATTCCTTTGATCTTGAATTATCTTGTCCTATCCAACAGGTTTTGACTCAATACATTGACAATGCTAATAATGTAAACTCAGTTATCAATCTATTTTTACTTTGTCCAAATTCATTTGAAATCAACAACCACCACATTCTACCTGAGCTCTATTATCCATCAGATTATACTTTCTTAACCATTTATACTTCTATCACAGAAAAATTCATTATACCAGACAAAGAATCTCTTGAACTTATAGTTCAAGAATATGTAAAAACTTCAGAATCTATTTAGTACAATCATTTATATTATGTTAATATTACTAAATATTTCAAAGTATAGTAGAATAAGAAGTATTAGGTCAAACTGACTAATTATATGTTCTCCAAGATGATTAAAGATTGGAAAATTTTCAAAGAAGTTGTTAAGAAGACAAAACACATATTTTTTGATAATAAAATTTAAAAAATTGCTTTGAAAAATTATAGACCATAAAACCTCATGAACTAGGTCAAAAAGTGCAAATTACTAACAATAGAAGCACTGTAATTCAACAGACAACCATATATCAAAATTAATGATCTTTGGCAGACATTATACAAAACCTTCAACTTGGTACAAAACTGTCAAATCAACCTGTATATATTGGAAATTTCATTGAAACCTACATTGATATAGCTATCTTTTTCTAGTAGAGAATTCAAGAGTGCTATTGATAAATACAATAACTCATTCACTTCTGGGCCAGATTAAGTTTCTTGGAAGCATTTCAAAGCTATTATCAAAGATAAGAGATGTCTTATTAACATAGTTAATGCATACACCAACATAAGTCATTGGGCTTTTCACTTCAAGGCATCATTATCTATTGTCATTCTTAAGCCCAATAAATTAGCTTATAACTCTTTGAAAATGTTCAGACCAATTGTTTTTCTGAATACTTTGAGTAATCTTATTAAAAAGGTTATGAGTGAAAGACTCTAATTCTAATTGATTTCAAAGAATTTTATATATCCAAACTAACTTAAAAGACTAAAACAATGCTTGACCACAGATATAGATATATTTCTCATTTATCTCATTTATTTGGATTGGATCAAAAATATTCGAACAAGTACTCTGGTCTTTGACATTGCCTAGTTCTTTCCATTGTTTAACAATCAGCTTCTTTCTTTAATCCTGGATAAAGTTGGTTTCAATTCTAAAATTTCTTTTTTCTTTTCTGATTATTTAATCAGTAAAAAAAACTCAATATTTGGAGAATGATTTTGTTTTCCCTCTTTTCAATGTAAACATAGATGTGAGATAAAATTCTACTCTTTTTCCTATTCTTTCAGCTCTTTAAATTTTGCTAATTTTTCACATCTTTAAAAAAAGATCAAAAAATTTCAATATCCCTGTTTTATTTTTAACTACAACATCATTTTTTCTCTACTCAAACATTTTAGACTCATTATTAAACATGGAAAATCTGAAGTTTTTCATTTTTCCAGATCTCATGGTATTTTTAATCTTCTTTCTCTCAATCTCAGTTCTCTCAGAGAACCTATTCTTTGCCTAAAGAAAACTTGGAAATATCCCAGATTCATATTTAATAGAAAACTCTTTTTTTGGTATCATGTTAATCTTTATTCTAACAAAGTATTATTAATGGTCAAATGCATGAAAATGCTAGGAAATTCAACAAGAGATCTACTTTCTTATCAAAAACAACTTCTGTACAGAAAATTTATCCTCCTTATTGTATTCTATGGCTTTCTATTATAGTACTTCAATAAAGTCCTTCTTTTGCATCCTCTCAAGAAACTCAGAAAAATACAATGTTATTTGGATCTTAGGTGCTTTTTACACTTCTCCTATCTGGGGAATCAAAGCTATTGCTGATTTAATCCCCATTCATTTACATCTCTAAAAACTCAGAATCTTGACTCTACTATCAAACCATGCTATCAAGTCTCTTCTGGAAGTAGACATGCCAACAACTTCTCCTACATTGTCTTTTCTTAGGAAACATGACATCCAAACAGTGTTTTAAAATAAAGAGTTTTATTGTGGATGTTGACAATCACATCAATGGAATTTTTCCATCCTTTAATTCTCTTAATTGTGAATTTTCTCCCAGCTTTAGATTAATTAACAATTTTGCTAGTCATTTTTCTTTTCATTAAACAAACCATAAAGATAAAGAAAGCAAGACTGCTCATCTTTGTAAACTCAACAATATTTTCACAAACAAATTATTAGATCCCAAATTTATCATTGTTGTTTCTGATACTAACATTAGAAACAATGTTGCCATGTACATCTTGCATATCCATTCTTATCCCAACATTATTAGAAAGACAATCCACCATGCTGTCAATGTCACTACAACTGAGGCTAAATTATTTGCTATCAGATGTGAGATTAACCAAGCTATTCAAATTTCAGAAGCTATCTATATCATTGTCATCACTAATGTTATTCATTTAGTGCAATGTATCTTTGATTTTGCAATTCATCTCTACCAACTACAATCAATTACCATAGTGAAGGATCTTAGAGTGTTCTTCAATAAACACTTGATGAATTCTATTGAATTCTGGGACTGTCCAAGTAACACTAAATGGTTTCATTATACATTGGTTGACAAAAATACAAAGAAATTCAATCTCTCTCTGATATTTCCTTGTAAAGCATTGTGGGACTTCAATAAGAAAGAAAAATGTGATAACATCATTAAAAACTGGCAAATGACATTCCAAGCTTCAAATCTCAAGGGTAATCACTTCCTTGAACTTCTAGATGATGAATTTCACACAATTAAACTCTTATACATTTGTTACAAACTTCATTCAGCTTGTATTTCCACAACAAGTGGACCAATTTTCACAAACTAAGTTGTGATGGAAAGCCCCAAATGAGAGCTATCTGCACATATGTGGGATGTACAAAATGACAACAAACAACCAAGATATTAGGTCATCAGTAACTGTAAAAGCTTTGTTTGCTAATATCTCATGAATGGCTGGATGGATTTGCACAATCAAACTTGCATTGGGAAGTACTCATCAAACCATTTCTGATGATATATGGTATATTATATAGCAATAAGTATTCATAGAGATACAAGCATATCAATATAGTAACATAATTAGTTATCTTCTAAAATTAGCCTGACAGATGACAGCCCCCATCAGGTACTAGTTTTGATCATGTGATGGAAACAGCTTGTGCACAGACTATCACTATTTTGTATATATATCTCTGTATCTGAGAATTAGATCTCAGATTTAATAATATCATTTATTATTTATTAATCTTTATCATTGACATCTGTATTGATCTTAATCATCATTGTTATCATTATTGAACTTCCAAATCACTCCTAAACCTCTGAGAGTGCACTTAAGGTTCAAATATCACAAATAAGTAAGTAGTTCATTTTATAACAACATTAAAGAAGGTTCATGGATCAGACAATTCAGATATTCAAATTTGTTATGTGTAAGAGCCACTAGAGTTATTACAAATCATACTCCTATAAGAGAATATTACCTGAGGTTTTTCCTAGGAGAAAACTTCAATTGTCTATATAAAGCATATCTAATTAAAACAAGATGACATATTCTCTACAAATGTAGAATATATAATAAGTATTAGAATTCTTTGAGGTCTACATTAAGTCATTTACTACTTAGTTATTCCTTTCTAGTTATTCCTTTTCTTTTCTTTCTTTTTGTTCTTTTCCTTTCTTTATTGTTTTTTGTTAGTCTTTATATAAGTAATTACAAAGTAGCTACCATAGTCTACTATTATATCCTATATAATAAATTGATGATTTAAAAAAAGATTACATGTCACTGTCACAAACTGTCACACATCAATCAAATTTATATAATGCTATTACTATCACAATATTATATAGAATATTGTAGAAGGTTTTGGAATAATATGATATTATACAGTATATTCTATATATACCAACCTTAAGAATAATGTATAGTCTTTAGGGCAGGCTAATAGTAGTATAGTACAGACTAGTATTCTAATATATATAAGGTAGACAAACTTATACTAGGAACTTCATCAAGTTCTCTTATGTAAACCATATATAAAGTTTCTTTCTCTAACTTACTCTATGTTGTGGCAACCACTAATCACAAAGACTAATAGTAGCATGATAAGTAAACCTCTTAGTAGGATATTAAGTGAAAATCACAAGAGAACTCAACAAAGAGTCTCTGATGTATTGCTACCTTATTTATACTATAGATACATAGTTCATGCTAACAATAAATAACCCTGCTCTAATATCCATATGTTGTCTATGCTTTCACTATGCATCAACCTCATGTCTACTATAAGAATACTATGCTATATATATATACTCTAACATCATCCTTCTAGTTTTTTCTCTAGAGTCTAGGCTTATGATCCTATATCATGTGATATATCATGTGACTGCATTCATATACCTCTTCATCATCAAAATAAAATAAAATAAAAAGAAAAGAAATATTAAATCAAGAAAAATAGATAAAAGAAAAAAAATATTAGTGTTCAAGTGCATCAATAATACTCCAAGGTCTTTAAATTGTAACAAAACTCATCAAGAAAATCATTGGTGAAAGACTACAAAATTAATCTATTGCTTTGAATTTTATTCATTCCAATTAACTAGGTAGACTTAAACAGTACTCAATTACTTATGTAGGTATTTTTTTTACCTATCTCATTTGTTTAAGATAGGTTAAAGGTCTTCAAACAAGCACTCTAGCCTTTGATATTACTCAGTTTTTCCCATCACTTAATCTTCTTTTTTTGTTAATTCTAAACAAAGCTAGTTTTGATTTACACATCTCAATCTTCTTTTCTAATTATTTAATAAATAGGAAAACCCAATATTTGTGGAACAATTTTGTTTCTCTATTTTTTAACATAGACATAGGTGTAAGACAAGAGTTTTCTCTTTTCCCTATTCTATCTGCTCTTTACATTTCATCTATTTTTCATATTTTTGAAAGAAAGAGTCAAAAATCTTATTCCAGAGATTTTATTTCTTTGTTTTGCAGATGATAGACTTCTTATTTCTCAGAAAAAATCCTTTGAGAAATCAAACAATTCATTGTTTTGTAGCTATAACATCATCACCTTTCTCTTCAACCAATTCAACATTGAACATAGGAAATTAAAAGTTTTTAATTATTTGAGGTCACTTAGAAGCTCCTTTTCTAAACCTTAGCACTTTAGGAGGGCTAACTTTATAACTGAAAAACATCTGGAAATATCTCAGTTTTATCTTCAACAGAAAGTTAACATTTTGCCAACATATTCCAACAAAGCCCTTTCAACCATAAAAGAAAAGACATGAAAATATTGGGAAACTCTATGCAGGAATTACTTTCTTATATATAAACAGTTACTTTATAGAATTTGTGTTTTATATATTGCATTCTACAGATTTCCTCTATAGTACTTCAAGAACACTCCATTATTTTACCCTCTTAAAAAACTCAGAAAAATACAGGAGAGAGCTGCCATATAGATTACAAGAGCTTTTATAATATTGCCAACATTGGGAATAGAAGCTATTGCAGATCTCATTCATATTTACTTATACTTACAGAAGATCAGCAGTGTTATGGGATGCTTGGGACATGAACAATTTTTATTTTCTTTTTCTTTTATTTTCTGACTTTATAGGGATTTTCTTTTCTTTTTCTTTTCTTTTCTTTTGGACAATGAAGAGGCACGTGACAT
>Ga0157357_1000337_pt1 | contig 19908 bp, 23 predicted proteins | sample AttcapACBM1_FD_111485 | JGI IMG/M metagenome (GOLD analysis project Ga0157357, IMG submission 111485) | Fungus gardens microbial communities from leaf cutter ant in Botucatu, State of Sao Paulo, Brazil - Atta capiguara ACBM1 | ecosystem: Host-associated > Fungi > Mycelium > Unclassified ... | reverse complement strand
TATGCTCATTTCGTAACCAGGCAAGATGACCAAGACATATACAGTGAATATGATTGATACACCTGGGCATGTTGATTTCTCAAGTGAGGTTTCGATGGCTGCGAGATTGGTAGATGGTGCACTTGTACTCGTGGATGTCGTTGAAGGTGTTTGCACACAAGTATGATTTTCCTTCATCTAGATCGTAGGGCATGAAATGACAGGATGCTTTAGACAATCGCTGTGCTAAGGCAAGCATGGCAAGACCGACTTCGGCCAGTCCTCGTAATCAATAAATTTGACCGTTTGATTACGGAACTTAAACTTTCTCCAGTCGAGGCGTATCACCACCTTGTCCGTCTGATAGAGCAAGTTAACGCTGTGATGGGTGACTTCTTTGCTAGTGAACGTATGGAAGACGATCTTCGATGGAGAGAGGAACGTGAAAGACGGTTGGCCACAAAAAAAGAAAAAAAAGCTGATGAAGCCGATGCAACTGTGAACGAGGGGGAAGAAGATTTCCAAGAAAAGGATGACGAGGATATCTATTTCGCACCAGAAAAAGGGAATGTCATCTTCGCTTCTGCATTGGATGGCTGGGGATTCCGTATTGGTAAATTCGCTCAGTTATATTCTCAGAAGCTAAACATCAAAGAGGCGAACTTGCGAAGGGTTCTGTGGGGCGATTTCTTCCTGGATCCGAAGACGAAAAGGGTCATTAGCTACAAGTTTCTCAGAGGCAGGAGGTTGAAGCCACTTTTCGTGCAATTTGTCCTTGAAAACATTTGGGCTGTATATGACGCTGTTATACTCAACCCGTGTGTACCTTGTAATTTTTCAATGTCTGAATTACTAATACCGACAGACTTGCAGTGATCCAGACAAGGTGACAAAAATTGTCACTGCACTCAACCTCAAGATACCTCCTCGTAACCTTAAATCTCAAGATACGCGCCAGCTACTTTCTCTGATCTTCACGCAATGGCTCCCTCTGTCAACTTGTATAGTACAAGCGGCAATTGATGTCATTCCTACTCCCTCTGTTGCCCAGTCTACTCGTATACCGAAGATGCTTTACCCGGAGCTTCACGAAGCGACTATCGCCCCCAAAGACAAACTAGAGGAGGATCTCTATGCAGGCAAAGCGGAATCAAGTTCGTATGTGACAGCGTATGTGAGCAAGATGTTCGCAGTGTCAAAGAAGGATTTACCACAGAAGAAGGAACGACCGTTGACAGCAGACGAAATGAGGGCCAGAGCAAGGGGAACGGGGGTTGCGAGGGCTACTCTATCAAGACAGCAGGAAAACGGGCCGGGAAACCAGCTGGTCGGCATGGAGGTTAACCAACCGAAGGAAGAGTCTCCTGTCTTCGAGGAGCCAGGGGACGAGGCGGATGAAAATTCGGAAGTGGTCCTTGGATTCGCTCGCCTGTATTCTGGTATTCTCCGGGTGGGCAGTACAGTGCTTGGGCTGTTGCCTAAGTATGACCCGACCCTTGAGCCGACGCACCCGCGAAATCAGAAGTACATAATCTCCGCAACAGTAGAAGGGTTGTATATCATGATGGGAAGAGGATTAAATCCAGTCGATTCCGTTCGAGCTGGAAACATCTTCGCGATCAGGGGTTTGGAAGGCAAAGTTTATAGGAGTGCCACTGTATGTGCACCAGGGGAAAGAGGTGTCCAAGATGACATCGGGAACCTAGTTGGGCCTAAATCTTGGTTGGTCAATCTAGGAGCGGTAAACCGAGCTGTGAGTCAGGTTTTTATCTTCTTCCATATCTTAATAGAAGACATTGAACCAGATCGATACATAGACGCCACCTATTGTCCGTGTCGCTCTTGAACCGGCTCTACCAGCAGATATGCCAAGGTTATTGACTGGACTGAAATTACTCAGTCAATCAGATCCTTGTGTCGAAACCTTCCAACAGCAGACAGGCGAGCACGTCATCCTGACCGCAGGGGAATTACATTTAGAGGTACGTAAATTTTGTCAGGCTTCGGGATTGACTCAATAATTTGCTAATTTCCGAACAGAGATGTTTGAAGGATCTCCGAGAACGATTCGCGAAAATCGAGGTTCACGCTTCAAAGCCGATCGTACCGTTCAAGGAAACCGCTGTGAAGGCATCAGGTATGCAATTTCTGACACTTCATGATGGAATGGCATACTACACTGTCTGTAGACATGGCGCCTACCAAAACGTTTGGAGCACCCCGCGGAACTATCAAGGGAACAAGCTTCCAGAATATAGTATCCTTCACGATACGTGCAAGCCCGATACCAGTGCTACTTTTGAATTTCCTCTTAGATAACACAGGGACATTGAATAAGTTGCTGCATGATCGTCAAGATGGCAAGGCTGATGAGGATGAAGATGGGGTAGGCATGTATGACAATATTCTTCGCAAACCGAACGTCAAGCCTGAGCAGTTCTGGGACGCGCTGCGAGACAAGTGCAAGAAGGTGGGAGGGGAGTGGGCGGATAATGACAACAAGATCTGGGCATTTGGCCCTCAGAAAACTGGCAGTTGCCTATTAATTGATGCACGAAAACCTAAAGCATTTGCATCGTAGGTGGTTTTTTCCCGTTGACTATGGACTAATTGCCTGATGACATTGGTTATGGATCGGATGGAAGACTGAAGCGCCGGTTAGAAAAATTGAAATCAGGTGACGGTGATAGTGGTATAGAAAAAGTAATACGCGATTTCGATAATCACATCGAATCTGGCTTCCAGTTGGCTACATTCCAGGGTCCACTGTGTGCAGAACCAGTGGAAGGACTGGCTTATTTTGTTGAGAGTGTGGAAGTAGACCAAGTGGCGCTGGAGAAGGAAATGGGTAAGATCTCAACGTCCGCTCCCTCTACTCATTTCAATTTTGTTTTTCGCAGAGCATAATCGCATGGCACAAGTCATAGGTTCAGTGATCACAGGTGTAAGAGATGCCTGTCGTAGCGGTCTCCTCGACTGGTCGCCAAGACTGATGTTGGCGATGTATTCTTGTGACATTCAGGCATCCAGTGAGTGTGCGAGTACAATTTTCATCCAGTCGAGCTGATCATCGTCAATACAATGGATGTCAACTGTCTATAGCTGATGTATTAGGGAAGGTGTATGGCGTTGTTGCCAGGCGACGTGGTCGGATCGTAGCGGAAGAGATGAAAGAGGGAACATCATTTTTCACGGTTTCCGCATTACTACCAGCTGTAGAGAGCTTTGGTTTCGCAGATGGTCAGGGAGTCCTAGCGTCAATTTTTCTCAGGAAGCTTTCATTAACGATTCTGCTTAGACATACGGAAGCGAACATCTGGCGCTGCGAGCCCTCAGTTGATTTTCAGCGGGTGAGCCACTTGGTCTAACTCGCAGAAAACTCCGAAGTAGATGACACCGGACAGGTATGAATTACTTGATCAAGATCCGTTCTGGGTTCCCACTACAGAGGAAGAACTAGAAGAACTAGGGGAGAAGGCTGATCGAGCGAATGTGGCAAAGAGTTATATGGATGCTGTACGGGAAAGGAAAGGATTGTTCGTCGACCGAAAGATTGTAGAGTTTGCTGAGAAACAGCGAACGCTTAAGCGATAGAAATTCTCCAATTAGAAATATAGGGCAGTGGTAGTGTTCTGTTTGGCCGCTTAGTCATCCAAGTCCATCAGAAGTTAAGTTCCTGTCTCCTAACCAATCACCCTTTCTTCCTTTTCTTTATCCTCAGTATCCCAGATGGCGTCTGTGATATCTTCACCTCATCCAAATTTTTCCAGTCCAAACATGAAGTCACTCTCAGGTCGAAGGGTTCAAGACCTTCCGGCTTTTCAACAGCAACAACAACTGCTGGAACAAGACCTCGATGATAATTATCAGGCCCTCTTTTGCAAAGCCATGTATGATTACACCTCTAAAGATGCTTCTGCTCTTTCATTTTGCCGCGGAGACATCATCGAAGTCCTCCATCAACAGCCATCGGGCTGGTGGGATGGTCTGCTTGGGGACGAGCGGGGTTGGTTTCCGTCCAACTATGTCACTCTCATTTCCCTAGAAGAGGCAGAAATGGCATTTTCTGGCTCCGACTACTCGATAGGAGACGGGATGGTGCAGTCGGATAGTGATAATGGGGTTCTTGACATGTCCGACGCAATGATGCAAGGGCAAGCGCAGAATGAGGAGTGGCTCGAATCTGAGATAACCAATGAGAATATATATTCTGTTGCCGCTGGAAGCACGAGTCAAGGTTCACAGACCAACGATTTTTGGGAGCCGAACATAATGGATGACGGACGAGTATGTATACTGCTCGTTCGACTCCGGAGAATAATGTTGACATCCCTTCTCAGATATATTACGTCAACTCACGTACAGGAGAACACTCCTGGGACTTACCTCAGGAAACAGCGGATGAGATTTCTGGAAGTGAACTTGCTGGTCTTTCAGCGCAGAGTACCGTCCGAGCAGCAACCGGGGCAGGAATGGTTTTCGGAGTGACCAACAATATAAACGGCATCAATGGTGCTTATCCGAGCGAGCCTCCTGGTTTGGGCATTCCTCGCTCTACTCCCGAGCCATGGATTAAACGGTTGGCGGACGACGGAAGGGCATTTTTTTATGCCAACAAGCTCACTGGGGAGACGACGTGGACGCGACCTGAATTCACCGACATCAATAGTCTACGCTCCGAGTCGGAATTGCCCGTCGTTCCTTCGAACACGAGGAGACGTCACACGGGGTCTGAAAACGGTGCCTATTCGGATGATTCAGATGTGAACCCCGAGAATTTTCGATCTTCACGTGCTCTTCCTCAGCAGATCCATCGATTGCCACCCCAAGCTCTCCAGTTTGACTTGATATCGAGTGATATGAAGCTTACTTCGGAGGAGGTGATTGCTCGGCAACTTCAGCAAGCACTGGTGCCACCGTCTTCAAGACTTGCGAATGACTTAGTGGTGAAAGCACGCGATGCTATCCAAGCTATCACGGACAACGTCCAAGCCAACATCAATCGGGCAGGTGACGACCAAAGGATGGATGATCTTATTCAGATCGCCGTTCGCGCCATCCGCAATCTTCTCTACGTATTTGCTGCTAACTCAAGCCACATACCGACAGACTTGCTTGCTTGCGAGACTCATGAAAAACCATCTGCGTCATTCCCTTTGAAACCTGCACAAAGACGAGTTACTGCAACCTTATCCCGACTTGTCTTATCGGCTCGTGCCATGTACTACGACTCAGGTTCGCGTATTGCTGAGACGCTCAATCGGATTGAAGCGGATGCTTTGGAACTTGAAAGGGCTATTACTTTGTTCATAGGAGAAGTACAACGTTTCCAGCGTGACAGCAGGGAAGGAATACTCCTGAAGCAGCTATATGGGACCTTCACTACTGCCAGTATCGGCGCCGGGTTAGTTGGCGCCGGGAGTGCTGCCACATGGAAGGGTTTTGGGTGGGTTTCTCAGGGAGCGGAGGGACAAGCACCAAGCAAACCTCTGGGTCAGGAAGTCATATCTGAAGTAGCTACGATGCTTGAGAGAATTGAAGATTTGTTTAATTTGACACAAGCTCCAACATCTTTACATGATATTCCAGGTATGATTTCTCAAGTGCTGCTGTTCCATAGTATCTGATCTTCCTGTTAAGTGGAGCAACTTCGTCAGAGAGTCCAGAACATGGTTACCCATGTGTCTCACATGCTCAGTTTCGTTGCTGATATCCACATTGCCCGGCATGTAGATATTGATGGCATTCGTCAAGTAGGCGATGCCGTGGATGACATGTATGCGCAAACTCTATCGCGGGCAAGGATACATGTGCGCACACTTGAAACCGCTACCCAAGCGGTCTACGATGATAGCTCTTCCTTGCTACTGACAACCCAAGTCATCCCACCCTTCGATTCCAGCGCTACCCTGGAAGACCGTGCAGCATCACTGAATCTGCTGGAGTCCATTTCATGCTCACTTCGTAGCAATCTTGCAGTAGTTCGCGAAACCTTAGAAGTTCTCATGGCTATTGGACATGAACAATCAGATCTTTCACAAGGCGATTACAATGGATCTATTGAATGGCGTATGTCACGATTAAGTATGGTACATAGTGAAGGTGAAAGGATATCGCATGGGATCTCAGTTGGAAATGATTCTGATCAAGGAGATGTTGTCGACCTACCAGAAGTCTTCAATCGCCCTGCACCTCCGCCCAAATCCTCAAGGCAGCCGATCGATACCTTTATCGACACTTCGCATACCCTTTCTCCTCCCGACCATGTCAGCTCTGCGGAAGGAAACAGTCCGGTTCATGGTTTCCCAGGAGAAAACGAGATTGATGAATGTGAGTTTTCTTAATCTCAGATTACTCGTTCACCTATTCACGGATTACCAGTGGAACCTCGTCAAGCTAAAAAGCCTCAACGGTCTACTGGATCTGAGAAGTTAATCAGCATCCTTGGGAATGAGTACGCCGACAAAGTGGCAGCAGAATCACGGCCCTGGTTCTTGCGATCGAACTTCAATCCTTCGGAGATAATGATTGATGAGGCCGACAATTCCGTGAAGGGTGGTACCGTTCCTGCACTTGTTGAAAAATTAACTGCCCATGATCAAGTTGGTGAGTAAAGTGGCAGACGTTCGGCAACGTGTAGCTGCTAACAGATTCTGCAGATCTTCCCTTTAGCAGAGCTTTTTTGATGACATACAAAGATTTTACAACCTTAGATGACCTGTTTGATTTACTAGTCCAACGATTTAGGATACAGCCACCGGAGAACTTAACACCTAAGGAATTAGAGGATTGGACTAAGTTTAAGCAACACGTCGTCCAGACACGGTAGGCTCATCACTATCAGTCTCGGTTACCACATTTTGAACAACCTGAATTAGCGTTCTCAATACTTTCAAAATAATGATTCAAGAGCAGTACGTTCTCGACCAGGAAGATACGTATATCTTAAACCGTATGATGGAGTTCATCTCCCAGGAGGATGTCGCGGACATGCCTGCGGCTAAAGCCCTGAGAAGTCATATTGAGCGCGCCGTATGTCTTTCTAACTCACTTGAAATAATACTTTCATTGACTGGAGACGAACTTTCATTTAGCAAATTAATGGCGATATTGGTGTAAAATCCTTCGTCACAACGAATCAGATCCCAGCCCCTACTCCAATTTTAGCAAGAGGAGGCAAGAAACTGAAACTTGCGGACATTGACCCTCTAGAATTGGCGAGACAATTCACAATCATGGAAAATCGAATGTACCAGCGCATTAACCCGACTGAAGCCTTGAAACGTGCAAGAGCACAGAAAACAGACATCATGGATAACATTGGCGCAGTGATCCAGACAAGCAATCGGGTCTGTGCACTTGACTTGAAAGTTTTCGTTTAAATTGACATTGGTGTTATTTAGATTGCAGACTGGGTCGCTCATTCCATCCTCAGCAAAGAGGACTCGCGTAGACGAGCACAAGTAATAAAGTATTTAATAAATGTTGCTGACGTGCGGGATTTCAATTCTTGTTGTCATCATTAATCTTGACCTTCCATTTCAGCGTTGTCGCGCCCTTAACAACCTCTCAACTATGATCGCGATTACCTCAGGATTGAACACACCCCCTATCCGCAGACTGAAGCGTACATGGGAACAAGTTAACCAGAGAGCCATCTCCCAGTTTGCTGCGTGTGAACTCACCATCGATAGTAGTAAGACTTTTGCCAAGTATCGCCATCTCATGTCTTCTATCGAACCTCCCTGCGTTCCGTTCATTGGTAAGTAGTTGGCTGCCCTGTCAACTATGGTTGCCCCTGAAAAATGGGATCAGGTGTCTACCTCTCAACGTTACAGTTCATTGTGGATGGAAATCCCGACAACCTTTCGCCAGGCAACCTCGTCAATTTCTTCAAACGCCAGAAGGCATCGGATGTCATGGATGATATCAAGCGCTGGCAGACGACCTCGTATAATCTCACGCCAGTTACTTCTATTCTCTCCTTCATTGAAGATTCATTGGATCAATTCAGCAACACCGATCCTCGGGCCTCTAGTGACAACTTTTGGAAGCTCAGCCTTGAACGTGAGCCACGAGAGCGAGAAGATGAGAAAATGGCTCGACTACTGCAGGAAAGCGGATTCCTGTAACTCTTGCTCTATCTTTTCTGCTATTTTAAACCCTTTCACAGGTGTGAATCACTATACCGATCCCCACAATCAGAGATTCTTCTCGTATTTATCGGGTGGTATGTTAATATGTGGAGGTGTCATTCGTTGAGCTTTATTCACTCGTTTCGTGCGCTTTTCCATGTGTCCCATTTTTTTGTCACCTTTTGGTCACTACACCTCTGTCCTTGTTAACAAGCTTCATTTTCCGATCATTGGATCCTTCGTTTTTTGAAATGCCCTCTACTTATTATCAGATAACTTAAATCAGATCACTTTACATAATACATCAGTTTTTTGACCTTCCACCATCATACCATATCTCAGTCAACTGTTTATCTGGCTACAGACTATATAATGCATGGTTCATTTTCACTTCAGATTCTCTGTTCGGCCTAATGCATAAGTTTCAGTGTGAAATTTCCATGGAAGAAGAGCCGAGTTTCTTTGAACGCGAGCGCGACAGACTATCGCGCGAAATAACTGCCGTAAGGAGGCACGATGGACCACTTGAATGGGGACTGAAATGTCGTACAGGGCTTCGAAGAACTATTATCCTCAAGTAATGCTTTGAACCGTAAGCTGGAAGAAGTCTTGGGAATGACCAGGGAATATGAGACAATTGCTTCCCTCTGGCATACGTTCTACCAACTAATGAGGGAGTCGGGGAAGGACGACACTGTAACGGACATTTCTACTCCAGGTTTTCCCGGTACAGGTGGTCATGTTGTTACAGGAGGCGCGAAGCAATCTTGAGCTCGAAGAATAATTCCTGATCATAATAGACGCCCGAAGCACAGGCAACAAACATTCCAGTGCACATCAAGGTAACGCAATAGTAATGTAATATAACAGAAGACAACATTGATCCTGACCAGAAAAGCTCAAGCTGGGTGATCTGCCCATGTTGCAACCTGCGGAGTGAACATTGATATGATATTTTTGAGTCTGTAACTCGAACGTACCCATGAGAAACCATTGAACTCGGCTTGATCTCGAACAGTCAGCTGGCCGTGAACAGGTGTCAGCGTGGGCTTCTCGCGAGTGAATTCTTCGTCGAAGTTGCTCGTGTCTGCCAAGCCGTTCTATAACTTTATGAAGCAGCTACTAGTGAGACGATCCAGTATCATAGCTTACAATCTTGGGATAGAATGGAGGTGGTATCCGTTTATGAAGGATGTCACCAAAATTGACATCTTTAAAGAAAGGTTGTTGTTTGATTTCCTCTGCATCTTCCTTTCCGGAGCCGAGGCGACGATTAGGATCGCGTTGCAGCAGCTGTGTCGCAGCGTCAAAATCGAATCTCCAGATAAGAGTGGGGGAAAGGGCACTCACTTTTTGTAGAATAGAAACAGCATCCCGGGGCATAGTAATGGGGTATAGAGGTTCGTCTTCTAGAATCGCATCAAATATTTCGTCTTCGTCCTCTCCGCGGAAGGGAGATTGTCCAAGTAACATTTCATAAGTCAGAACACCGAAGGCCCACCAATCAACGGCTCGTCCATAACGTTGTTCTAGCAAGATCTGCTCGGAATCAGACGAAGTTGGCCAAATGTCAAGATGATTACATACCTCAGGCGCCATGAATTCTGGCGTTCCGCAGAACGTAGATGTCGTTTGGCCATACCACATTTCTTCTTTACACAAACCATAGTCAGCAACTTTGACATGGCCGTCAAGTGTGAGGAGGATATTGTCGAGTTTTAGATCCCTAGATACACTAGTGAGATTCAGAAAGAGGTTCAGGGGAAAGACGCACCGATAAATGATACCATTAGCGTGGAAATACTCCAGTGCAAGCAAGACCTCCGATGCATAGAACTTCGCTTGCCGAAGCGAGAATTGTTTCCTCTGAATGTGTAACATCAAATCACCCCCACTGATATACTCCATGACAAAGTAGATACGTGTTTCCGTCTGGAAACATGAATGAAGTCCAAGTAAGAACGGGTGCCGTTCCCTTGCGGCCGTCAAAAATACTCGCTTCTCGGAACGAGTGCTAGGATACTAATGAGCAAGTAGGAGTCAGTAGAGGATGCATTTCATAATACCTCTCGACTTCATCGTTCTCAATGATAAACTCCTTTTTGAGTACCTTGATTGCATACAGTTGCGTTGTTGATTTTTCCTCTGCCAACATCACTTTACCAAAGTTTCCCTTTCCTAGTACAGCCAGGAAGTTGAAATCATCCAATCCAACCTTTCGTTTCATCGTGGCCTGGCGACCTAGTTGTTGCTGCAGACGATGCGGTTGTGACATATCTTGGTAGGCATCTTGTGTAGGACGAGATGCGGGTAGCGGAGCATGAGGAGGTTGATGAGGCGACCCCATAGGTCCGCTCGGTCGTCCCATCTGGGACTATGATCTATATGAACTGAAAATTTCGAATAGTCAATATATCAACTCACGGGATAAGGTTGACTATAAGGATCAGGAGGTAACTGTTGGTCATAAGGTCTTGACGGCGGCCGAGCAGGAGTGGCTACCTGTGGAGGGAATCCTTGTGGTATGGTAGGCTGCCTGGTTGGTGGAGGTCTAGGCGAAGTCTGGTGAGGATATAGGGGTCCTGGGTGCTGGGAAGGAATCTGTGGCAGGGGTTGTTGCTGCTGCTGGTAGTAGCGAGGGTCTTGAGCAAGGCGATCAGGAGGACCAGAAATTTTCATCTTGTCTATGGCAAGTCCCAACGGATTTGCTCCCGCATCAACAGGAGGTAGTGGTGGAGGGGTATGAGTAGGCTTCTGAGCAATAGCGAAAGCAGCTTTAGATTGCCTATCGATTTTTTGCCTGTTGATATCACGCCAGCTTCGAAGAAGCTCATTTGCTGTCTCCATCGACATACCACAGAAATCAGGCACGAGGTGAGCGCAATTCGCATGGCAGGTGATATCGCATTCTGTGCATTTGCGAGCATTCTTACGACCGAGAGGAAGCATGTAACCACAGTGGCAACACCAATTGGCACCAATGTTTGTCAGAGGCTCAAAACGATGAGGGATACGATGATTAATTTTCTCTTCGTCTCCATCCTATGAATGACAGTCGATCAATTAGCCAAACAGGTGAAGAGAAGAAACGAAGAACTCGTACACCAGTATTCGACTTTGATATACATTTAGTCACCACTTTCTCATAACATTTCTTGTGGCACGTGTATCGACAGTCTTCACACTGATAACCGAGCGCATTCAGCAGGAAGTCATTACAGAAAGCACAGAGCATAAGCTGATAGAATTGACGCTGCACGAACTTATGCCCATTCATCTCGTGAACCTCGCCTTTACGCTTGCGAACAGCACCTTGACGGCCGAGGCCCCCCATAGGTGCGTCCAAAGGCCGCTTACGAACATTCTCCTTGGCTGAGGACATATGAACTAATGAGGGAAAATCGAGGAAAGGAACGCTTACTGAAGTTTAGTTGAAGGGCAATGGCGCCAGCCGGTTCGACGCCAAACCAGGCCTCAATTCCTTCGCTGCCAGACTGAACAGGAGATACGCCCCCGAGACCTTGTGCTCCGGGGTAATTGAGTGGAGCATCCATACCTCCTTGTACACCAGAGTACCCGCCCATCCGGGCGGATGGACTGTCACCTGGCATTGCACCTGCAGTCACCCAACCTCCTTGACCGGTCTCTATTCCAACTTTCTGCCTCCGAAGAGCTTCAACGAGGTCGCTAATCTTGATCCAGAGGATACCTATAGGAATGGGATAGTCGTTCCCCTGCTTATCATATACCACAATTTCCACTTCATTGGCTTTCTCAACAATCATCTCAAATTCCTCATTCCACCTATCCGTCCCGCGAGATGGATGAGAACGAGCCAGTTGTGTTCCTTCAACCTTGATCGAAACATATGTTTCCGTCACTGCTTTAGAAGATGAGCGAAATCGAGCGGTGACAGGTACATGATCGAGTTCCCGTGCGCTTCGTAATGTTACGCGAAGAGTTCCCGATATTGGCTTTGAACGGATGTTAACCCCACGTTCACTCTCGGAAGCAGTGTCTACAGCATCATTTGTCAGATGGATGTTGACCAGTAGATCAAACAAGGTTCGTACCAGTCTCATCATTCTCAATCACGTCATCTAATATATGCAGATTTTTATACCGTTTGAGGGCAGCGTTCAGTAATTGGATCTTTTTCTCGCTCTCGACCTTTTTGGCTTCGGCATCAGCCTTGGATTTCTTGTCCCCATCAGCAGAGTAAAGCTTGGCCATTTTGTCTATCCCTTGTTTATATTGTTTCTCTACTTGTAGCTTGAACTCGAGTTGTTGCAACATCTTGGTGATCTTGGGTGGCGTAATCAGGGTATCAGCCTTAATCAGATCCAGATTGCTGTAAGCCTTTCCTCGAGATAGATCCCCCGGTTGTTGTCCAAAGCCCATTTCGGGCAAACGAATACCCTGCTGATCAAAGTCCTGAGAGGAATGTGATATCAAGAAACCGTAAGCAATAATACACCGACACAAATCTGCCAACCTGTGGTGAAGGCAATCCCCCTGATCGGATAGCATCATCGCGTGGCTGCTGATGCAGTTGCAATTTACGAGCCTGGAGCTCGCGAAGGGTCTGTTCATAATAGACGAGGTTACGCTCCGTCTGCTTGATCTTGTTCTGTGTGCCTTTGCGGACATTTTCGTTGGCAGTAGCACGTTCCAGATTCTGGGAAGCCTCCAGGATCTTGCGTTCGGTCTGAATATGCCTGTATACCTCCTGGATCTTCAGGTCGAGCCCATCGCTCTGGGTCTAACGGAGCATCGATGTGAGCAGGGTCCCGGTAAAGAAAAAAGCAGCGTACCATGGCTGTGTACACCAGAAAGCCTGAATTCGCAGAAGCTGAAGAGGTTGCTTTAGGGGCTGTGACGGTTTGTTATCAGTTATTTTCCCAGTTCATCACCTGCACGCAGCTCCCTCCCGTTCATGCCTTACATCACCCATGAGGCCGCCTTCAAAGCTGCTGCCGGATATTTCTCGTTGTTGCTTTCCGCACATCATAATCTGCGTTTTCCGGCCCTGCAGTATGACGAAACACCGAACGATATCCACGCGGAGGTCTCTGCCCAAAACCCACTACTTTTTACGCTCTCTGGTTCCAAGGACGGTATCTTGGCTACACATGATGAACTTCTTACCTCGAAAACAACAAATCATCTGCTCCAACTTCTAAGAAAGGTACTCATTTCATCAGATTACTGTCAGTCATCATACCTGTCTGCTAGAACGCACTTGAACTTGGCCTGGTCACTGTATCTGAAATAGCTCTATCTCAAATCAACGAAACTCCTGGCTGCGAGTGTATTCCTAGATTTACTGTGTTTTTTTGACTGACTACCAGACATTGTAGTTACTGTATCGCTCGTACATACAGCCTCCGCCGAGGATTTAACCGCAATTCGACCGAGACTTGAGTCCTTACACCTTGATTACTCGTGGAAACTGCAGCCATCTCTCGCATGTGATAGCGCTACGCCGCCTTCGGATCTTTACAATGTCCTATTCTCTAAGGACCTCACTCTGCCACTGCAGACCCTTTTAGATGACGTTGTTATACGTTTTATCAAAAATAGTTTGGTCAGGTGTGGCACTCCCTTCACCAGCTTTGACTTGGTTTACATTACCAATACAAGACGATATCCCCTTATCTTCGGCAATCTAGCCCGGGTATGCAGTTATTCCGGATTTTTGTATATAGTGCTCCTGAGTGCTCCAACAGCAATTCAACAATGAAGCAGCCTATTTTCAGCCGATGATGATGTCGATCAAGAGAATAGTTCAGCATTCCCTAGACTCAGACTTTCGTTTTCAATGTCAAGAACTCCTCAAGGTATCCCTCTCTCTTGTCGAGGTCCTGTCAGCTTTGAAATAAAATAACTTTGGCCATGTCAGGTTCTAGGTCATCGCTATCCTTTCACCAACCTGGACGACACAACGGAAAGTCATCGCTGCACTACGTCACGACAACGTATGACTGCGGAGATCGCCTTCTACTTTGCAATGCAACGTGTATTCAAAGCAGGGATGAGATGGACCGAATATAAGGCGATTTTTGGCCATCTCCTTCTGTCGATTAGGAGTCCTGGGCTGAATTTGTTCTAGGGCACTCATGCGTACATCATCGATGTCGAAGAGCATGAGCTCTTGGAAACTGAGCTTCAAGAAACTGGATTTTTATCAGATTCGGTACCTTCCATCCCCACAGAGGACCTATTCTTGGACGAGGACGAGAGTGAAACCACACAAGGCTGCCCCAAAAGGAACGTATCGCCCTTCAAGACGTTTGACCCTCCTCATATTAGTCGAGCTAGTTTACTTCACTCTGTCACGCATACTGCCGACGAAATCCTGTTTGATTTAGAAAGCGAGGATGGTCATGATTCAGTAGACATGAACCAGTTGACTTCCTACCAGAAGACTCCCTCCGAAGAAATCAGCATCGATGTGGATGAGAACGATGAAGACGAATTCCAGGAATTGGCTCATTTTCGGATTGTAGGTCCTCTAGCTGCTTCTGGTGATAAAACTATCTCTGCTCCAGCTGGTCAAAGTCAAAGTTTCTTTCTTTATTGAGCCAACCATCCAAATCTATCTAGGACCTGAGAAAAAAATTACTGACGAGTTGTATTCGTGTAACATCCAGAGTGCTCTAACTAATCACCATGTCCCACAAACTATGTCAGGCAACACGGGAAACTCGCAAGAGAAGGATTACGAACACCACATGGTTCACCCTACCCGCTGGTGGACCCAAGTCACTGCAGGCCAGGATCTACTGGTGACGGGCTCTGCAGCTTCTGGAGTTACATCTTTCGACTTAGAACGTCTCACTCAGCCTTCTATGACTAATGAAATACCAATATCTCTATTGGACGTGGATGTGGATACAACTCCGGATGGCGACGGTAGTCCTGGTCTGGTTGAAACTAGGAAAGCCAATCCAGAACTCGTTCACACCCGCCTTCCTTTGTTTCGCGCGTTCTGTCAAGATGACTTTCTCGATCTTTTATCTGACGAGCTCTGGTCAGAAGAGACTGATATGGATGATCGTGACTTATTGTCGAGATCTGATCGTTTAGGTTGCATCGCCGATGAAGGTATAGATATGATGACGGACTTGTCTGTCGCCCAAAGTGCGGAGGCATCGGTTTTGGGGGATGAAGATTATTTACATGCAGTGAAATTCGGACCGAGTAACAACGGAGCTACTTTACATGCAGGCAAAGAGGACGTAGAAAAAGAAATGCGATTCGTTGAATTAGTTACGTAGTGTAATTGCAAATGTTCTAAGTTGAAACTCCGCCGGAGGTCAAGACTTGATCACAGTTCAAAGAGGTCTCTATCCATTCTCAAATCCCTTCTCCAACGGCCCATATTCTTTCTTTCTTTTCTTAGCAATACCAAGCGTACCATGCACCCCGCTAGACGGAATAAGGTTGATATTAGCGTATGTTCTATGTTATGTTCTCGCTTATGCTGCACACACTACTGAGATCCGGTCTTTTGGTTAGAAATTGACTCCTGACGAGCAGAACATATTTCAGAAGTACGGAAAACTTCCTACCAACAAGAATCTCTTGTTGAAAATGCAGAAGGTGCGTTGTCGAGATGTCTCGGGGCTGTTCGGTTGACTTGTGATCTCAAAGGACCGCAAATATTTTGATTCTGGAGATTATGCCCTCTCAAAAGCTGGAGTGACACCTCAGAGCACGGTCGGAACTGCAATCCCCAACCCAGAGAAGTGAGCTTTCTGTTGAGAGGTCTATCGTCATGATGAGACGTTGAGTGGCTCCTTAGTATACCTCATGCCTCACCTGGTGTCTCCATTGGTCACCAGATTCCATCCATTTCTCCCACTTCTACTAGCCCCGTCAACCGAGAAAGTGGTCTTTCTCAGATGAACATCGAGTTCTCTGAGGCCGAGGCCGAGGAAGGGGATCAGGAGGATGTCAAAGACAAAATGACGGAGCCTAAACCTTCGACGTCAGAAGCGGCCGCCGGTACAACAACTCGAAGAATCCAAGAAGTCAGAATGGAGACGCAGGAAATCAATGACATCAATACGACTGTCTAATCTTCTGTTCATTTGGTTTCATTGCGTTTGACTTCCATTAAGCAAAATCGCTTCAATAATCACCTCAACGCAAACCATTCGTATCTGGATTATTGCTCTACTTCTATTTGGCTACGTCTTGCCATCTGGCCGTACTTCCGTGCAATGCTTTTTTCATCTTTGAGTGATCGGTTGTGATCTCTTATAGCTCCAGGGTTGGACGTTGAATGAGTGTTATGATTGTCATCGCGCTTCTGATACAGCCAAGTCGTTTTCCCTTGATATCTCATGATATGTGTATGTACTACTGTTTCTCAAGTCGTCTAGTGAAGAAATGTATGAGTGGTGTAGGGTATCTGCTTGTCATTGACAAAATGAGTTTTGTTCATATTTATTTGATGTAATTTGTGGTTAACAGTGTATCAGAGAGCACAGGTGACACAGATATGAGACAAATATGGGGTCCTAATAGCCTTAGGGACCACTCTGACAACTCAGGAATCATCCAGTAAACTATGGACAACTGTAAATGACTAGGAGTCAAAAAAGTGTTCACAGAGAGTTGAACATACAAATCTGCCGACAAAGTGAATCATTGCCTTATAGCTAAGTTTACATTGACTACCAGGACTATACAGAGCACATCTAACACACCTCCTTGAGAAAAAGAAAACAAATTAAGAGAGATAAGAGCAAACTAAGATGATAAACCAAGTCTAGAGACTGCAGACTTGACTACTTGAGATTAAACAGTCTTAACAAGTCAGCTACATATGTACTACAGAATAGTGTCTGTAACATCATTACTTATCACAGGTCATGACTGTCATAAACCCAGTTGCTTTCTGCATGTGGATAAGATCTCTTGTTTTAGGCATGATCTGTATCTGACATAGATCAAGTTTCTATATTTTGCTGTCTAGTAACATATTAGGAACACATACTCAGTCTGACATGAAGATATGTAAACAACTGAGGTCTATGTTTTTTTATTTCATTTTATCTCATTCTCTTTTATTTCTTGGACAATGAAGAGGCATGTGATCATGGTCACATAACATGTCACATGACATTATATTATAGACCTAGAACATAGAAGAAGGGGCTAGAAGGATGATGTCAAGATATATATCTACAGCATGTTCATTTTATAGTATATATATAGTGTACTCATGGCTGATACATGAACATTAGGGTAGGGCTATTTATTGCTAGCATAGACCATGTATCTATAGTATAAATAGGGTAGCAATATATTAGGGACTTCTTGTCAAGTTCTCTTGTGATCCTCATAAGATTCTTACTTGTAAAACTACTTAGTATGCTATTAACCATCTTGGTTAGTGGTTGCCACAATATCTAGTGTTTTTTATATATGAAAAAATGTAAACTATATAATTTTAGTCTAAGCATTAACTGACAGTCTTTTAGACTGTTTATCAGATATGATCAAGTAACTATAGTATAAATAGGGGAAAAAATGATAAATAGTATAAAAATAGAATAGAATAGAAATGATTATTTTCTACAATGTTATATCTTAGCCAATACTCCTCTAGATATAATAGTCACTTAGTTGTTACATATATATCTGACTCTGTTATAAATAATGCTTTTCTATAACTTAGTTCTTAAGTTAAGATGAAAGACATACTCTTGTATTAAGTAACACAAGAAAACTTGATGAAGTTTCTAATACAAGCTAGTCTACCTTATATACTACAGACTATGATCTATATGCATATTATAACTAATTTACCCTAAAGTCTATATGCTTTCTTATAAGACTAACATATTGTTGCTATACTATATGATGTTACCTATTTTAGAACTTTCTATGATTTTTTCTATGTTACATGATTGTGTAACCACACTATAATAGGTATCAAATCTTTGTCATGCTTTGTAATATATATAACTATCATACCTTTTACTAAAGTCTAAAATAATGAAAATAAAAGCTAAAAATAAAATAAAAGAGAAATAGAAAATAAAATAAAATCAAGTCCAATATTCACAACTATAATACTTTTAATACAGATCTTTCTATTTCATATCCAATCACTCTATAACTGATTACATAACTTTCTCATGATCTCTATAGAATTCCAGACTCTATTCTGAGAACTTGAGTATATTATCAAGAGTAGTATTAGAATAGACAGAACTTACTTCAAATAAATATCTATAATTAGTCATGTAGGAAAAAGTTGAATCAAGTATGAAAACTTATCTGAAAATGGATATAGTTATCTATGAGATTAGATAAGATACCTGGTTGTGTATCAAGCTTGGAAACTTATCTATAGATTAGCAATATAATCTTAGATAACTAATCTTGGCCTCAGTATATCTATTATATTTACTATTTGTTATATAATTGTAATTTTGGATGTTAAGATATTAGGTAAAAAGTAAGAGGAAGTTGTTAGAAGATTCTGAGTGAGTTCTTAGTCAAATCTTAGTTGATTTCCAGACTGGAGACTACAGAGTATTCTAGAGAACTTCTTAGAATCACCTGAGATCATACTAACAGATATGTCACAAAACTTCATTCAGCTTGTATTTCTACAACCAGGAGACCAGTTTTCATAAACTAAGTTGTGCTGGAAAGCTTTCAAGTAAGAACTATCTGCATATATATAGGATGTACAAAAGCAACAACAAACAACTGAGATATCAGGTCATCAGTAACTATAAAAGCTTTATTTGCTAATATCTCATAAATGGCTGGATGGATTTGCACAATTGAACTTGCATTGGAAAGTGCTCACCAAACAGTTTCCAATGATATATGGTATATCTTATAGTAATAAGTATTCATAGAGATACAAGTATATCAATGTAGTGACATAGTTAGTTATTTTCTAAAATTAACCTGACAGCTTCCATCAGGTACAAGTTTTGATTATGTAATGAAAACAGCTTGTACATAAATTATCACTTTTTTGTATATATACCTTTATATCTGAGGATTAGACCTCAGACTTAATAATATCAATTATTCTTGTTAATACTACTTATTATCTATCATCACTATCTTCTTATACTAAACCTCTGAACCACTATCAAGATATCTGAGTTCAAGTATCACAATCAGTGAGTAGCTCATTTTGTAATAAGATAATAACTCTAACTAGGTGAATATACTAAAAATAGAATGACCTTTACTTTATCTATTACAAAGCACTCCACTTAGTAAGCATATAGTACTAATTAGGTAGTTGATAGAAAAATTTACATAGTTAGATTTGTCTTGGATAATACAACTCATTGTTCTTTGTTTTGTTGCTCTCTTTTAGCTCTTCATAGAAGTATACTATACTGTATCATACTGCTGTGCACTCTGTTTCTTGCAACAGATTATGGACCCTAGTTGCCTTAATCTCTAATTAGCACCCTCTAAGGCTATTTCCTATTGATAAGAAGGACTTGACCAACTCTACTAGTAGACTAACATCTTATTACTTTTAGGTCTGTTATAGATTGAGCTGATTCTGAATCACTCTATGCCTACAGAATTCCTTTGTATCTTACATATGCTGATGGCTCATCACTGGTTAGGTTGAACATTTGCACTTTAGCTGGCTGCATCTGCCCTCTAATTTATGCTGATTATCTTTATTGATAGCAATAGCCAACTTTGTTACTACTCTCTCTAAACTTACTAGTCCTGCTGACTATCCTTTCTGGAAAATTCATGTTAAATCAACTCTTGCTCTCATTACCTA
>Ga0157357_1000336_pt1 | contig 19928 bp, 31 predicted proteins | sample AttcapACBM1_FD_111485 | JGI IMG/M metagenome (GOLD analysis project Ga0157357, IMG submission 111485) | Fungus gardens microbial communities from leaf cutter ant in Botucatu, State of Sao Paulo, Brazil - Atta capiguara ACBM1 | ecosystem: Host-associated > Fungi > Mycelium > Unclassified ... | reverse complement strand
TTGTCATTGTCATTGTCATTGTCATTGTCATTGTGCTGAACTTTTCTTCCCCCACTCCCTCCCCTCGGCTTTGTTTTTTAATTTAAAAAAATGACTAGCTAGTCTCGGTTGTGGAGAGAGAGAGAAAGAAAGGGAAAAAGAGAGATATGAGATAGAGTAGATAGGGAACATCAATCCCCATCCCATCTCTTCCCCCTCCCCTCCCTCCCCTCCCCTCCCCTCAGCGCGCGCTTTCCAAAACTCAGTTTCTTCTTAACCCCCCTCCCCCTTCCGATCAGAAATTTCTTTCCGAAAAACTAAATCCTAACAAAATAAAATAATGATCAATGAAACAATAAATGACAGCAACATCTCAACAATCTCATTTTTTGAACAACCAGAAGGGATAGGGATAGATAGATAGATTTAATTTACATTGATTCAATCCTAAAAGGGAAAAAGAAAATACTCGGATTTCCTTGAACATCATCATCTCGGAGTAAAGAGAGAGTATATATATATATATGCCATGTTGAACGTTGAACCGGGACGACATACATATATATATATATATATATCATCAGTTTAGAGAGGAAGGGGAGAGGAAGTGAAATTCATCATCTTCATCATCATTCATGGATCTCTTAGTCTCTCCTGCCCTCCTACTCTCTTCCCTTTCAAATTTAATAAAAAGAGAGAGAGAGAGAAAGGGGGGGGGGAGGAGGGACAAACCGAAATGAATTAGGAAAGAAAAATATCCCTTCCCTTCCCTTTTTTCAAAAAAAGTTTTCACAAAACTAACAATGAACCAAAAATCCTTGCTCTGTCTAAATATAAATAGAAAAAACGCGCGTGATGTCATAGTTCACAGCCTTCTCCGTTGTTCCGGATAAAACTAAAAAAATCCAAAGTGTATATGTGGCGAGGGCGAGATGAACGACCACACACACACACATGTACATGTACACATACATACACATACACACGTGGTATTGGACAGCATTGACACAAAAGAAAAAAGGTTCCAGCGCCGCCACAAATTCAAAATTCAATTCAAAAAAGCGGACATCATCAATATAAAAAAAGAACGGACTTATCGCGGCAGAAGCTGTTTTCCCCGAAAAAGGGAAAACAGCAACAGTCAAGGTCTCTGAAACCCTTGGAACAACTCAAGGCCCGATGATCTCCCCTCCCAATCTCACCCCCAATCTTCCATTCCTCATAATTTCAACTGCCGGGGATATCAATATACCTTTGATTTTCAACATAGTAAAAAAAACTGCGTTTTTCTTTATTACACCAAAAAGAGAGAGAGAATTGAAGCAGCCGCATAGTCCATGCGCAAATGCCCGACATCAGTTGACAGCAACAAGCAAGCACAAGAAAGATCTAACTAGTGACACAACGCGGATCGACATGCCGCTCACAAAGGGGGAGGGGGGGGCGGAAGAGAAAAACGTTGGTATACAGGAAACAAAAGGGTAACGACATCCATGGACGTAAGACAGGACGATTGGTTCAAGATAATACAAAAACAAAAACACCAATTTTGGGGTTGAGGGGTATCCTCCAGCAAGAGCAGGCATTATAGAGGCACAAAACACGCACACACAAAAGTCCGACAGCGAAAGCAGCTTTTGAGCAAACACACAGGGAAAGAGAGAGACAGATAGATAGCAAAGATGCAGGATGATGAGTGAATTGCGGCTGCCTAGATCTCTCCGGCAGCCTTGTTGTAGTGCTGAGCATGTTGAGGAAGGTGCTCGCTCATTGGAACAAACCCGAAGTCGGGCGAGACTGATTCCAAACTAGTCAGTAAATTCAGTCAAACTTGTCCACGTTGAAGGAAGGGCAACGAGACATGGGTGGCAAAAAAAATACTTACACCGACTGATATCCGTTTCACCACTGTAGTTGTCAGAAACGGGAGGCGTATTTGCTTGTGATGACGAGGTATGGGATGCAGCAGATATGGAAGAGGTCGAGGTAGATGGCCGTACATTGCGATGAGCCCAGCCATGAGAATCATTCATGGAATCGATGTTGCTGGGATGATTGACAGCACCCGGTAAAGCGGAATAGGCAAACTCGGCCTGTGGTGGAGCAAGACCATATGGGTCAGACGCTGAAGGGAATTGCATCATGCTCCTCACTCTAGGGAGCCCCGATGAGGGATGTTCATCAGCTGGTTGGGGAGACGCTGAAGGGCGCTGGTCAGAATGGTCGTAGGGATTGGGGTAAGGACTCATTGCATGGCTATGTCGCCGATCTCGGCGCACACTCAAAGAACCCGTAGGAAACGCCGACTTGGATGATTGGGGACGGACAGGGGAGCTGGGTCGGTGATGACTAGAGTTGGGTCGGGAGTAATCATGGAGATCTTCCTGGTATTGGATGGAAGAGATGGAAGAGATGGAGTAGCCAGTAGCTGGGCGACTGTCAGGTGAGACGGAGGAATTTTGGTCTTGCATGGGCATAGATGAGAAAGGGGAACCATATGAAGTGTTGATCGTGGGTGTAGGCCGTGAGTATCCGGTGCCGCTGGGGTTGAGAAGAGAAGAGAGACTCCCACCATGACTAGAAGCGTTTCCGCTATTGGCTGGATAGGAGCCCCAGTTATTTTGCTCAGAGTAAGGATAGTGGGAGGAAGGCATGAGCATTTCGCGATTGGCACCAGAGTAAGGGATGGTGAAGGGGCCAGAGCTGGGTGAGTCGTCGATTGGGGTGTTGAGATGGGAGGAGTGATAGGAAGCGGGATGTGATAGGTGGGGAGGATCGGAGGGGACTGTGAGTGGAGGAAGGGCTGAACGGGGGTGGTAACCTGGATTGCTCCATGGATTTGGAGGGCCCTGGTTGAGCGGGGTGAAGGATCCAGGGGCGGAGAAACCTCTGGAACGACCGGGGATGGGAGGAGAAGCTATTTTGATATGGGAAGCGGTGGAAGGACTGGTGAGAGGAATAGGACTCATTCCGATGGCGGAGCGCGGGGGAGGAATGGGTGGTTGGTCATGGATATCACGCTTGCGGGGTTTGGGAAGACGGGGAGGAACGCGGCGCTTAAAGTTAGCGACGATGTCTGGAGGAGAATGACGGTTGAGAGTAGGATGAGCTGGAGGAATGTGAGTGGTGGAAAGTGAACACAAGAGAGGGAGCGATAATTACACCAAGTGCTAGCATCGGGGTCGTCTATAGCGGGATCGACATTGCGCAAGTTAACTTTGCGCATGAAGCCATAGATCTGTGTACAGAAAAGAAGGACATGAAGGAAGGAAGAGGGAAGGGAATGAAAGAAGACGGACATTGAGTTGCCGGGAGAAGCTCGCGAATCTTGATTGACGATAAATGCTGGGGAGAACATGGAGAGCGAGTTGCTCTGGGCGCTCGACGATGATGTGTTCGCCTGCCGAGTCCCAGCGAATCATGTGATGGTTCTCGGGGCGTTCGAGGAGGCTGGAGAAAGAAAGGGGAACTTGGTGAAGGAATAAAAAGAAGAAAAAAAAACAAATACGCGTAGAGTTTTGTGAGGAAGGTGGCCTGAGGCTTAGCATCTGGTTTGGGGGCATGGTGGTCGAGCTTGCTGCTAGGAGGACTATGAGGCTCGGTGTGGGGGTCGTCCTCACTAGAGTTGCTGGAGGCAGAGTGAGCCATGAGGTGAGGGTAGAGGATGTTGGGGTAAGGACTGTCGTCGCTGTGGCGAGTGCGGAGGGCAGGGGGATAGAGATCAGCCATTGAGAGGCGGGGCAGACGAGGCCAGCCTAAGTAGCCAAAACCACGGTGGAGAAAGGGAGAGTTCCGGCGTACGTAAGACCAGCGCGTCGACTCTCTGCCAAACTCATCCCATCATCACGTCCCCACGGCCCGCACACAATGCGCCAGATACCGCCTGTCCAATTATAGCCCGCCAAGCCCCTGGTTCCCCCTCCATCTCAGATCCCCTTGGAGATACCCGAGGCGCCGAGGCCTGTCACCGTCACCCTTTCCCGGCTCCTCCCGGCTCCTCCCGGCCGAACTTCTTTCCTTATCAGGCGCCTGCCACCGCTTTGGGGCCACCGACCTCTGGGATCCGCACACGGCCAGGTGCCAGTCACAACTTTGTGGCCTATCCATGTCCTTCTTTGGGTCTCTGTGTGTGGATGTTTGTGGGGGGTGTGTGTGTCGTGTCGTGTCATGACAAGAATGCAATAAGGTGTGTGATCAACAATGTACACATGCAAAGAGACATGGCGAAAACAAAACATCCATCTCCACCACCCCAACAATAAAAATATCCAATGTAGGGCGTACGACAACAGTCATTCCTCCGTAAACAAGTTTCTCCCCTCCTCATCAAATATCCCCATCGTAATGCAGTGTCACACTGGAGAAGGCACCAAATAGATCAACGCCGTCCTCGGAATGCCCTTTCCCAATTTTTTCACCCGGCCCTATTTGCTCCTCCAGATGAAGGGAGTTGGATTCCTTCAGGTGTCGCAACGGTCCACTCTCAGTGCCCTCACACAACGTCGGGGGTAGGATCTGCCAAAGCAAACACCGGTTCACCAACAACCCAGTTTTCCCTGTCCATGGGCGACCACTCACCGGAGGTCGGCTGTTGCGCAGCAGGCCCCAGTTCACCTTGCCAAACCACTTGTGCTGTTTCACTTCACTCGCACCGCTCCGGCTCCCCAGTCGAGTTCGTTCGTCCTTGTCCAACAAGCGCAGGATACAATCCTTAGCCGCCCTGCAACACAAAAAAAAGCAAAATCAGCCAATCACAATCATACAACGCCCGCGCGCAGGCTGCCTCAATGCATCTCCGCGCATCACCCTCTTTCAACCCACTGTGAAACTTTCGGCGTGTCACGGAAGGGCACAGCCGCCTTGCGGATATGGTTGAAAGTATCATTACGTTCTTGCCCTTTGAAAGGAGTCGTTGCGTACTTTACAGCAACCAAGGTAGGAAATACGTCAGAAACACCCAGTATATCTGAAAGCTATGGTTAATACGTACAATCATCTCATAAATGAGGATACCCAACGTCCACCAGTCTACCGCGGCGGTATGGCCCTGAGCTGCGATAACCTCAGGCGCAATGTACTCTGCGTTGGGTCGAAAGATGAGCTTGCATCAAATCACCCCCATGGACCGCGGCACATACCCTCCGTCCCTACAAATGAATTCGTCCGGAAATTAGCTGTGCAGGTCATCGTATCCACCAGTGGTAACTATTCAATAAATGAGTCCTTGTTTCTACTGAGCATTATGGTCGCCACTTGCTCCATTCTGTTCAGAGTGCACTAGGCCAGGTAGTCCAGCGGGTTCCTTGGACTGCTTCGCAAGATCAAAGTCCGATAGCATGATGTGTCCCGACTGGTGAAGTAAAATATCTGTCCAAATAGAATAAATAAATGGTCAACAGACGGACGGAATCGTTCCGCAATCCACCCACTTTCAGGCTTCAGATCACGATAAATAAAACCCATGAGGTGCAGATATTCCAAAGCAGCAACCACCTCCGCGGCATAAAAGCGAGCACCATCCTCAGGCAAGCACTTGCCTTGCCTAGCTTGAAGAGCACGGAAGAACTCTCCTCCAGAGCAATACTCCATGCAAAAATAGAGATAACCTTCAGATTGGAAAGAGTGATAGAGAGTGACAATAAAGGGATGATTGGCTGTGGCCAAAATTTCTTGTTCTGTTAGTGCTCGCTTGATTTTTTTTCGTTCGATCATCTCTCTTTTAGATAGCACTGCGGATCAAAAGGCCAGTTCAGTTGGCGCTGTCAACGTAGCAGATAATGAAAGGTAAGTAGCCTTTACCTTTCATCGCAAAAAGCTTGTGGGTCTTCTTTTCCCGTACAAGGTACACCCTACCAACGTCCCCCTTCCCAAGCATTCTGATCTTGACGAAATCCGAAGGACCAACCTCGACCTAGCGGATATCACTTGAGAAGCTGATACATTAAATTGACGGACGATGGTCTTTTACCTCCCGGACTTTAATCGAATTGCTCGAGTAAGTTCTTTTGAACGCAACTTTGCCTGGGCCCTCCTTCGCCCCGCTGAGTCGTTCCTTCACAGATAGCACAGAGGCTGTCGCGGGAGGTGACAGCAGTCCATTGACACCTCTTGACGACGACGAAGACAAGGTTTCAAGAGAGTCTGTTCCTTTCTCATAACTCGGCGCTAAAGGAGGCACGGGAGGTATCATTTCTTCCGGAGCTAGAAAGCCATTTTTAGTTGTGGCTGAGGAGCGTAGGCCAGTGAAGAACAAGCCCTTGGCATTCGGAGCGGATGCAACACGACGAATGAACTTGGAAGCCATTGCCTTGGGGTTCAGGGGTATTCCTGTACGCGAGCGTGACGGGGTGGGGGAGGGAATATAGGACGTCGAAGTCTGCAAAGGGTGCCTTGGTGACCCTTTACCGCCAGGAGAGCTGGTGCTCTTTGAAAGGGTAATTCTTTGTTTCTCGAATTTGGTACAGGGTCGTATATTCCCGGGAGCACCTACCGATGAGAGCGCCCCGGTCGGTGGACTTGGGTGATGATGATGGGCCATGGCTGGCGCAAAGACTCGATGCGGAGACGACATAAAGCGACTGCGCGAGTTGGGTGAGTTAGAGTCTGTCGACTGGGTCATGGTGGAGTTGTAGGAGGACCGTTGATCGGATGCGAAAGATGCAGGAGAGAGAGTAGGTATCGCAGTTGCAGGGGTACTTAGACCACATCCCGAGACGGGTGCAGGCGACGACAGGTTATCGAGAGTTAGTGAAGTGGCATTAGAGGGTATTTTCTTGGAAGAGGCACTGGGAATGCGAAAGACAGACTTCCATGAAGAACTTGGTGATCTTTGGGGATGGACGGGAGAGGGAAGGAAACTGAAGTCAGAGGGGGTATTGAGGGAGGGAGAAGCCATGGAAGGCAGCTCGGGCAAGCTGGCAAACTCAGGGACAAGCCATAATCAGTTACATAAGCCATCCTCGTCAATTCTATGGCAGTAATCGAAAGTTCAAGCAGCTGCTGACCGGCAAAGGCTATTGGTAACTGCGTTCTGCCACTGCCTTTTGAGTCCTTGGGTGTCTGTTTCCAGGGACAAAATGGTTTGAGAAGCGAGGGACTGCTGAACCCGAGCAGAAACATTCTGACATGATCATGCAGAGAATGTCAGAAACACCCCGCCCTCATCGGCCTCGACATATGTTGTTTCGTTCTAGAGTTCCGCTGTCATCATCCTCTAATAACATTGCTTACCACTGCCAGCTGTGCGGACATGTTAATTTTTTCTACTTCCTGCCACTGCACATATGTATGATTGACACCCAGTATTTAAACGTAATTTCCGTGACCTGCTCAGGATTTGCCGATATACTGCCGGGTCTTTGTTTCTGTTCAAGTATACAAAAATGATTAAACCCTCATATCCTTTCACTTATCAACTCGCTTTGAAGGACTATCCTCAATGTGTTAAGCGTAGCTCTTCACAAGGGAATCAGAAATTCCGTCCCGAGTTGACATTAAATACGACGTTAACGCATCATATCTCCTACCATGGTGGATGGCGATCTTGGGTCCAGGTGGCCATCCGTAAGTTTTGTGTACCCGTTGTTCTAGCTAGACTAGCCCTCCAGTTTTCATATCCCAACGTCATAGGTGTATGCATGTATGTTGCAACATGGACGGAACGTCATATCCCTTCTAAGGCCATAATCCGGAAGTTCGGCCTATTCCCAAGTTCCAAGATGCGGCAGGCCGTGCTGAGAAGGCTTGAGGATCTTCCAGGGGAAGAACCGGCGACATCTCAGTACATGGAATCAACTCAGTACATGGAATCAATTTCTCATGGCGTCACGCTCACGCCACACTTGGACAGCCTTAAATCCTGCCAGTGATCGCATTCGCAAACAAACGCGGGTAACAACCAGGTCTCTGTCTTTTGCGCGCTATCTTCAGGTCGACCGAGTTTCTGTTTTTTTTCTTATCAACACTCAGCCTCCAAGAGTGGTTGCTCACATATCACCACGCTCGCCGAGATTATCGGACCCGGCCGGCATCAATTCCGGCGACCGATGAATACGGAAAATGACAACCACAAATCGACGATAATCGAGCAAATCCGCAACGACATGTGTGCGAGAGATTCGCAAATCAAAATCTACGAACCATATTCTGTTCCTTTGAGCATCAATTCCTCTCAACTCATAAGGGCAGCTTTTGAGGCTCATAGCTGTTTCCAAGGCCAGCTTGGAATTTGAGGTTAACCTCATTCTACAAAACCCATAAAAGTTACTTTGGCACCGAATCTATCCCCCTCTCGCCCCTCTTCATGTTAGTGTCCCGGAGGGCATCTGTGTCGGAAACGACTTCCCTTCTTGAAGAGTCTCCCCCTTCCTACCATAGCATAGATGACATCGACGAAGAGGCTTCAGAACCGGAAGCATATTCGGATCCTCAACCGCTTAACGTGTTTTCAAAATGGGATACCTTCTGGATATTGGCAGGGCTCTGGTCTGTGGTGCTCCTGGGCGCATTTGACGGTAAGTGCAAATCAACTTATTTTTATTCTAGCAATTCGGAATCCTGTCAGGAACGGTCGTTGCGACATTGCTTACGCCCATCGGAAGCGAGTTTAATGCTTCAAATCAATCATCATACATCGGAACCTCATATTTGCTATCGGTATGCTGTTTCACCCCCTTATATGGTAACTTTTTCAACAAATGAGGGAAGAATTCAAGCTTAGCCATATCGTTTCTTACAGGACGCCTCGCAGATATACTGGGCCGAAAGGGTGCGATGGTGCTGGCATTAACACTCTTCGGTGAGTTTTTTTGCGCAACACACCCAAAGCATATATAATGTCAAATTCCTGAATCCTATTGACCTTGGCTACTCAGGTTCTGGCACTATTCTTTGCGGGATCGCTCCTTCTATGCCATTTCTAATAGTTGCTCGGGCAGTGGCTGGAATGGGTGGCGGAGGGTAAATACTCGCTCGATAATTTTTCCCTCAGGTGTTGATTCTACCTTGGCTTTTCAGCGTTATGACAGGTATTTACCGCGAAAACCTGATGATGAGCATTAAGTTGACCGATGTGTGCCATATGTGCTGCAGTCTCGAGCATAACAGTTTCGGACTTCATCCCATTGTTAGTGTTCGAGACTTTGCGTGATCTAGCTATCCCTGATTTTTTCCCCTCCCTTCTCCCACAGGAAACAGCGTGGGTTGTATCAAGGCATGGCGAACGTGTAATCTGATTTCTCGCTTTATTATGGATTCGTGACTCATGAGATTATAGACTGTTCGGACTCGGCGCAGGGTTAGGAGGCCCTCTGGGCGGCTGGGTACATGATACATTTGGTTGGTGAGTAGATGCAACTCCTTCAATAAGCTTTTGGCTCACTCCACTACAGGAGGACTGCCTTTTTCATGCAGGTAACACGATTTCTGCTCCCTATATCGGAATCAAGCAGCTGACGTGACTACAGGCACCAATTTTTGTTTTTAGTTTTATTCTTGTCATAGCCAAAGTTAACATTCGGCTGCCTTCTGAAATTCAGAACCAGTCGTTGTCGGAAAAATTGCAACGGGTCGATGTTCTTGGTTCAGTCACGCTTGTCGCAGCTGTCGGGCTTCTTTTACTTGGATTTAGTCTCAAGACAACTGAGGAGCTGGCTTGGTCTCACCCTCTCATCATTTCGCTCTTTGGGTTCAGTATTACCTTTGGCTTGGGATTTGTTTATGTCGAGAAACACTGGGCACCTTATCCAGTAATGCCACTTCGTTTGATGGCCCAGCGAACCCCACTTGCAGTCTCTCTTTCGAATCTTCTCACTAGTATGACGGCCTTTTCCATGGTAAGTGCCAATGATATTTTATATTCAAATATTTAATTACCTCGTCTTCTTCAGCTCTACAATGTACCGTTAGTAAGTCGACCTTTGTTCTGAGTTGGTCGAAGATCATCTGATTGCGGCTGCCAAGTATTTCTCCGCGGTCAGACTCGAGCCAGCCGCGAAAGCTGGTGAGAGTGAATGTTAGATCATTTCCAAAGTTCCGTTGATAATGGGCCATTACTACAGGTCTCCATCTTTTACCCCACTCGGTAAGTCTCATCTTAGTCTATACCACTGTCTTTGTCATGGTTATATTTGTTTCAAGGTTGCAATCTCCACTGGAAGTGTTTTCGCAGGATGGTCAGTATAGTACAGCGATACCAACCCTGATTATTTCCTTACGTTTGAGCAGGATCATGAGGCGCACCGGAAAACTCTACACGCTCACTCTAGTTTCATCGTCTCTGACCATTTTTGCGAGTACCCTTGTGTGCCTGTGGGGACCTGACACTTCTGCCTTCCATTTATGGCTGGATCTATTTCCGCAAGGTTTTGGAATGGCAAGTTTCATCACTAGTACCCTTATCGTGAGTACTTTTTATCCTGTCAGAGAAACATGCTCTCAACGTTGGAAACCATTAAACAGGCCATGATCGCTGGTGTTTATCGAGAGGACATGGCGGTTGCTACAGGAAGTAAGTTCAATCGGTCAGATCTTTTTGATGCACCGTTTCATTGTTACTAGTTACCTACCTATTCCGTACGACTGGTCAAGTGCTAGGCGTTAGCTTGAGTGGTGCCATTCTACAGGGTGTACTCCTTCAACGTTTGAGGGTTCGGATATCTGGATCCGATGCAGATAAGGCATGATTTTTTCCTTATCAACGAAAGTTCTTTATCCTTACCAACTTCTTTGAACCTTCCAGATTATTTACATGATACAGTAAGGGGCTTTTTGTTTTCCTTCGCTGCGTTGGCATGGACAAGCGTTCACTCCCTGTCTTTTCATAGACACAGCGCTGAAATTATACCCAAGTTGGATCCGCTGACGCGACAAGCAGCAATCGATTCCTATGCCGACGCTTTACGTGTCGTTTTCATATGCCAAGCAGCGATCAATGTTTGTGGTTTTCTCGCATGTCTACCGATTCAAGAGAACGCACTTCCGTGGGTATTGGACAAAGCGGATTTCCAAAAGTGATGTGCTTACAATCGGGCTTTTTTTAGATCTACACCATCGAGGCGAGTTCCTAGTAGCTTGGAAAATGAAGAGGGTCGTGGTCATTAAAAAAAAAGGACAAGGTTGCTGCATATGATGTATTTTAGTCAATTTAATAGCTTAGTGCCTGTTGAAGGATACAATGGTCTTTTTGTCCCTTGCAATTTGATATCACACAATTTCATGTATGAAAGAAATCAGTTATTGAATTTCCTCTGTGGTTGTCTGTATGATCAATATCGTATTGAGTTACTTGTCAACCATAAGCATTTCACTACATCTCTACCCTTGTTCATTCATGTGTGAAGGGCTACGCTTACACATACTCTTCTTTATGGGTGTTTTTTCCTCTATCCACCTCCGTGGTCGTTTGATGACGATCTTGATAGGGCCCTCCGACACCATTGGTTCTTCCCTACTGTCCATAAATCTGTCCTTATTGATTCTTGCCGGACAAGGCAGAATGCTGGACGCAGAAACGGTAACGACGGAAGCAATGAACGTGAGGCAGAAGAGTGAAGACACAAAAGCACGGCGTTGAGTCAGGCGAAGGACTTTATAAAACGACATTCTCTTAATCCCCTTCTCATATTAGTATGAGTTTCAGTTTCCCTCATTGACGCTGCGCAAAAAAACATACTTTTTTAAAATTTTATGCAGAATCCATGACCCCCCAAGCTAATGAGCTTGGTAAATGGATGTAGGTTGTTGGTATGGTAAGACAACAGGTGAATGAATCAAAAAAAAACCTTTCCGGTTTGCACCGTTGGAAAACCACGGAATTTATGTTTATCTTTATTTGGTCGTGTCGTAACTTCGCCTAAAAATTAAAATTAAGATTAAAAAAACCACTTTCCAGTCCTCTCGGCACTCACGCTATATTATATTACTAGAAAAAAAATCACTTCACGTAACGTGGTCGTCGTCGTCAATGGGGGGATACATTCGAGTTCTTCGAGATATGAAAGCTCGCCGTGGGTTTGCAGACCATGAAATTATCCGACGGGCATATCTGTATATTGCCAGGAATGAATCTCTACCCCCTCAAGCACGTCACCAAGCACAACTACAACTCAATTCTTTTGATCGATACACTCGCCCTACGAATGTGAAGAATCGGTGCATAGAATCGGGTAGGGGGCGAGGCATCATAGGGGAGTTTGGCCTTTCGAGGGTGTGTTTAGTTATATATTCTTTGACAGATACACCTTTGGTTCATGTTCATTTTGCTTATCAGTTTCAGTTTCGCCTGAAGGCACTGAAGGGAGAGTTGCCTGGTGTATATAAAGCCACTTGGTAAACCTGTGGTGCACCTTAGTTTCCATACTTTGTATATGTCAAGTTCTTCGCTGCGGCCACGATCGAATTTGTTACATTTTTATTTATCCTCACAATCATATCATATGCTCTCTACCAGCAAAAGTACATCAGTGACCTGATCCAAGATTAAATACGGAACATCGTCAAGGGGACAATACACACAAATTCCAAGTTGAGAATCCACGACTCAAGGCACTGAGGGGACGGAATCATTTCCGGTTAATTCACTGAGGCGAAGCTCCGGTTCTCCTCGTTCCTTCCGCCAGCGATTGGCAATGTTGAGCGTAGCTGGGTCTATAAGAAAACTGAACCAGACTTTTCAATCAACAACTCATACTTCCCTGAAGCGTCAGACTCACCCATATTGCCGAAGGAAGGGCTCACTGATCTCCCAGTTACTGTGGGCCAACACATCGTCTCCATGCAACACAATACTCCTCCGGTAATCAATCAAGCAGTCAGGAAGGCTATATCGAGCTGATGAACGCTCAGCAATGCCAGAAATGTATACAAAACACACTTGCCTCGTAGAAGAATCATACGGTCCCGCAACTCCGGATGGAGGATATTATCCATGACACTCTCTACAGAAAAGCTAATCAGTCGAGTAATGAAGTTGAATATGCGTCAGAGACTCGCCATGTGGTACTGTTCTTCGTCAGAGCGTCAGTAACCTGGCCAGCACGAGCGGACAAACAATACTCACTTCTGAATCAAAGTCGGTCTCAAAGACGACGGTAAACAATAACTGGGATTGCGTTTAAAGTTGTCGAGATGATACCTGGAGAAAGATTTACAACGGACTTCCTATCAACCGATATCCACATACTGTATGAGTTTATAGGCTTCATTCTTGTTTGGATCATCATCGACCTCTAGTTCATCAGAGTCATTTGGAGTGTTTGTACTAACTCGTTGTTGTGAAGAACCAGATCTCGATGATGACGAATCAAAGGGAACTGCTGAAAGAGGCGATTCAATCGTCATGTTGATATTAGAGATATAGGACGATTGATAAGGTTCCGTATTGGCATTGTGGATTGCATTGTACGGAGACGAAGTGCTGATAGGTGGCGAATGATGTATGTACAAAGAAGAAGCGTTGGGTCCTTGTATCAGTTCTGAGAACATCCCATTACGTTCTTGGGGTCGTATCAGAGGGGCATAACCGGTGGACATAGGATGGTTCATGGAATCGAGAGGATAGTTATTGGATTGGCCGCGTTCAGGTTCGTCATTTCTGGACTTCTTGCGACTGCTTGTAAGCTCGTCTTCTGTTGGGCGCTTCGGACCCCGAAGTTGAGAGGTAGAAGAGCTCGCTTCGCCAGAAGCATTCGTTTTTTTACGGCGTTGATAGCCCTCCCATGCCGTGTCTGTCTCAAACTTATTGACAAAACTGTGGAAGTCCGCAGGCTCCCAGCCGAGCTTGGAAAGTAGACCTCCAGTTCCTTCACCAATAAAACCAGCCAAACTGCGGATTAACCCACGAAGAGTATGGTTCTCAGCCATGAGGTCTGCCCATCCAATGAGAGGTATTTGGGGCATGATGGAGAGAAGAACTCACCCTTGAGGATGTTGCGCATCTCTCCAAGAGCCTCATCTTGACCTCCAGATAAAATTTCAACGCGAGCTTCCAAATCACGTATCTTACACAAAAGTTGAGCAATACGAGGCTTAATGTCAAGGGATGGCAACAGACTCTTTGTTGTTTTCTGAGACGGAACTCACGCTGAGCTATACGGTTCTGGTCACGTCGGGCAGCCTGCGAGCTTGCGGAACAGATCAGCACAAAGCAGAGTTGTTGGAAGACGGCGATACTTTGGGTTTTTCTTCCTGCCCGGCTTTCCAGGAGGATTCGCGGCATCACCGGCAAGAGACTCAAAATCGAGGTCGGAGTCCTTGGTTGAGGGGTCGAACGATTAGTTTATAGGGAAGGCGAAAAAAGCTTACATCAATGTCGCCAGAAACACTGCGCTGCCTCACTTCTTTTGATTCGGGCATGGAGGTCGGTCAAATGAACTCAACCCTGCCGGCTGTATTCCGGTACAAACACTGAATAACAGAAGAAAAATAGACAAATAGTATATCTTTCACAGAGTCTCGGGATATCTAGATCGCCTTTGAGATTGAAATACCTCAGAAAGACCCCTGCCATGAGTTTTCCATCTATCGCGCCTCAAATTGCACCACTACACTCAGTGAACACGATAACTTACAGGAACCTGAGCAGATGAACCTACTGCGTCTTGTGCGTTTTTTATACATGATCCGATGGCCGCATTCCCGGCAGCGGATGGGCTCGCGGGGCTTTATTTCATTTTTTGCACTACAGTCTGTGTTCCATAAGTACCCTCCCAAAACGATCAATGCTTCGTAATGACGCACCAGCACAAATGTACTCCATATCTTGCTTAGGGGGAAAGTTATTGCTGTTACCATAGCCGCCAGCATTCCCCGTTTGCTGGTTCATGATGGATGGATGAACACAAGGACTGTTATGATCTGTTTGGACCATCGACTCTCGTTCTGTGTTGTTATTGTTGGTGCCTATGGTGCCTGTTTCTATGAGTAGTCCTAAGTTGCTTCGTTCCATCGGTCACTAGCTGACAACCAGCGGGCGGAGGGAGACCTTGAAGAATAAAAAATAAATCATGATACTTGACAATCGCTTCGACAAGAAACCAGGTAACTGTGGTACTGCGTCACTGGTATTGTCTGCTGGTTGTTTGCCGACAGACTTGCTTCTTGGCTACTACCCGATCCCATCGGACTTTTTCTTTCTCCTTCAAGCGTTCTGTCTTTTTTCTAAATGCGGCTCAAAGCCTCGTCCCCCAGAGTCCATGGCTGTTATCCGAGCTGATTATCTTGCTGCTCGAAGGAGCAGCGATGTCGTCTTGTCGTCTTGTCATACGGTTGTCGTTCCAGAAAAAGCAACATGCATCTCCTTGCCGACAGCACAATCTTACCCCAAAGAATGTCTCGAGGAGCCGATAATTATAATGGATCCATAATCATGACAACACGAGTATGGCACCACCGTGGGCCGTTTCTAGGGCACTAACCTCCTTTATATGACCGGGTCCGTTGTCTCATATCCTTCGTTTATTTCCACAATGACATCTCTTCCTTCTTTCATTGAGCTTATGGGATCTCTCGCTCTCGAGCAGACAGCCCACTCGCCCTCATCGGATCTTTCCCTCTCACCGAATCCATCCCCTTCCTCATCACCACAGCCTGGTGGTACCACCATGGCACCTTCAAGGTCGAGATCAAGTCCATCTCTCAGGAACTTCTCTTCTCGAGATTGCGCTCCTAGATACTCTCCTTACTCCGTGAGTAAATAGGACATCCTTTTACAGTAATTCATTCGTATCCAAAACAGTCTGACGCACGACGAGGAAGCACTTCTTGTTCATCGTCCTCTGATCCGGATTCCACAAAACGAGTAAACAACTTGTCTGTTCTAGTGGAAGAAACGTTGACGCTTTGTAATTCAGCGTTCCACACCACCTCCTTCATCGTATCTCCGTGCTAGACGGTCTCAAAATCAACTGACTATCAATATATATGGCTCAACATCCGATCTCCCTGCATATACGCCAATCTCCACTTACCTTCGTCGCAAGACTCCAGGAGCCTCGCCAACATCACCAGGTTTCCCTCGTCCTGTGGCTTATGTGTCTACAGACATTGCCCTTCCAATCTTACCCTCATTTTCAAGCCCTGCCAGCACCGACTCCTCGTCTCTTGAAGCACTTCAACCGGACAGGACTTTCCGATCCCAACAGTCCGACAAAGCTGTAGTCATCACCGGAGCTACTGAAGTAGCCACCGTAGCTCAACCCTCCCGAATCCATCGTCGGTGGCACCCCGGTATCAGACTTTCAGCACCGTCTTTTTCTCGGAAGCTCGATCATATAAATCAGCATCGCCTGATTCCTCGTCTCGTTTAAGCATTCCTTTACCTTGCCATAATCACAGCTTATTTGTGATTCCTATCTCGGACTCTCACGAAAGGTATTGATATACTTCATTGCGGTTTGGCTGCTGTGGGAACTCGCCTAGGACATTTTTGGACCATCTGTTGCTAGTTTATCGTTTATCACACTCATTTTTACACTGTTTTTACACTGTATTGACCCTGTGTCGATGCCCCTTCTCACCGAGGATGCTCCTGTTGCTTCTCTTCACTGTCTTCCGGTATAGCTTAATTTGCTCCACCCAATACATGAATTGGTTGCGACTGCAATTATCCAATACAAATTATCCAATACGAGCTAATTACCAGGGCGTCGCCCTGTCAAGTGAACACATCAGTCGTGGTCGTCTTCTTGCGGCCCGGGGCATTGGGTTGCCATCTCTTCCTGGCTCTCATACTCCATGCCGCAATAGAAACAATATGCATAAACTGTCCGAAGATAGGAAAGCACGAGATACAGTCGGTCCTGTGGCTGTAACCGATGTCAGTTTTGCAAAGTAAGGAAGGGGCAAACGACCACCAACCTGAAGGCGTAAGAACTGGACAGCCTCTTCTAAGAAGTCAGGATTATACTCTTGATATGCCTCAACAAGTTTCTTCTGTTTTTCCAATATTGTAGTCTCAATATCACCATCACCATCCTCGTCCTCTTGATCTCTCTCAGTTAAAGCGGAGAGTGCGTCCGCTTGCATTTGCTTGCGGAGACGATCTTGTATTGTACCTGCTGCATCCACATGAATATCCTGGTTGTGGTGCAGCGTAAGGGCTTCCATCAAGCCGCTTGGAAACGTCTCTGGCTTATTTGGATCCAGCCACAAGACATTGAGCTGATATGGGTTACCATCAACACCCCAGTAATTGAGAGACTGTATACATACCATTTTACCGGCTTTTTCATCAAGAGTTGAACATGTTCGCTGTGCCGGTCCTGAGATATAGATCCAAGTTCTCACAAAACAAAAGAACAAGGCGATAACTAACATAACATACCTAGTTTGGCCATGGACTTGCGTTCCTCGTACTCTTGCCTCGTACGGTCGCGGAACGACCTTCGGGTTGATTCCTCTTCCATTTTCGCCATTTTCACAATTCGATCATGAGCACTCGGGGAACGAGCTCGCTTTGTAGTCCCTATTCCTTTTTTCCCTGAATTTATTGACATGAGCTGCGTGAATCGTCATAGAGCGAACAGCACACGTGCCCATCCATTCGTTTATCGGTAGAGGTTCAGTCTTGTGCTGGGGCGGTGGCGACGATTTTCTAAGGAGTCCTTCGTTCTCCGGGTCCTCTACCTGTCGCTCTACCTGTCGTCCAAGAGACTGGCCAGGAGTGAATCCCATTTTCATCATCATAGCAAGAGCTTTGTTTCCGCGACCAACTCCAGCCTGTTCTTCTTGCGCTTTCTCGATAAGACTCTTGTTCAGCCCTTCTTCTCTTGATTCGAGCTCTCGTTGACGCCTGCTTTTCCTCTGGTTGCTTGCATTCTTCTCTTGCGATTTCTTGGAGGCTTCTTTCCGGAGCTGACTATATGTCTTTGGTGTAGTCGTAATTTCCGCAGGGTTTACCAAGAATTTGGCTGACAGGTAGTCATCATTGTCGGACATTGAGTGATGGCTCAGTCTGCTTATAGTAAAAAAACAGTATCGTATTCAGGCCCTCAACGAGACTGCTACAAGTTGCAGCTAAAACGTCACCAAAGCACAGGCTGCTAAGTGCAAAGAAAAAACAAAGACGCCTAACAATCATATCAAAATCATAACAGGACATAACAGAGTGAGGAGGTCGTTATAAGGGGATCGCTGGCCATCATACGGCAGGAGTGGCCGTGACGGTATCAGTGATAGTGATACCATTGGGGGTGGCTTCATCCTGGCTGTCCTCAGTGGAGGTGTTCACAGCAACCTTGACAACAACGAGTCGGCCACCAACTTCCATGCCTTGAAAAATTTCCATCGCCTTTTTCTGCTCTGCTTCATTGCCAACATCAACAAATCCATACCCTTTGCTCCTCCTGGGATTACCCCAGCGCATACGAATGATACGGGCAGAGATGGCTTTGATTCCTGCTTCGATAAAAAGAGCCAAAAGACCTTCGTCGTCAATATTGAAGCCAAGATTGGCAACAAAGAGCATATTTTGAGAAGGCTCGCCGACGGGATCTTGACCCACAGGACGGGGAAGACGCCTGAATTTACGACGAAACCTTTTGATAACAGGAGCATCAAAGGAAGGCTCAGTAGGAGCCACCTCGCCCTCTGTAACAACACCGGGTTCAGCTTCCGTAGCAACCTCAGGCCTGGCCTTGACCTTGCGCTAGTAGATTGAGCAAATATTCAACAGAAACAGGGGGAGGAACATGGCTCACTGCAAACTTCTTTTTCTTCTTGGACTTGGCTGCTTCGTCAGTGCCAGAGACAGCTGCCTCAACCTTGGGAGCCTCCCCATTGGCCTCTGCCTCAGTGACTTCCCCAGGAACGGCCTTGCCGCCACGCCTGCCGGGTCTCCTCTTGAAGAACTTTCGCTCCCTCCTGTCTTTTTGATCGGCAGGCTTCGCAATCTCGACGATTACTTGACGACCGTCAAGCTCCTTCTTGTTGAGCATCTGGACAGCTCTCTGTGCAGCCTCTTCGGTCTTCAAGGTGACAAATCCGTATCCTGCGGAATTCGTACCACGTGTGATAACCTGAACGGACAGACTGGGTGCATATATGCGCTGATCAATGCGTACGGAAGGTTGTACACAAGAAAAGCTTACACGTCAAAGTCAGCAAAGAAAGTCTTCAGCCCATCTTCCATTGTAGAATACGCAAGATTACCGGCAAAAACCTCAAAGCGTGATAAATCGCGGGGATTATTGGTAAAAAAGGAAAGGAAATACCTTGAACCCGATCTCTTCGACGTTGTCTTGCGCAGTCGGAGGGACGCCTTTCTCGATGACCTGGGCGTCGGACATGATGGACTTATTGAACTGGTGGGTTTGTAGTTGGGAGGGCGGATGAACTTGTTGAACCGGTTTTTCGTGTCAAACTTGAAGGTTAGAGAAAAAAGGCGCGGTTGGGATGACTGGCTTTTTATGTAAACATGGCAAAACTTGGCCGGATTGGGACATGCTGATGGCCTCACGTAAGGTTATGTAGCAAATAAGGACTGCAAGTGAATTAAAGACAAAGACAAACTATATGTAACTATGCATCAGATGGTCGCCATTCTACTCCATTCCAAATGCCATGTGAACCTCCAGGGGTCCGTGCACTCCGCAATTGTGTCGGGAACAACCGAATGCAGACTACAAAGTCAGGCGCGTCCGTGCTAGCTTGACAACATCTTTTTTCTTCGCTCTTATCTCGACGTCCTTGGGCCTCCTACTGGCCGTTCCATTCTTTTAACTATCCCTTTTTTCAATCATGGCCGTTGTCAAATTACTCAATCTTGTCGCGATTACCTGTCTTATTGTCATAGCCTCCCTGGTTCCTACTCCTGCCAGAGCCCTTTCTGTTGAGATTCACCAGCCCCGCCACAACTTGCATCATGCAGTTGCTGCAAAGAGGCGTGCAACCTCCTCTAAGCGCTGCAAACCGCGCCCCACATCTGTCTCCGCGCCTGTCTCCACGCCTGTCTC
>Ga0157357_1000335_pt1 | contig 19939 bp, 19 predicted proteins | sample AttcapACBM1_FD_111485 | JGI IMG/M metagenome (GOLD analysis project Ga0157357, IMG submission 111485) | Fungus gardens microbial communities from leaf cutter ant in Botucatu, State of Sao Paulo, Brazil - Atta capiguara ACBM1 | ecosystem: Host-associated > Fungi > Mycelium > Unclassified ... | reverse complement strand
GGGAATTTACTCCAGGTTTTCATTTAACTGACAATTTTTCTGATCGCTTTTCTTTTAATCTAGTTAATAAAACAGAAAAAGACAATTTTTGTGTTCAGGAACTTGATGAAATAGTCCTTCAAATTTCTTCTCCTCCAACCACAGCCTTCGTTGTAACTGATACTAGCATCAAGAATGACATTGCTACATCTGTATCACACTTACACATAGCTAATCATTCTCTTATCAAAACTGTTCATCATGCTGTATTTATAACAAGGACGGAAGTGGAATTGTTTGCTATTAGATGTGGCATCAATCAAGCCTGCATCAAAGAAAACGTGTCTAAAATCATCATCGTCACCAATTCCATCCATGCTGCAAAGAAAATATTCGACAGCAAATCGCATCCATTCCAATCTCACACCACAGTCATTCTTAGCGAGCTGTGTCATTTCTTTAACAAAAATCACAAAAATTCCATTGAATTTTGGAAATGTCCTAGTTGCCTTAGATGGAAATTTCACAAGGATATTGATAAAGATTCCAAGTCATTCAATCTTATTCCTTTTTACCCTTGCAAAATATCTTGGGATTATTGCAAGAAATCTGATAGTGATGACATTATCAACCAATGGAAAATGACCTTTCAAGCATCGGATGGAAAAGGAAAGCATTTCCTAGACCTTTTAGATGACAACTTCAACACTATCGAGCCTGCATATACTAAAGGAGGTTCTTGGCTACAGGTCTTTGGCCATTCCAATTCACTTTGTGCTTGAGCTATAAGAGCTATCACCAACCATGCTTCTATTGGAGAATATCAGTTAAGATTCTTCCCCAACGAGGACTTTAAATATCCTTGCGATAATTACCCTATCAAATCAAGGAGGCACATTCTCCATGAGTGCAAGAGATTTAACGGTTATTGGAACCCAAGAAGAGATTCTTTGAACCATTTCATTATGTTCTTGATCTTCAATTCTAATGCTTTCACATTTGCAGACAATTAACATATTTTGCCAAGTAGAACTTAGTTTTGTGTTTTCTCTTCTTCTTTTCTCTTTTCATTTTAGACCCCTGTTAGTTTGCTTCTCTTGTACTATGGTCTACTACTATGTGCCATGTAATAAATTGTTGAATTTAAAAAAAAAACAGAATAAAGTACAACACATGAAGAAGGCTAGAGAACTTCATCCATTGAAAACATCAGAAGGATCATAGTAAGAGATTGATATCAACATCATAGAACCACTACTCAAATTAAATGGCAAAGATGTAATAGTGGTTATTGTAAATCAATTTATCAAAATGATAAGACTTAAAACAACAACTACAATAGTCTCATCAGAAGACATAGCCAAGATCTATAGGGATGAAATATAAAAGTTACATGGAGTACTATGAAATGAACAAAGAATTCTAATTTACCTTAAAATTCATGAAAGACTTAACTAAGATATTAGGAACAAAACAAACATTATCTATGGCATACCACTCTCAAATAGATAGTCAAACAGAAAGAATCAATCAAGAAGTTGAAGCATTCTTGTAACATTATGTTAATTATCAACAAAATGATTAGACAGAATGGTTATCAGTAACAGGATTCCAGTATAATAACAAAAAACATGCAGATACAAGACACACCCTATTCGAATTAAACTTTAAAAGACATCTATAGAAAGGGGACCTAATAGTGAAAATAGAATTACTAAAGCTGGAAGACTTTCTTAAGAGACTACAAAGAAGTTGGAAAGTAGCAAAAAAGTCAATGGAAATGGCAGAAGAAGCTATAAAGAAGTAATTCAACAAGAAAAGATATAAAACAATGTGTGGCTAGAGTCTAAGAATATCTATTTGAATTAATTCTCAAAGCTAGACCAGAAAAGATATGGTTCTTTTAGAATTACAAAGGACATTGGTTAAGGAACATTTCAGCTGAAATTACCAGAAGAATAGATGATTCACAATATGTTTAATAAAAATCTGCTAACATAATGTAGGAACTACAATTTAAGGGACAACATATGAATCCAGCACCATCACTAGACATTATTAATGAAGAAGAAGAATACAAAGTAGAAGAAGTACAGAATCACAGAAAACAAGGATATGATATGCAATTTCTGATGCATTAGAAAGAATATAGAAATAAACATGATCAGTAGATATCAAAAACAGGGTTTTCACATGCTAGTGAAGCAATTGAAGACTATCTAATGAGGATTTTGAATCAAAATCTATAAAAGAAGAGAGTAAAATTCTAAATCAACATCTCAATGTTAGTATAACTTTGAGAAATATATTCAATGGCTTAACAATTCACTACTGCACCCACCTCTCCTAACCTATATATCATATACACTATCAACAACATGGATCTTATCCTAACCTTGAATAGAAAAAAGAAGAACTGGATGAAGAAATATCACCACATAATATAAGAGTTGGAAAGAATGGCAGCTATTCAACTGCAAATTCAGAATATGATCAAATTAGCCAATGCAGCAAACATTGAACTAGCAGACATTGAAACCATTCTACTACAAGCTAGTGATTCTCACAAAAAACAAATCAGAGAAGACATATACAGCATAATAGATAACTTATAGAACATTATACATAGAATCATGGAGAAATGGATACACTACATTTTATTAGTAGATGAATTGGATCAATGCAAAGAAAAAGAAGATGAACAAATTAAAAGACATATACAACAAATACAAGAATCATATAAAGAAATGTTTGAAGAAAATTCTTACCTAATGGATATTGACAAAGAAAAACAGTGAGAAGGTGTTGTTCAAGACAAGAACATGCTTTTATACAAACTATACAATATATTCTCAGAACATGATTAACCAAAAACACCTGAACTAGTTTTTATACAAGAAGAGATCACAAACCTAGAGAAGGCCCTGAGAACATTACAATCACCAGTAAAAACAACTTCATTTTATTCACCACCACACTATAAAACTTTTTGACAAAACAAAGAACAAGACAAGTAATATTGGAAAGAAATTACTACCAAATTTATCAAACAAAAATACAATTTAGATACCAACAAACAAGATTTTCTAATTGAAATATATATTGAAGTGTCACCACATGAACCCTTCTTTATTACTTTAATACTGTGAGGAGGAATTATTATTGGACCAATAAAGAAATGGAAACATGAATGTTATATTGTTACAATGGATACTTTTATGCTTTACAGGTGGTTGCCTTATGGACAACATGTGTTGGAGTTTGTTTATTTCTGCTTTCATTTATCTGCTACACCTTGTTGTATTCTCATATATGCTTGGTTAGTATCTCATGTAGTAGTAGAGGCTTTCTCATATTTTTTTCACTTCTTCCTCAAGGACACCTTATGTATAACTCATGGTCATTAGATATATATAGCTGTAGATACTCTCTTGTATCCTTATGCTTTACCAATTAACACAACCCCTACTTCTTACTCAAGTCTTTGTCTTAGTTGCAACCTGAGCCAAGCTTAAGATCATAACAGTTTACTTTATATACTCTAGTTTGTTGGCTTATACACATTACACTAATTTATCCTAAAGTAATAACTAAGTTCTTTTAAAAGATTTTATAAGATTTTATAAAATTATATAACTATGTGACTATGACTGTGATAGATGTAACATATTTGTGATATATGGAACATAATATCATATTTTATTAGCTAAGTGTCATATCCCAAACTCCAAAACATGTCTGAGATATGTTTAACTTCAATACAACATCAAATTCTTGTAGTTATTTGGTCTTATTTGTGTCCAAAACTCTGTCAGTAGTTTGGTATTTTATAATGGACTTAATTCCACCTAAAATTCCGTGGTTATTTCGCTTTATTTGAGTCAAAATCCACAGTCATATTCATCTGTATCCATTGCCTAATTGTCTCCTTCAAACTCCACAAATTTACTTGGACTTTACATGAAGTTTTCCCCTCTCCAAATCTGAACTCCTATATAGTGTTTTACTAATGAAACACTCGCTTAGAGATCTATTTTAGTTACTCCTTTTGTTATTTTATATATTTAAGGCTAGTGACCCCTTTGTAATAGCTAGCCTAATAATTGACTAAAAGTTGATACTAAATCTCCAGTGTCAATGGCAATATGCTTTACCCCTCTTCTTACAACTCCTTACAAGATCATTCTCTGAAATTGCAACCACAGAGCTTGTAGGAGGCATAACATATAAGTTGAGGCCAAGGTTGTTCTGACAAGTCTATATCACTGAGCTTATTGCAGGAGTTTCTACACTCTGTGCATGTCTGAGCCAACTTCATGGACTTTCACCTTCAAGTGCAAACTATGCCTAATACTAAGTCTGTATAAGAAAAAACTAAACTATAAAATAAAAATAAAAAGATAGAAATAAAAGAGAAAAAGATAAAACAACTAAGTCTACTTTGGTAATTTCTAATATTATTAGCTCCCATCAGGTATAAATATCAATCATGTGGTGAAAACAGCTTATACATAGACTATTACTCTTTTATATGTATAGTTTATACCTTAATGACTAAGATTTATAAAGAATCCTATCAGAGAACCTACCTTCAATCAAAGTTTAAGTATCTAAACATTATAGAACCCCATAGTCTTCTTATTTCTTTGTGATTAATACTTCTTTCCTGTCAAACTTTGTGGTTCTTTTCAAACTAACACTGCCAATTTTTGTAGCTAGACTTTGAGTCATGATCCTTAATGTCTCAGTACTACTCTGCTCTGATTATCACCACTGTGAGCTCTTTCTCTTTCTCAGCAATTCTTCTAGATATTTCTATTTAGATTTCTAACTATTTGATTACTATCATTCTTTGATTATATTAGCATTATTCTACTAGATTGAAATATATCCTAGTGGTATTTAGAATAGTTGTCATATCTAAAAGTTGTAAAAGTCTGCAAAATTCTACAAACTCTACTAGTCATTCTAACAGCAAAACAGAATCTTCTTTTGAGAATTTCAACATATTGCAAGTCTGGTAGTCTCAGATTGCCTACTCTATATCTTGACCTCTCTTCTCTTTTCTCACTTCTCACATAATACCTACTCAAAGTAATTATCCTATAAACTTCATTTTTACTGATGAGATTTTAGACATCCTCCAGTACTATTTAAGAAAAGTAGCTAAGTATTAACATATTTTAGAAATATCTATTCTTACTAGTCTCATAACTAAATTGAAGGATTTGTAAGCCTCTATATTAAACTCTGCTCCTATAACCACAGATATTCTCTCTTTTTCTACTTCAAGACTCTTATTTCTAATAAACACTCTATATACCACTTCTATTAGACTTTAGTAGTGATTGGCAGACTAAAAGAGTTTTTTTAAGCTTCTATTTACCAAGCAATTCACTTGCAATCAAGATAAGATTCTTTGGGTCTTCTTTTTTTAGAAGTAGCCATATCTCAAAATAGTTAGAGAAAATCTTCTACAAGAAGTTATCTATAGATATCTTTTTTATTACTACTTAGCCAAAGTTTAAACAGCTCTTCTAGAAGTACTTTTTCCTAGTCAATACTATTGCAGAAGCTGCTAACAAGCTTAAAGGAATAGTATATTACTAAGGAGCCTATATAGTAGAAGATTATATTAATGAGTTTCAAACTCTAATATCTAAAGCTAGCTATACCAACTCTCATACTATAGTCATCAAGTTCTATTATGACCTTAGAATTACATTCCAAAAGCAGATCACAATATTACTAGTAGAAAGACTAGAAGATATAGACTTTCTAGCCTAATTTGACATATGAGATAAATAAACCAGATCCAACAAGCTAACAAAGCTTTCCAGTCTACCTAGTATAACATGCCAGTATCTATCTTTAATCTCTGAGCACTATAAGACTCTTTAACTATTTCTATTCTTAGATAATAGCTATCTATTACATTATCTTCTTTGTGACAGTCTTTACTAATACTCTCTACAAGTGTTCTCATAGACATAGATATTATCCAGAAATCCTATTCCACTCCCATTTAATAATGTTATTACTGTGTAGATCTGAACTACATGATTCATGAGTATCTAGTAAGATTAGATGCTTAGCAGCTAACTGTTAAGCAATGAGATGAATTAATAGAAGACTTGAATACACTAAAGGATATTGAAGTGATACAGTGTTAGAATAACTGAACAAAGTCCACAGTGTTCCAGCAGAGTTTATACCTCCAGAGATATTATCCAATAGTACTATATATATGACTCATTCCTAGAGATAATAGCTACTCTACTCTAAGTACTCAGAAATCTATTCTAATCAAGTGGAATATCAGATAGAACATTTGATAACCTAACTACAGAATAATGAAGCTATATAGTTAAAAACCTTAGTGGAACATTGCTAAACAGTGAGGGCTCATTAGTTAGTAGCTGAAGAAGATAAGTTAATCGCCATGAGAAAGTAAATAGGCATTCACAGTAGTACTATGGAGGTCAAGAGGGTCTGATAGTGTTGCAGCAGAGTATTGGTACAAGATTTGAAATACAAGAGATCTATAGGATTAACTTAGACTTTGGTAGATGTTATAGACTTGAATTTAGGCAAAGTAGAGAGTTTTCTTACAAATATCAAGTAACAATCTAAAGAACAGATATTGATGTAATAGGAAGACAGAAGTAGGATATTATCTTGAGTATGCTATAACTAGTCTACTACAACCCAGAAATCAATTTAAGTTGGCAATGTGTAAGCACAGAATTCAGAGTTGATGGTAACTAAGTTTACCGGCCCTATGGTAGAGTTCAATAGTACTGAGGCCAAAAAAGTCCATAATGAAGTCTACAAAGTTTAGGATTAAGAGACCTTACTTGATTAAATGCAGTGAAAATGTTAGATGTGGTTTACATCTCATTATCTGAGAATGTGGAAAACAGGTTAGAACAACCTTTGGCTTCAGCTTGTGTGCTACATCTCTACTAGCTATACTAATCACATATTTTGTAAGTAAACTTGGGAGGACTTAGTACATGAAAACTACTAGAAAGTAGCAAGATGTATTGTCACTAACATCAGAAATGAATGTTAGTTTGAGTTGATTTTCAGGATAACTAATACAGTGTAAACTACTGGATTATATACTAGGCATGCTACCTAGAGTAGTTATCTGAAATAGAGGCTATTAAGTGAGTTACTGATTTCTAGTGATTCTTGGATATTAGGAAATAGAGGTCCATGGAGTTAGCAAGGGTCCAGTAAGAACATCTGAAATAGAATGAAGATATGTGATCTGCACCAGAAGAGGTTGGGAAGTGTGGATAAGAGAGATGTGGTTAGAATGGGATGTGACAGAAAAGTTTCCCCTTACAAGCATTATACTTAATCCACATTTTGAATAACTATTCTCAGACAGGTTTTATACTTGATCTGCTCTTTTGTGTGACTAATTGCTGACTTTCACTCAAAGTAAGAAAATGTCCTTTTCATCTGCTATACCAGATCTTTGGTACTCAACAACAACATCTTGTCTCCTATCTTGTACTCTACTGACATCTTCCATACTTCTGCCCACTCATCCTAATATCTTTTATATGATATCTATAGACTTTTGCTTAGAGTGAGAACCATGCTTAACAATCTACTGGCCTGAAATACTGGATATTGATATTTAGAACAATGGTAGAAAAGAGGATAACTACAAGATGTCCACAGAAGCAGAAAAATACCTAGGATTGATATGAGTGTCTTTTACAATCAGTCTATGACAATCTATACTAGTTGTAGTATATAAAAGCAGACTAGTTGTAGTTAATAGTGGGAGCCCCAGAGTGATGCCCAATTAGATAAGCCACCAGTTGTCCACTGCTATCCAGGGCTTTCTTCCATCATTATCCCATCAAGATAATAGTCCATAGAAATATCTTTGTATCTTTTTGAAAAGAATATTTATCGCGGGATATTCCGCCCGAGACTGATGTCTTTTTGGCACATCAGTAGACACCCACATTAGTAGACACTTTGGTACCGTGAGATGTCTTCTTCTGAAGGCTTGTACAGATTTGCTACATGTCTCAAGCGGTGCGTCGCAAAATCTTTGGTAGTGCATAGTGCAAGTTTTGGTCTAAAGGGACTGTAGATTGGAGGCTGTTGCGTCACGCCTCGAAGATGTTGCAGCCGCTCAGTACACTTCTGAGTCCGCATCCTCAAATGTTGCTGCTGGCTCTCCTACTCTGCCACCACCACCTCCGCCACCACCACCACCACCACTTCCTTCTGCATCCGTAAATGCCACGTCTACTCTCTCCCCAATTCCAACAAGTGTCGTTGTGTTTGAGGAGAGTGTCGTAGCGGCTAAGATAACACCATGGGTCGAGCTCTCGAAAAGCCTAGATGTTCCTCTGATCACAGAGATCGTAAGTGTTGGTTGTATCTGAGGAACTTCATCTAATGATCTTTTTGTTGCTCAGGCGACTCTAATTTCAAAAGAGTACGAGGAACTGCGCAACTTTTTGGTGGTTGTTGGATCGTGCCAGGAACCCAGTCAACAAGAATTACAAGATTTACTTTTGCCTTTACAGAAGGCAATTGAAGCATTCAGCAAGGCCAAGGATTCCAATAGGCGTGACCGAGCATCATTTGGACATCTGCAATTCGCTTCTGAGGTAGCCGTTGCTGTTGGCTGGGTGGTAAATGCATGTATCTGAGTTTTAAATCTTTCGAGATCCGGGTGGCTCACAGATGACATCTAGAATAATCCCTCCCAGTTCATCAAGGATGTCAAAGAATCCTCGGAATATTATGGTAACAGGGTCTTGAAGGACTACAAGGAAAAGTAAGTGGTGTTGAGACTCAACTCCATCGGTGTCTAATACATTTCTAGGGATCCTCGACATGTTGAGTGGTGTCGTGGTTTGAACGGTATTCTTGACTCTGTTCGTGATTATTCAACTGGACATCCCCTCAAATGGAATGCATCGGTACAATATCATCTATGTCATCCCCCCTTAAAACTAATTGACTTATCAGGGTCCCACCGTTCAGGAATTCAGGGCTGCTGCCGCCTCATCAGCGACACCTCCAACTGATGGAGTTGCAGCTGTATTCGCTGAGCTCAACCGTGGTGAAGAAGTCACCAAAGGTTTGAGGAAGGTTGATAAGAGCGAGATGACACATAGGAACCCTTCTCTGAGAGCAGGTAATACCGTTCCTGCGGGACTCTCTAGTGCGTCAAGCCGATCTCCAACCTCAGCCTTGGCTGACCAATTGTCCTAGCTGGCAAGAAGCCTATCCGTCCAACAAAACCTGCTGCTCTAGCAGGAAAGAAACCTCCCAAATTTGCCTTGGAGGGCAATAAATGGATGATTGTACGTTGATCAGTGTACCCTCCCTACCTTCTCGAGATAACACGACGGGTACAGGAAAATCAGGAGAACGCAAATCCCATCAAGGTTGAACAGACATCGTTGAACCAATCCGTCAATCTCTACAACTGCAGTAATACTACCGTCGTCATTGAGGGCAAAATCAATGCCTTGAATTTAAGTATGCTCTTCTCCGTTATATGCAGAGCAGATGACAAATTTTGCCCTAGTCCGATGCACGAAGACAGCTGTGCTTATCAACTCTGTGGTAGCTTCAGTTTCGATCACTGCTTCCCCGTCCTTCACTATACAGGTCACTGGTACGGTTCCCATGATCCAGGTGGATACTACGGATTCTGGTCAAATTTATCTCTCGAAGGAAAGTTCGACTGCGGAGATTACGACTGCAAAATGCAGCGCGATTAACGTGAGTTTGCCGGTTGAAGGAGAGGAAGAAGGTGTCTTTGATGAACACCCTGTCCCTGAGATGTTGAAGACTGTCGTGAAGGATGGCAAACTTGTTACGACTGTTGTGGAACACATTGGATGACTGTTGTCTCACGTTCCGATTCACCCAAGTACCGCTGTCGACAGCGGCACTGGTATTTTTTCGATTGCAATGCAAAATATCCTTATCTGCTGTTCATGAAGTACGTCACCGCTGCAATAGATGCGTTGCTCTATCCGATGCTCTCTCGATGAATACTGCAGTTTAACCCACAACATTCGTCATTGTTATTAATGGAACTTCTATATAAAGTATCTTCTTGAAATGCCTAATGTACCTCGTAATAGCAGGATGTAAATTGCTCTCGAACAGGGCCATTAAGAACTTTCCCACCAGCCAGATACTGGGAACAATTCCTGATCGTTTAGTTGGTAGGGATTGCTTCGTATAATATTTCGAAAGGCAGCCGAGAGGCCAGATTGAAAGCCCTCTATGTGATCTTCCATCTAGGATGGAAGGCCTTGCCAAAGGTGACTGGGATAATGGTCTATAATGGTCCATTTCCTTTTGATAAAAGTGATGTTGATCATGACAGAAAATATCCATGAGGATTTGTATTGATACTCATGAGGATTTCCATTATTGGTGAGCTGTAATGGATACCAATAATCTGACTCTAAACCGTTGGTCCAACAATCCACGCTCAGTCAGCGGTGCTCACCTCTGTTGATGCCTCGCACCTTCTTCATGTCAATCTGACTCCAGGCGGAAACGAATTGCCGGGTCCGAATTATAAGTGTAGCTAAACATCTAAAGCATGCTAGTCGGCAAAGTTGCACACCCACAAGGCATACTTCCGACGTCAACTGTCGAAGGAAACTACAGTTCAGCTAATCAATGATACCTAACATGCCATTCAGAACAAGTCTCGTCAAGGATAAGAGCGGTATAGCATTTGCCGATGGCATACTCTATGCTTTCTGCGGGAGTTGTGTTAAATGCCAAAAGTTACAAATCTACCAGGACCCGATCAATCAATTCGGCCATGTCTCGAATATGACGCTATGCTTGAAACGTCTAACAAACCTTTACAGGGAACCGAGAGATGTACGATTGCCGACAATGTTAGCCGAACTGATAAGGTACCTACTAAGTTTGTCAGTAGCGATTGATACTGATGTGGATCCTGACTATCTCTCTCACCAACAAAGTAATATTTGATTCAACTTTGACCTCCGGACACTTCGTTGGCATGTTGATTTCTAATAATTTTAATTCATTTCTGTCTGGAGACAGTTGAGTATGGTGGGCAAGAAGGACACTGGTCAACTTGAAATTTTTCATTGTCAAAGAGACCATGATTGACAAGGTGGCACCGCATTACTCATTCAATGTGACAACAATGTGACAACAATGTCATGCTTTTGATACCCAGTTGATGTCTACATCACACTTGGAAGTTCAGTTTGAGTGCTGTAATTAATTCAAGAATTGACAGTGCTGAAAAGAGCAAAGCAAGCATGTACAGTGTGGACAACTGGTGGCTACTTACCAAATGTATTGGTTTGATCTTCTAGCTGCAGTGGAGCTTTACCGTACGTGATGGTGATAGTAAGAGAGTAATTAGTCTCATTCAACGCAGGCCAGGAGAGCTCTTCTCTAACGTTTGTTATCAATGAAATTTGTTATTGGTCTTCGACTACCTTCACTACTCGATGTTCGGACCTGAAACTCCTGGATTGAGTAAACTAAAATTCGAAGGTCCCTGTTCAAACACAACACTTTGAGCCTATAGGAGCTAGTACTCACATTATTTTCATGCACCCCATCTCACCAGTATCAACTTGTATAGTCAATATAATCAACTCTCCAGCCTCATTACCATGTTATCACCCACAAGTTGAGCCCAAAGAAGCACGCCTTGAACAACAGAAGACAAGTGCACCCTGGCGTAACTGTAGTCGAATCAACGTCAAAAAAAGCACTTGCGTGCGAAGCATCAACAGACGAGATTAGCAACATCACCGAGCAATCAGTGAATCTTGTTGTTCAAGAAGTCCAATGTCATATCCGTTGCCAATCGAGATCAGGATCAACCGTGGGCTCATCGGTAGTGATAGTGTTTCTGTATGCTACCAACTCAATGAATACAGATCCTAGGAATCCATGAATATTTTTGTGCCAAAAAATAAGTTCCCGTCAACAGGAAATACATTGCCCTAGTCGGCACCGCACCGAGTAACATTGACAGATCGACGTGAACATAGAAGCATAAGTGAACAAGATTATAATGGGAAGAGGACTAAGGATAAATATAAATATTACATATTGCGACTGAAATAAGATATCAGTATGGTGTGAGAAATAATGACAACAGAATAAGGCGAATAAACGGCCCCGGTCAACAGTTAACCGATACTGGATCTCCTCTTGCGTAATATCTTTCCGAAGACAGGGCTAGTTTGAGTGCTTCTGAACTCGGCCGATTTTCCGCTGTTTTTACCGAAATTGGGTAATATACGTTGCAAGAGGGGTTTCTTCTTCGGTAAATAGTACTCGGGAGGCACTTGGAATAGTTCGGGATACTAACCAGAAAAGGCCACCATTAACCAAAGGGTAGTGTTGATAGGAAGGAAATATACCTGTAGAATTCGCGACTTGTCTGTATTTGGAGGGTTCATGTAAAGTATCTTGCCGTTAGGGAAAGTGACTCGGATGGAACCTGGTTGTGGCTCCGTGCTGAAACCCGGTGAAGGTGGTCGAGAGAGTGACCGAGAACGCGACTGGGAGTGCCAACTCCGTTGGTGTGAGTGACTTGGAGCGTTGCAAAAGTACGGAGCACTATCGACGGGCTGGTGCATTATGCGAACAGTGTGCGATCGAGACATCTCAAAGTCTGGGCACTGTCGGTAGGCTACCGGCAGGGGATAGCCGAGACTGTTTGATGAAGCATGTGGCCCAGATACAGGTAGAGGTATGAGAGCTGCCGAGGTAGACGGGTAGTGAGGGGACGAATTGCGAGCAGAGTGATTATGAGGGGACGAGTAATTGGAGTGGTAGTGAGCCACCGGTGATGAATTATTAAGCGGTCGATTAACAGCCGCGGAGAACGACGTGGAACGCATCCTAACCACTCGCTCTTTGGCATAAGTATTATCTGAGTCATATCCAGGAATATAGCTAGGACGGACAGGCTCTGAAAGCTCCCTAGAAATTATATTATAAGAGGGACGACTAGTAGAATCTCGACGCTCATGAGGTCCTGGAGGAGCGGTTTCGGGACGAGGTGCAGATGCTTTTGCAGACCTAGGAGACCATGCATAACGATACGTTGGACAACTGGGTAAAGCGATATTCGTTGAATTATCGAGTGCTGCAGGGAATTCTTTTTCGAATGGTGTCGGTGGTCGGGGGGGTATCAACTTGGAACGTTTTTTGACGGAGGACTTTTCAGAATTCTCGAGGGGCGGAGAGGAAGGGTGAGAGCGAAACTTGCATTCCTTGTTACGAGGTAGCGTTGTGTTTTCGTTGGGACCAAGCGGTGTTGGGGGTACATCTGGTCCTACAAGTGCTGTCTGGTGGGTGGCATTTACCCAACGGGCTATCCGGGCTTGTGTAGCGAGGTATTTCTCGTAGGCTTCTGGGGAATAGTCGTACTCTGTCATGATAGGATAGAATAAATAAAAAAGAATCTAGGGCATTCACGGCGATGAAGGAACATGTGCGGATTCCCCGTGGGAAGGATGTGCACTGCCGCTTTGCACTGCCATTGATCAGGATCTAGGGATCTCGTGCCAGAGCTAAAACTAGGACGGCTGGATCGCGTGTCTTTCAGACAGATCCTCCATGGACAACGCTGGCTGGCATGCTCGAAGGCGTGCTGCAAAGGTTTGTTTCTAAGCTCATAGCTAGTGCTGCTACTTAGCTGGAGCTCAGGGAACTGAATATTATGGCCCAACCGAACAAGTGGGACCAATGGAACCTTTCATTGGCGGTTTCTTCACTCCCCGGCCCTCCCCCTCTCCCTCTCCTATCCCGCCGCCAATACCACCAAAAGATGGTTTTCTCTACCCTATGTATACACCTTCAGACACACAATCCTCTGACGGGTTGCTCAACGTAGGACTTCCCTGTCCTCACGTTCCTTCCCAGCATCCGATGCATCACCTTACATCTCCACCTCGAGCCCAGCTTACAGTTGCGACTGAGCAGCTCACACATTATACCGCTGTTGAGCGGTCTCAGATGTTCCGAGCTGCCCGAATGGAACCTCACCTACAGGCACGTAATATGTCTTATGGTAGCCACAGTTGCTGATTCGACGCACAGTTCATGTGTGGACCGTTACTTAAGTCAGTTTCTCTTGTGAAAGCAAAAATGGCATTTCTTGACGTTGTTCTGTAGATTTGATACAATAGACTCCCAACAAACTTGGCTTGGCGCGGCACTCATTGTCACTGCAGATTCTGGATCCATCTACCAGCCTCTTCCCATGCTTTCATACCAATGGGACCCTGACAGAATGTCACCCTCGACTGTATCTGTTGGGGACAGGGTATATCCCGCCTCAGATCAATCATCTACCTCCAATTCTCGAAATGGAAACGGACACTTTTCGTTCGATTTGGGACCTCACCCCGCAGATCCCCATTTTACTGGATTCCCTGGATCGCCCATAAATATATCTACCTCCACCAGTACGATGGCTGCTATCCCAGGACCCAATTTCAGGAAGGAAGACGCATATGGTCAGGATATTTGGGTTTATATTGGTTCTGGAGGGCATGTCACCCTTGTATCAGTTTTTGCACCTTTCAATTGACGTGAGCTCTGGTTTTACCTAGCACCTATACTTTTTGGCGGTTTATGATCCGGATTCCGTTGAGCGATCACGAAATGGAAATCACATACTGGATCAATAACGGACAAACGATGAACTTCTATGTACCCGGTCGACAACAGAACATGAGATGGGCTGCTCACTCGGTGTGTACACTGTCCATTCCCATTCCCATGGCTTACTTGGCTTAGTGTAATGGTTTCTCTGCCGGTGTCAACCCTGACGATTTCAGGGGACCGGGATTTCAAACAGGTTACGATCCGCTATGGGTCGATCTCCTGAACCATCATGCACGATCGCCATTCCATGCTCTTGTTGGGGGTGGTGATCAGCTATATTGTGATCGATTAACTCGTGAACCGGAAATGCAGGATTGGATGTCGAAAATGAGACCTGAAGAAAGGAAACAGTGTCCACTGTCAGAGGAGATCAGGACTTGTATCGATAGGTTCCTGTTCAACCATTATTGTCAGTCCTTCAGGCGAGGTGCTTTTGCCCGAGCCAACAGCTCTATGTATGTCCTTCGATTCCTTTAGGTCAATGCTCATTCGTGCTGTTAGCCCAATGGTGAATATGCTCGGTACGTGCCTCGACATACTGGGTCTTCTCATGAATGACATTCTAGTTTATCACTCTATTCAGATGATCACGGTGTGTTGTCATGATACCTTCTCTTCAACCTTCGGGATAACTGATTCAGAATCATATATTTCCCCTCTAGATCTTGTATGTTTATAGCTATCGTTCGATGCTATATCTGATTCATCGGTTGCTCGTAGATTGATGGTTTTGGCAGCTGTGAGATAAATCATTATTTTCGACTCTTTGATTCCACTCAATTTCACTATAGATCCGGATGATATGCAACAAGCACCGGTATTTCGACAGTAGGTGTTTGTCTTCACAAGAGATAATATTCTAAAAAATATTTATAGCATAGGCGTGCGTGGTTATTTCTTTTTCCTGCTGTTCCAGTGTTTCTTAAATCGTGAGTACGATTCATTTATCTTCAACTCTTCACTCAGGATCTGCAGCTGATATCGATGGATTTAATGATGCACCTGGAAAGCATATTTATCAGTCTCTCGTACTCGGCGAAGTCGGTCCATATATCCGAGTACCTTCACACTCTTTTTTGGTCAATATGGGACCACAAACAGCGTTGCTGATGCTGGATTGCAGGCGAGTATGTTCCCAGCAATAGGTACTGCCATTCATGACTTCCTCAGGGCTGAACGGCGCAAAGATCAAGTATGTAGCTCGTTCGAATATGAGAAAGTGTTTCAGCGAATAGGTACATTATCACCGACTGTGGAGCATCTTATCGTTTTGCTTGGCATTCCTATTGCCTATCCCCGCATGGTTTTCCTGGAGTCCGCCCTCGAATCCAAGTATAATCCACTGGTTGCTCTCGGTCGGAATGGAAACTTTGGTCTATCTGGATTTGTGAACAAATTTAACGCCGATGCTGAATTATTAGATGATTTGAATGATCATTGGACAGCTCGGGCACACAAGGTATTTTGACCCATCAACTGTGTTCGTTTGCGTTGCTGACACTTGGCGATCTATCAGCGAGAGCGTAATTGGCTTATTCAGCAAATGCAGAGGCTAGCCTTGACTCAGCGACTGAGAATATCATTCTTGTCTGGAGATGTTCATTGTGCTGCTGTTGGCGTGTTGAAGACATATAGAGCTAATAAGAAGGAGGCTGATGTTCCTATTGGCCTCGACCACAGGTACATGCTCAATATTGTGACAAGTATGTGCTCATCTGTTCGATGTTCACGTCCCTGTTGATGTCCTTTACCTTCGCTCCAGGTGCCATTGTCAACACGCCTCCGTAAGCTCGGCCATTCACTCGATTTAATCATGCTGAGCAATAAAAAAATGCTAGGCCCAGTGGTGTTTTAACCATGGTCAATTCACTTGCCACTAAAACACACAAGACTCTTCACCACGCAGGAACTGGCGAATCCATGGTGCGCGCTACCCTCAGAAACAGATACATTCAATCTGGTGATACTCTCATAGATGCCGCTTTTTGGGTCAGATACGGATGGTTCCCCACGCAAGCAAAAATATGTCATGGGAAAAAGGAATTGGTGTGCCGTTGACTGGGATTGCAACAACCACGAATTGCGTTTCACGCTGCAAATTGAGAGAGAGAAGGGCAATGGAGTGACCTTGGCGTGAGCTTTCTTTCCCAAAGATCTATGTCATTACTTACTCATTGACCAGTTATTCCACATCTACGCCGCCCCCAGGCTGGCCTCGTGGACCTCCTCGACAAACCTTTGGAAAACCTGAATGAGGCACCCTATCCCCAAAAGGTTTCCTCTAGGAATGCCTTTGGCAGAGTATCTAATATTTAATCTATTTGAGTTTCACAAGGTTCGATTGTATTATTAGTGTATCTGCATTTTGAGTCATTTTTTATTTGATCGTGTTTTTAGGAATTATTTGCGTCTTGCACAATGAGAAGAAATTCCTATATTTTGGTGCTTGACACCCTCAAGGGTATCTGTTACTGCATTTATGTTCCCACCACCATGCGCTTCAACTAAGTGAAATACTCAGGTGCTGTTCTCTATTCTTTGTCCAAGTTCTTTTTCCGTTTCAGACCTGGGCCTCGTGGGTAGGGTGGGATGAGCACAGAATTCCTACCGCCCTCTTCAACCAGTTTTCATTAAAAATGTGCCTACTTCTGGTCGGGACAAACACTATGTACTGAGTTAAGACATTCCATGTTGAATGTGGATGAAGCCTATGTTTTAGCATTATGGTGCCCGGAACAGAATCTGCCTTGTCTGATTCCCATGTCATCTCTTCCAATCTACACATCTGGGATTCAAATGCATGTTCGGTGAGGATCGTCTCTTCCAGTCCATACTTCTAGCATCTAAATATATGTCAGGCGGGAATAGGGAAGCACCAAACATGGCGCTGCAAGACACGGCCGCAAGATTGATAGAGTATTTAGGCACTTTTGGGAGAACATTTCCGACCAATCTTTTGAACCTAGCTTCTTGGACTGATCGAAACCGACAACCAACAACTCTGGTACTTTTCTGTCGTTGAAAGAATTTTAAAGTGCAAGACATGGCAGGATTTATTGAGAGATTTGCGAAGTTATCGGGGGTTCTTGCTGTCGTGGGCGCGACCGTGAATGGGTCGGTTCTGCCTCGAGCTAGCGATCCCTGTGCGGCTATAAGTGGACAGAAGTGGGTTGCCCCCAGAGCAGTCAGAGATTGTTACAGTACGGTCAAGGTCAACGAGACTCTGAAAAATAATGTCGGTCATTTTCATCTGTTTCCCTCGTTTTTGAGCGACGCTTTGGCCTGGCAGATTCTCGATGTTGTCGGCAGAACGCTGAATTTCCATACTTCCGTGAATTATCAAATTCAAGCACCTCCACCATTCAACGAAGACGTCCACGAAGACCTTTTTAAGGATTTGGATAGGATTAGGGCGACAAATTATGCTAGTGATTATGACATGCACGTTGATCTTTCCCGAACTCTCAAGAGGCTCAACGATGGACACTGCGTTTGGATCAACGGCTGCTATGTGAGTACCAGTTTAATCATTCTTCAGAAGTTGCTCATTCTACATCTAGGACAGTGTGTCTTTCTATCGTATCTGATATAATGTTCTTCCGAGATTGACACTGAAATAAACCAGGTTTTTTCATTAATTATCTTCCTACGCCCTTGGTTCTGTTGTCTGACTCTTCTGGGAACCAAGCAGTTCACATTGCACCTGAAGCATTCACAGTTGCCTCGGCTGAGTTCCCTGATCAGGTTGATTTCTGGCAAAATGCTCTACCAGGACACTTGAAAGGCCAACTTGAATCTGTGCGTCATCTTTTTTGTTTGTCCTAGATCCGGTTGACCTTGTCACAAGCTCTCCGGTGCTCAAGTCCTTACTATCGATGGACGGGATCCCAACGTTGCGATTGATGCCAATGCTCTCATTACTGGCAGCTTCCAGGGAGTTGGGACCCGCCAAAATTCGTGCGTTATGCAACGGATGATTGATTTAGTGAATTGAAGGACAGTCTAGGTTTTTCGCCAGCTACCAGGCCTCGGGATCTACGTGGACTTACCTCTTGGGGAACTTCGCTCAGCAGTCACTACCACTCAGTGATCAGGTTATCCTCGAGATCCAACGGATCGGAAGCTCTCGCACGGATACAATCACCGTAAGGTCCAATCTGATAGTAGCAACAATAGCACTTAGCTCATGACATGGAAAGCTGCCATACAGGTCTCGAATATCTGGGCCAGGGAACTTCACCGATGTTGCGACATTCTTTGATAATCACTGCTTCGCTCAGCCAGGTACAAATGGAATTGATCTCAATGCTCCGAATTCCCAAAGAGTCTCACCTCAAGAAAAGCCAATAGCTCGATTCCAACAGATACCGGCCTTCTCTGTCCCAGATGTGCCCAAGGAACGAATCAATGTCATGCTCGATACTACACCTTTAAGTGATGTCGTCCTTCCTTCACACTTAACGCCTACGTCTCCGATCAATGGCAGTAGAAATGCTGCACAGTTTTTCTTCTTAGATGACAATAAGACAGGGGTTTTGGCATTGGGCAGTTTCTCAGATTCAGATTTTGACTCGTTCCTGGACAGCATGCTAGTTGGCTTGATTAATCTGAAGTCTTTGGGTGCAAGTCAGCTTGTGGTGGATGTAGTATGTTTTCCCCCATGCCTTGGACGTTAAAATATTGAATTACGGGTCGCTCCAGTCGAACAACGGAGGTGGTTTCGTCTGTGCCGCCCATGTGAGTATCTTTTCCTCCTTGAGCCCTTTGCAAGATTAACGGAAACATAACAGTATTTACACCGTATCGTGCGCTTTTTTATCATATATCCAGCCATCGAGCTGTTCACAGCCAAGCTAGATTGTAGGGCCAAAGTCCACCTCTGTCCCTCAGGCTGGTTTAAATACCACAGCTCGTGATGGAATCCTCGCTCAAAGGATCGTGCAACAGCTCGTCGATGACCCAGACCTCGATTCCAACCTGCTTTTACTCTACAACCCCCGACAATGGAGAGATGAGAATGACACATTCTTCCCTGCAAATGATAACTGGTTGCTTCCGCCAGTTCGAAAGAGCATCAATGGTCATCAAGATGCTTTCAGTCAGCAGTGAGTCTCCTCTTTTACGTTTGGGCTAACCTGAGTGTTCAATATCCTTGCAGATTAGGCGAGGAATGTCAACCTGAAAGCTTCACCTCACCTACCCCAAACGAGGCATTGTTTGACCCCGAGAAGGTTGTCATCGTTACCAACGGCAGGTGTGCGAGCTC
>Ga0157357_1000334_pt1 | contig 20019 bp, 19 predicted proteins | sample AttcapACBM1_FD_111485 | JGI IMG/M metagenome (GOLD analysis project Ga0157357, IMG submission 111485) | Fungus gardens microbial communities from leaf cutter ant in Botucatu, State of Sao Paulo, Brazil - Atta capiguara ACBM1 | ecosystem: Host-associated > Fungi > Mycelium > Unclassified ... | reverse complement strand
GCCAAAAGCGTTACCGCTTATATTACGCATGGCGTGCTTTCCGGCGGGGCGGTTGAGCGCATTGCCCGCTCCAGATTGAAAGAGCTGGTGATAACCGATTCGATTCAGCCGCGTGATGATGTCAAAAAGGTAAAGAAAATCCGCATCTTGCCGATTGCCGATTTAATCGGCGAAGCCATTGCCCGCACTGCCGCCGAACAATCGGTCTCCAGCCTGTTTGATTGAAAACCCGTCAGGGCGGAACAGGCGCGCTTTCGCCTTTTTCAAAGCAGGAATATCAGGCCGCAGGTTCCGGCGGGCGCAGGCTGTGCCAGTGAGACCAATGACCGTCTATATGTTCGAGCAGGGATTCATGGATATGCAGACCCAGAGAATCCACAATAACATCAATCCCCTCTCGCCGCGCCAATTTGGCAGCCGGAACAAAATCACTATCTCCCGCTATTAAAATAATCTGCGAAACCAGTTTTTTATAAGCAAGAGACGCAATATCAATACCTAAACGCATATCCACGCCTTTTTGCCTGATATTTAATTGAAAATCACTGTTTTTCGGGTTTGTGTATGCTCCTGCCCGCGCAATTTCCCTTTGTATCCGCGGCCTTAAAATCCACTCATCGCTATCAACCAGTTTACCCAGGCGCAGAGCCAGTTTCCTTTTAGATAACAAGGCCTTGCTATCCCGCAAAAGAGTGCGGCGAAAAACCGCTTCCGGTTTTGCGGAATAATCAATCTCCTCACCGCTGACAGGGTATTGTTTCTTACCCGACAATGGCACACAATCATAAAAAAATATACGATATAGCGAAGTATAACGCCCCGTTCAGGCCTGCCATCTGCTGCAATGCCGGATTTTTGCCAGCAATGCTTATGGCAATAGCGCTGTATCAATGTCGCAGTTAACTGGGCTTTTTGCTTTATATCCCTTTCTTCATCTCCTGCCCGAGGCAATATTGCCTGAGCATTTTTCTCTAATTGCTTTAAGAAAAAGGCTCCATCAATAAGAATGGCAAGGCAGCCCATAATATTTCTCCCGCATAAAAAATAAGCTCTCCGGTTTGCACCGAAGAGCTGATAATAAATGCCTCGGCTGCCCCCGTTATCACAAATATTTATAATCACGGAGCCATACAAGACGGACAAAGCACAGGTATGACAGCCAGGCTCTAAAGTCAAGAAGCTTTGTGCAATTTTGGGATAAAAAAAGCCCTTGGGACAGCCTGTCCTTGATAAGTGGAAGGCGGTAGCCAAGGGCATTATACGACGAATATAATAAATATTCAGCCAGAAAGCAAGCGGCGCCATAAAAATTATAGCAGCGGCAGAGGGGCTGCTGTATTGGCTGCTTCCGGCAGTGATTCTTGCGCCAGATCTCCAGCCTCCGGCTTTTCTGCCTCGGTGAGCGATTCGCCTGCCTCTCCTTGCTGCTCTTCTGCTCCCGCCCCATTTTCTTCCTGCGCTGCGGGGGTGAGCGCTGTGCTGTCTGCCGCCGGCTCTATTCTATCCTCGGCTTCCGGGCGGCCGGGGGCGGTCTCGATCTGCAAATCAGGGAAAGTGACAATGCGCTTGCCGCTAAAATCGGCGCGCACCACCATCAGGCCGCGCTCTTCAAAATGTTTCAGCAGGCTGTGCACCCGCCGCGAAGACGATGTCCGGTAAAGCCGCGCCAGCGCCTTGTCGCCTAAGCACGGCGCGCCCAATAGCGCCGCCTGCGCCAGCGCCAGAAAAACGCTGCGCGCCTCAACCTCTTCATTACTCAAACTTTCCGCCAGACGGCAGGCTTGCGGCCAAAGCGGCTGCGCCTCAGCCTCAGCGCCCACGCCGGCGCGGGCAAAAGCCAGCAAACGGCGGAATTCCGGCAGCGCCGGCAGCCCGCCTTGCACCCGCTCTATCCGGCAGCGCACCTGAAAATCCTGATACAATACTGCTGCAGTTTGATAAAAAGCCCGCTTGTCGACAAATATAGCGCGCAGCAGCCGCGCAAACAGCGCGCGCCGCTCTTCTTCTGCCGCCGCAGCTATTTCCGGGAACAGCGCCGGCTCGGCCGCTGCCCCCTCTTCCGCCGCTGCCGCGCTGCTGTCCAGCGCCGCTACCTCGCGCAAAATATCCTCAGTCGGCCGCATCACCGGCACTGCGGCCGGCGGCCGGCGCATAACCGGCGCGGCAACAGCCGGCGCCGGGGTAAAAATAAGCTGCTCGGCATCTTGCGGCGCTTGCGGCAGCGGCAGCAATTTCGGGCTGCCGGAACGCGCCAAAGTCTCCACCGCGCCGATTTTTATCGATAAAGGCCGGCGCGACAAAGCCGGGCCAAGAGCGATAAAACGGCCGCGGCTTAAATCGCGGAACATTTCGGCCTGACGGCGCTCCATACCCAGCAAATCCGCGGCGCGCGCCATATCAATATCAAGAAAGGTGCGCCCCATAAGAAAATTGGAAGCCTCGGCCGCCACATTTTTGGCCAGCTTGGCCAGCCTTTGCGTGGCAATAACCCCGGCCAGACCGCGCTTGCGCCCGCGGCACATGAGGTTGGTCATGGCGGCCAGCGACTGGCGGCGCGCCTCTTCTGAAACTTCCGCCGCGCCGGCCGGGGCAAAAAGCTGCGCTTCATCAACCACCACCAGCAGCGGATACCAGTAATCGCGCTCCGCCTCAAACAGGCCGGTTAAAAAAGCGGCGGCGGCGCGCATTTGCGCGTCCGCTTCCAGCCCTTCCAGATTCAGCACACAGGATACGCGGTGGCGGCGAATACGCGCGGCAATGCGCGCCAGCTCCTCCGCCGTGCGCGCCGCTTCTACCACCACATGGCCGAATTTATCCGCCAGAGTTACAAAATCCCCTTCCGGATCAATGACACATTGCTGCACCCATTGCGCGCTTTGCTCGAGCAAACGGCGCAGCAAATGCGACTTGCCGGAGCCGGAATTGCCTTGCACCAGCAGGCGGGTGGCCAGCAGCTCCTCCAGATCCAGACAGGCCGGCGCGCCGCCGCCCAAAGCCGCCTTTCCGGCAACGTCCCCCATGGCAATAGATACCTGCATCAAAGCCTCAAAACCGCATATAAGATAAAGGATAGAGCCGGGAAGCGCCGCCGGAGGAAAAACCGCCGGCGCAAGCCGGCCAGGCGCCGCTGTCTCGCCCCTTATAAAAGCCGCCGCCGCCGATTACAACTCTTGCCAAACCGCCTTTTATGCTTTATAGACAGGAAAGCCGGGCAGACACCCTTGGAGGCAGCCCGGGAAGAGCTGCGCAAACAGCCGGGTTTGGCTGCGGTTTTGCCGTTTATGCTTGTCGGCTCTTTATATTTTACTGCCGGATTGCGGCGCCGGCCCGGCCGGTGCGGCGGCGGTTTGGCGGTAAAATCTCCACTGAAACTGAAAAGGATTGACGGATGAGCACAGAATTTACGCTCAAGGCCGAATCGCGCGATCGGGTTGGTAAGGGGTCCTCCCGCGCATTGCGGCGCAAAGGGCATATTCCCGCGGTTATTTATGGTGAAAGCCAGGCGCCTTTGGCTATTGCTGTTCCCCTGAAAGAGGCTTTTAGGCAAATTCAGGCGGGCGGCTTCCGCACCAGGGTGATGAGTGTCGCGCTGGAGCAGGAAACGATCCGCGTTTTGCCGAAAGATTATCAGCTTGACCCGGTGCGCGATATACCGCTGCATATTGATTTTTTGCGCATTTCAGAAAAGTCGCGGGTAACGGTTGAAGTGCCGGTGCATTTCCTCAATGAGGAAACCTGTATCGGCCTGAAGCAGGGCGGTGTGCTCAATATTGTCCGCCATGAGGTGGAGCTGATTGCTCCGGCCAATGCTATTCCTGAGGCTATCAGCGTAGATATTCAAAAATTTGAGATTGGTGATTCCATTCATATTTCGGCAGCGCAATTACCGGCCAATATTGAGCTGGTTATTCAGGATCGCGATTTTACCCTGGCAACCATTGCTGCCCCGGCAGAAGAAGAAGCGGAAGCCGCACCGGCTGAAGCTGAGCCTAAAAAAGCCGAAGCTAAAAAAGCTGAGGTTAAAAAAGAGAGCTGAAATTAAAGGGGGAGCTGGAAGAGATTCCCCTTTTTTATGGCGACCGCCGGGGCTTTTCCTGCGCGGTTTTACCCGGCAGGCCGTGTGAGAGGCAGATATGCTGGTTATTGCAGGGCTGGGCAATCCCGGCCGTGATTATGAAAATAACCGCCATAATATCGGCTTTATGGCGGTTGATGCGGTATATGGGCAAGGAGGTTTTTCTCCCTGGCGGGCAAAATTTCATGCCCTGATTGCCGAAGGCAGCATAAACGGCCAAAAAATTCTGCTGGTCAAACCGCAAACTTATATGAACCATTCCGGCCCGGCGCTGGCGGCGCTTATGCAATTTTACAAATTGCCGCCGTCTGCCCTTTTTGTCCTGCATGATGAGCTTGATCTGGCGCCGGCCAAAATACGGGTGAAAATCGGCGGCTCAAGCGGCGGCCATAACGGCATAAAATCGCTCGATGCGCATTGCGGCAGGGAATATTGCCGTATTCGCCTCGGCATTGGCCACCCGGGAAAAGGGCGCGATCTGGTGCACAACCATGTTATGGGCAATTTTTCCAGGGCAGAAGAAAGCTGGCTGAACCCGCTTCTGGCCGCTATCGGCCGGCATATCGGGCTGATAATCAGCGGCGATGCCAATGGTTTTATGAACAAGATCTGCGCCGATCTGCCGGGGAGCGCCGCCGGATCGGCAGCGGCCGAAAAACGGGCAGAAGCGGAATCAGGGCGCTAAAGCGCCGCCTCTGCCCGGCCGCTTTTGGCTGGGGCCGAGGCGCAAGGGATCAACAACAGGCCGGCAAAGCGATGGCAGCCGCCATCAGGCAGGCGCTGTAAGCGGTGCTATAAGGCCGGCAACAGCATCAATCAGGGAAGGTAATTATGGGTTTTAAATGTGGAATTGTCGGTTTGCCTAATATTGGCAAATCTACCCTTTTTAACGCCTTGACAAAAACCGCGGCGGCACAGGCGGCCAATTACCCTTTTTGCACGATTGAGCCAAATACGGGGGAAGTCGCCGTGCCCGATATACGGCTGCAGAAAATTGCGGCGCTGGCCGGTTCAAAGGACATTATTCCCACCCGCATCAATTTTGTCGATATTGCCGGTCTGGTGCGCGGCGCTTCCAAAGGCGAAGGGCTGGGCAATCAGTTTTTGGCCAATATTCGTGAGGTTGACGCTGTTATCCATGTTGTGCGCTGTTTTGAAAATGACGATATTACCCATGTGGAAGGGCGTATTAACCCGGTAGAAGATGCCGCCACAGTAGAAACAGAGCTAATGCTGGCGGATCTGGAAAGCCTCGAGCGGCGCGCGGCGCAAACCGCCAAACGCGCGGCCGGCAAGGATAAAGAGGCAATGGCGGTTTTACCGGTCATGCAGCAGGCTTTGCGCCTGTTGCAGCAGGGGCAGCCGGCGCGTTTATTGCTGCCCGAGCTGAGCGCCGATGAAAAGGCGCTTTTAGCCGGCCTGAACCTGCTCACTTCCAAGCCGGTGCTTTATGTGTGCAATGTAGCAGAGCAAGATGCCGCCGCCGGCAATGCCATGAGCAAGGCCGTAACCGCCATGGCGGCCGAACAAGGAGCAGAAGCGGTGGTTATTTCTGCCGCGATTGAAGCCGAAGTGGCGCAATTACCGGAAGATGAGGCACAGGAATATCTGGCTGCCATGGGGCTGCGGGAGGCCGGTCTGGATCGCCTTATTCGCGCCGGTTATCATGTGCTGGATCTGATTACCTATTTTACCTGCGGGCCAAAGGAAACGCGCGCCTGGACGATTAAACGCGGCACCAAAGCGCCGCAGGCGGCCGGCGTTATTCATTCTGATTTTGAGCGCGGTTTTATCCGCGCCAATACGATTGCCTATGCGGATTTTATCGCCCTTGGCGGCGAAAGCGCCGCCCGCGAAGCCGGCAAAGCACGCGATGAAGGCAAAGACTATAAAGTGCAGGACGGCGATATTATCCATTTTCGCCATAATGTCTGACCGGCCGGATAGACCATAGAGAGGCCGGCAGAGCGCGCCTATGCCGGCAGCGCTGAATGGGGCTGCCTCTTCTCCGTGGCAGCAAGGCGGCCGGTTGCCGGCGCTATTTCAAGCCCGGCTGCAAGCGGCGGCGCAACAGCCGGAACCCCAATATATACAATATTTTCTGCTGCTTTTTGCTGTCCAGCTTTTCGGTCGCTACCGCCAGGCCGAAAAGAAAATATTTCCTCTTTTTCGGGTAGATTTTCAGCCGCCAGACAGGCAGGCCAAAAAGAGAATAGCTGTAACGGCCAATCTCATCATTCAGCCCGGCTTTATTAGCCTCTGCCTCGTATAAAAATTGCTGATAAGAATCGGTCTTGCGGGCATAATCCCACCATAAAGCGCCCGGCCCTATTTGTCTCTCCGGCGGTTTATGCCAGGGTTTTACCGCACCGACAAAATGATATATGGCCGCTTTTTTGCGCTTGCTGCCGGTTTCTGCCGCCGGGCGGCTCAAATTGCAATAGACATTCCACTCAGCCCCAATATAGCGGATTTTATCTTTGCAGATAAAATTTATCATATCCTGATCATGCCGGCGAAACTGCTGCGCCTGCAAAATCGCCAGACATTGCTCTACCAGCCCGCGCTCACGCCATAAGCGGCTGTTAAAAACCAGCAGGCCGGAATTGATATAAGCCTGATCATCGCGCAGCCCCAGCTTTTTGCGGTAATACGCCCTGACGCCGGCGCGCCGGCGGCGCTCTTTTTCTATATTTGTGTCGACCACGCCGGCAATATAGTTTTCACCCGGCGCCATGGCCATTAAAGCCGCCGGATCGCGCCTGAAAATCATATCAATATCGGCATAAAGGATTATATCATAGGCTTGGCATAAATCGGGTATGAGCAGGCGCCCATAAGCGGCAGCCGACAAATGCCGCCCGTCTGCTACAGAAAAAGCCGCCTGATAGCGCTGCAGCCAGTCGGAAATATCGCGTATATGCAGGCAAAAATTTGGCGCTGCTGCCAATTTTTGCGCCAATGCGTGCAAATCCTGCTGCTTTATGCCGCAATCAAAAACAATAATATGATAATCATGCTCCGGCGCGGCTACCGCCAGCAGAGATTCCACAACCACCGCAAGATAAGCGCCGTAATCCGCATCGGCACAAAAAACCAGCGGCACGACAAGCCGCCCCCCGGCTTTTGCCCGGCCGCTGCCGGCGCTCTCTGCCGCCGGCCGGTTTTTCACTGCGCTTGGCTCTCCGGCCGCCGGAGCGGCGGAGAGGAAGCCCGGCTTTGACAAAACGGGGCCTGATTGTCGCTTGTTTTCCATAAAGCTGCCCCAGAATAACGCCCTATACGGCACCGGTCAGGTCTGTTCTGTCTATCTAAGGTATTTTTACCCAAAAGGCAAACCAGCAAAGGCTGCAACGGCCGGCCGGCTCTGCCCTGCCGCGGCATAGCGGCAGGCGGCACAGCCCGCCCAAACCGGCCGGCGTTATAATGTCCCGGCTGTTCGGCCTTTCGTCAGGGCAAAGCCGGTGAAGCTCTCTGCCTGGGACGCGCATAAGGCTGCGCCCGGCTATTGACCGGCAAAGCCGCCGCTCCTCAGCGCCCCCGGCCGCACTATGCGGCAAAGCTGCAGTTCAGGCTCTCCGGCAACAGCGCAGCCGGCGCTTATCAAACGCTGCGGCCGGCCGCCGCGACAGTCTTTCACCCGGCCGGAACGGACAGCAAGCGCTGAAGGAAATAAATCTTTAATTATCAGGATAATAGCTGCGGAAGCGGCTATTATGCGCTTCAGGCGCCAAACACAACAGGCGGAGCCTGTGCTCCGCCGCGCCGGTTCTTTTGCCGGTCATCGGCATATTCCGTCCGGCACAGCCGTCTTTGCCCCGTTTTGTCTGGGCGTGAACATAATAACCGGCCCGGCTTTGGCCGCGGCTATTCCATATAGGGGGAAAGGCAGAGCCGCCTTCTGCCGGCGGTAATGCCGTAACTATTGTCCGACACCCGATAAGACGGATAATGCTCGGCGCACCAGCTTTTATGCGCCGTGGTCAACACAGAAGCGCCGTGGCGCCGGCTGTCGCCCCGGCCCGCTTTCCCCGCTTGTGCCGCCGCCATTTTGCCGGGCGGCCGCATAAAGGGCATAGCCGGGCTTTTGCCGGCAAAGGCCGCCCGCGGATACCACCAGCCGTCTCCGGCGCTTTTATAGCCCGGGCGATGATAGCGATAGCCTTTATAGCCGTTTAAAATACCGCGCGTCTTGGCCTCAGCCCCGCTTGACCCGCCGTTTTTGGCCGCCGGGGCAGCTTTGGCCGCGCCGTCTGCCGCTCCATTTGGCCAATGCCCGGCCGGAGCCTGCGCGCCGCCGGCGAGCGGCTCAGCCTTATTGGCGGCCAGCAGCGCATTATCTGCCGCAGCGGCGCGGCTTTGCCCGGCTTTATCCTCTATACCGGCAAAACCATAGGCTGCGCCGATAATAAGCGCGGCCATAGCGGCCGCTAAAACCCCTAAAATGCTGAAACCGGCTTGTGTGCTGCGCATGGCCCTGCCCTGCCGTTGAAAGACATTAAACGCTCATAGGCACTCTACCGGAAATTACTATGCCAGCTATTGTCTATTAAAATAATTAACATACTATAAATATTACACACATAATATTTCCTGATTTCTTATACAAGACTTTATAGCAAAGCCTGTTGCTGCCGGCTCTTCCCCCTTGTATTGCGGCGTGTTTTGTGTTTTATCGGCCTTTGGGCCGCTCGCCGGCACATAGCGCCATTTCAGGATTTTCCAGCCAGGGAGAGGCTTTATGACCGGGCTTCCTACCCCGTATTATCTGATTGATAAAGCCGCCTTGCTGCGCAATATGGCAATTATTGCGCGGCTGCGCTCACTTTCCGGCGTTAAAGTGCTGCTGGCGCTTAAAGGCTTTGCCGCGCATGCGGTGTTTGACATTATGCGCCCTTATATGGACGGCACAACCTCTTCCTCTCTGTTTGAGCTGCGGCTGGGGCATGAACAATTCGGCAAGGAAACGCATGCCTATTCTGTTGCCTGGGCTGAAGAAGAAATGGCGGAAGCGCTTACCTATGCCGACAAGATTATTTTTAACTCGCTCAGCCAGTTACAGCGCTTTGAGCGGCAAAGCCGCGCCTGCCCGCGCGGCCTGCGGCTCAACCCGCATATCAGCTATTCACATTTTGACCTGGCCGATCCGGCGCGCCCTTTCAGCCGTCTGGGAGAAGGCGATATCGATAAAATCGAGCCGCATCTGGGCGCAATCAGCGGTTTAATGCTGCATTATAATTGCGAAAATGATGATTTCGCCGCTTTTGACCGCCAGCTTGGCGATATTGAGGCGCGCTATGGCCGGCTGTTTGAGCGCGTGGAATGGATAAGCCTGGGCGGCGGGTTGCATTTTACCGGGGAAAATTACCCGCTGGAGCAATTTGCCGCCCGCCTGAAGCAGTTTGCCGAGCATTATAAAGTGCAGCTTTATCTGGAGCCGGGGGAAGCTGCTGTCAGCGGCTGCGCCAGTTTGGAAACCCGCGTTCTCGACAGTTTCCACAATGGCAAAAATATCGCTATTCTTGATGCTTCGGCAGAAGCGCATATGCTGGATTTGCTCATTTACCGCGAACAGGCGCACATTCGGCCCAATAAAGGCGCGCATGAAATTATGTTATGCGGCAAATCCTGCCTGGCGGGCGATATTTTCGGCACATTCCGCTTTAGCGAACCGCTTAAACCGGGCGATCATGTGTCGTTGCACAATGCCGCCGCTTATACTATGGTCAAGAAAAACTGGTTTAACGGCGTGGCCATGCCGGCTATAGCTCTCAAAGAGCCGGACGGCAGCATAAGACTGATACGGCGCTTTACCTATGAAGATTATCGCGACAGCCTGTCCTGACAGCGCCTTGCCCGCCGCGCCGAGCTGCAAAAACAGGCAAAACAGCCGGGATTATACAGCAGGCGGCGGGCGCGGGTCGTAAACAGCAATTTATGGTGATATATTGGCAGCATAACAGATAAGGAGATCAGCCGGGAATGAAAAAAAATGTTCTGATTATCGGTGCGGGGGGGGTAGCACAGGTTGTCGCTCATAAATGCGCGCAGAATAATGATATTCTCGGCAGTCTTCATATTGCTTCACGAACCGGAGCCAAATGCGAGGCGATTATTGCCTCAGTGCGCGCCAAAAAATCGATGAAAATAGCAGGAGAGTTTACCGCCCACACAATAGACGCCATGAATGTGGCGCAAACCGCGGCTCTGATTGCAAAAACCGGAGCAAAAATTGTTATCAATGCCGGCTCTTCCTTTTTGAATATGTCGGTGTTAAGCGCCTGTATCCAGGCCAAAGCCGCTTATATTGACACGGCCATTCATGAAGATCCGCTCAAAATCTGCGAAACGCCGCCCTGGTATGGCAATTATGAATGGCCGCGCCGGCAGGAATGCGCGCGCGCCGGCATTACCGCCATTTTAGGCGCCGGTTTTGACCCGGGCATAGTCAATGCCTATGCGGCGCTGGCGCGCGATGATTATTTCCGCTCTATGGCAAGCATTGATATTATTGATGTTAATGCCGGCCGGCATAAGCGCTGGTTTGCCACCAATTTTGACCCGGAAATCAATTTTCGCGAGTTTACCGGGCAGGTTTATTCCTGGCAGCAAGGCGCCTGGCAGAGCAATCAGATGTTCGAGGTAAAAAAGGAATGGGATTTGCCGGTTGTCGGCAAGGCGCTGACCTATATGACCGGGCATGATGAAATTCACTCTCTTTCCCGCACTATGGCGGCGCATGGCCGGCCGGATATCCGCTTCTGGATGGGCTTTGGCGAGCGTTATATAACCGTCTTCACCGTGCTGAAAAAGCTGGGGCTGTTGTCGGAACAGCCGGTTGTAACGGCCGAGGGGCAGGAAGTGGTGCCGCTGAAAGTGGTAAAAGCCGTGCTGCCCAACCCGGCCGAGCTGGCGCCGGAATATAGCGGCAAAACCTGCATTGGCGACTGGATTAAAGGCACCGGCAAAGACGGCCGGCCGCGCGAGCTGTTTTTGTATAATATTGCCGATCATGAAACCGCATATGCGGAAACCGGGGCGCAGGGCATTTCTTATACGGCCGGGGTGCCGGCAACCGCAGCGGCGCTGCTCATCGCCAAAGGCGATTGGGATATTAAAACCATGGCCAATATTGAGGAACTGCCGCCCCGCCCCTTTCTGGCGCTCAATGACCAAATGGGCCTGCCCACCTGGCTGCAGGAAAACGGCAAAACGCAAAAGCTGGAATGGTAATATGCATAAATTTGTATATCTTAAAGCAGATTTTGTTATAGGTGAAAATACAATACCGCAATTTAGTGTTGGTTTGGCTCAAAAAGCTACTGGAGATAAGTTTGAGGTTCAATTTGTCTATAAGGATATAAAAACTTTGATTCCTATGGCAGATGTTGAGATATTTGATCCTTCCGCAACCGGTGATCTTCATCAAAACAAAGTTTGTAACGTTTGCCATAAATATTTGCCAACCAAATGCTTCAGTAAAAATCAAAACGGCAAAGGAGACAGGCCAATTCGCCGCCCTTCTTGCGATGGCTGTCGAAAAATTATTGACGGTGTTTCACTAAAAGCTTCAGAGAAAAAGAAATGGGACGCAGTCAAACATCACCTGGTTATTTTTAAATGCCCAATATGCCATAAAACTACGATTCCCGGCTTAACCAGCAAAGTTGTTCTGGATCATAATCATGAAAACGGAATGGCCCGCGCCTGGATATGCGACAGTTGCAATACCGGCCTCGGCAGATTCAAAGATAAAATTGAACTTTTGGAAAATGCTATTGACTATCTGAAAAAAGATTCTTCTCTTGATATGCCTTAGCAATCCTGGCGCGCGCCAGTGCCACATATTCTTCTGATATATCGCAACCTATATATTTTCTTCCCAATTTTTTAGCCATTTTACAGGTAGTTCCACTCCCGGCAAAAGGATCAAAAACTATATCGCCTCTATTCGACCACGATGATATATGATCTGAGGCCAATTTCTCTGGAAATACTGCCGGGTGTTGAAAGGCTTCTTTATCTCTGGTAGATCCGCCAAGCCCTACAGCATATTCCCATATATTATTTTTTGTTTTTTCTGTTTTCAATTCCTTAAGAATCTTTTTATTAACCCCGTCTGCTTTTTTATTGTAAACAAGCATTTCAAAACCATTACGTTTTGTTGGTTCTTTTAATGGATTAAAAGTTTTAGGGCTTCCTTTACTTAAAATAAACATGAATTCGTAACAATTTGTATAAGCATTAGACCGCATAAAGGGCGTATTTTTCTTTTTATAAATCATAACATCATGCATATTAAAGCCTGCTTCTTGAAAACTTAAAGCCTGCCTAAAACTGGTTAAGGTTTTATTCCCCTTTTTTACGGCGTCCCCAACAACCCAAACAACAACCCCGCCTTGTTTGGTAATCCTATATAGCTGTTGCGCTATATTGCCAAATTCAAACATAAAACCATTATAGTCGCGCAAATTATCGTATGGCGGCGATGTTACCGTCATATCCAGAGAATTTTCAGGCAATTTCTTCATAAAAGCAACGCACTCACTACAAAATATTTTATCTATATAGGATTCCATATCGCCTTCAACCTATATCAATTTTCCACGATAAATCGGCCTCACAGCATTACTATAGCTTTTTATCTACAACTCGTCGAGTCCCTTTTTACAAAAAATTTCATAGTTTTGAGAATAAGGGCGATGACTGGCAATAATTGTTAGTTCTCATATGTTTTCTGCCCTATCCATATGCTTGTCTGAAATAAACAATAGGCTGTCAGAGAACAAGGAAGACCGCAGCAGGAGTGCTTCCGATACAAACGCCCGAAACCGGCGGCCACCTGTTATTATAAGCAAGAAACGGCGCAAAAAATGCCAAAGCAAGGGAAAAGGCGCCGCTGCGGCCGGGTTATATTTTTTGAATGACCGAAATTGCCGTTCCTCTGCTCTGCGGCGCCCTGAGCCTGATTTCTGATGCGCTATAAGACACAAGTGCAGGGGAAAGGCGCTATTCCTCCTTACTCGCACCCGGTTATTCTTGCTGCCGGTATTGCTGTTTCAGATAAGTTGCGGCGTGTTCTATTTCGGGGAAGAGCGTCATTTCGTTAAGCTGCAAAGCGTCAAGCTCTTTTAATATTTTCTCCTTATTGTCAGCTTTGATGAGAAAGCTTTGATAGCTTATTTTCTCTGCTCCCTTATTCTTATCCTCTTCATTTTCCTGAATTTTGGTATATTCCCGGGCAAAAGCTGAAACCAGAAAGCCGCCGGCCTGAGCGCGAATGCGCGGGTTGGAATAAAGCGGACGAACAAAAAAGGCTCGCCTTAAATGGTGCCGCTTGATTTTCGGGGCAAAGCCGGGACTTTCTTTCTGAATAGCATAAATAAGCCGGTCATAGGCAAAAGCCCGGCTATCAGGCTTATGCTCCCCGAAACCCTGCTGTAAAGCGTCAAAATCCTTATCGTTTTTACTCTGTTCATCAAGGTATGCTTTATCCTTGTCGTTCAGATAAGCCAAATTACCGATAAGCCGCAGCCGGTCGCTTTCCGCATTCAGGATTTTACTGTCCAGAACACCAAAAACCCGCAATCTCCCTTCTTTGCCTTCTCTCTTCTCTTTTCTTTCATTGCCGCCACAGGCGAAATAAAGCGCAACCAGCGGGTTTTGCGTTACATCAAGCAGCCGTGTCGGCAGGCTATAATGCTGCGCTCGCAACAGGCGCTCAAAGGCGGTTTTATCCTGACGAAATTCATCATGATACGCTGCCGCAAGGCCTTCCACCAGCTTCTTTTCCGCCTCTTCGCCATATAAGCCCGCGCCCTTTTCATTCTTCCGAAACAAAGCCGGCACCAGTTCATAAGCGGAATCACTTTCACCGCGATAAAAGAAAAATTTATCTTCTTTCCCGGCTTCCGGGTATCGCGTCTCAAGATTTTACTCAAGCTCAGGGCGTAATTTTTCGAGCTTTTGCAAATAATCCTGAACACCGGAAATATATTTTGCTTCCGCCTCAGCCATCAATTTATCTTTCATAATAGATCATATGTTTCATAATGAGGCATTATAGCTCTCCCGGCAAGGCGGCGCAACGGCATAAAGCCGGCTTTACGGCAAAAACGGAACAGAAAGTTTAAAAAAGCGTTACACTTTACAAGCGCCAAGTAAAAGGAAATATGGCCAAATAAAGGCAAATAAAAATCCTTTTTTAATGAATTTTTCTCTTGCACTAAATGTTACAGGCTGTTATATTACGGGTTGTAAGGTTCTGTGAGAGCCGTTAAACGGGAGAGAAGCTATGTATGATATAGTCAAAACCGCCCTCGCTTATTGCTTCGTTATCGTTTCGCTCAATGCGGCTGTTGCGGCTGTTGTTCTCTCGGGCATGGGGCAATAAGCTGCCCTTGCCTTTTCCGGGGCTGAGGCAGCCGGGGTGTTGTTTCCATTCTTATAGTGCGCGCCTGCCGGCAGCTTGCAGGTTGCCGTTGTATTCTTTGCCTTGTCCGTTTTTGTGGCTGCCCCGGCTTTATAAAACAGTTTTTTCCTCTGCCCAATAAAATCAGGCTCATGCTGTGTTGCGCTCAATCTGCGCTGTGCCTTGCCGTAAAAACGCCATGGCCGGGCGTGTCTTGTTTTGCGGTGTTAAGCTGGCTGGGGAATATGTGAAATCCGGCAAATAAGAGAAAAACTGCTTTTATCAGCGGTAAGGCGCGCTAACCCCACAATGCCTGCGGCGGGCGCTTGCGCCGGACATGAGGCGGCGGCAGTCCTTGGGTGCCTTTTACCCACTGCCTCGGCATTGGCCTCTGCTGCTCTGCCTGACAGGCCGGCCGGCGCGGTAGCGCGGCGCGGCAGCTTTTCCGGCGGCGCTTTACGCTTTTCTACATTCAGGCGGCAGCCGCTAAACCGCTGCCCGTTATAGCCGGATATAGTATTCCGCCGCCGGCGAAACCGCCCGCTTGCCGGCGCTACACGAAAGAGCGCCATAACAGCCAATATATTCATTGCCGGGAGGTCTCTCCCCGCCGGGCTTATTGATAGCCGGGACAAGCGCCGCCGTGAGCGAATTTCCGGCCATAAAGCTACAGCCCCCCGCTGCTAAAGCCGGTAATCGCGGCTTTTGGCCGCCGCCTGCTTTTATTGGCTGTGCCGGAGCGCAAGCTTGAAGGGCAGCCGGATTGCCCCCCCCAGCCGCTTGGCCGTCTGCTTTATAGCGCGCGCCGCCCTTGCTGCATCGGCTTAAACCGCCGATTGCGGCGCGGCGGCAAAAAAGCGCGCTCTGCCCGGCTGTGCCGACAAATCTGCACGCCCGCGCCGCCGCTCCCCGGCAGTTTTGCCGCCGGCGCGCTTTATAAAAATTTTACCGTATTTTTTAAGAGAAAGACAGATTTTGCGCTCTATAATCGCGGCACCGGCCTAACCGGCTTATAAGGAAGTTTTGCATTATGGCACAGCAGCGCGGCAACCTGTATACAAGCCCTGTCACTATGGTCTCTCGCCACCGGAAAAACGCGCCGATTGCAGACGCGCTCGATAACAGCCTGATTTTCATCACTCTGCTTATTGCTCTCGGCCTTACAATCTATATTTTGAACCGGCAGCTTATCCGGCTGGTATAAAGAGCCGTTACCGCTCTTGCGGCACAGCCTCCACGCCGGCAACTTCCGGCACAAAATGGCGCAGCAGATTTTCAATCCCCTGCTTCAGAGTCGCCGTGGAAGAAGGGCAGCCCGCGCAGGCGCCGCGCATATGCAGATAAACAATGCCGTTTTCAAAACCGTGAAAGCGGATATCGCCGCCGTCATGAGCAACAACCGGGCGGACACGCTCTTCCAGCAAAGCCTTGATCGTAGCCACCAGCGATTCATCAGCCGCGTCATAAAACTCTTTTTTGCCGGCAGGCGCGGCAGCCTGCGGCGCAGCTTCTGTAACAAGCGGCGCGCCCGACAGCAGATAATCCATAATCAGGCCCAGAACAGCCGGTTTTAAATGCTCCCAGGCGGCGCTGTCTTCCTTGCTCACGGCAATAAAATCATAACCGAAAAAGACGCCGCAAATCCCCGGCACGGCAAATAATTGCGCCGCCAGCGGCGAGCCTTTTGCCGCCTCTTTCGGCGTTCGAAATTCTGCTGCCTCTCCCTCCAGCACAATACGCCCGGGCAAAAATTTTAAAACAGCCGGGTTGGGTGTCGCTTCTGTCTGAATAAACATAATTGCCCTTTATCGCCTGCGCTAACCGTGATAGCGGCCGCAACCGCCAAAACAGCCTGTCATTTGCCCGCCGGCCAAAACAGCCGCGCGGGCAAAAATATCGCTGCCGCTGCGCCGCATAAAATGCCGATTCTCCATTGAACAGCGGCGAATTATGGCCGGCGCCCGCCCCTGGCTCAACCGGCAAGGCGCCCGCCCGCGCCAAAAGGGCGCAGACAAAGCGCATGTGCCGCACAGCTCCTCACGGCCGGAACGCATCCCCCCCCCTATATAAGCGGTTTTGCCGCAAAAGACAAAATCTTTTTGCGGCAAAACGCTTACAGCAACAGATCCCCGCCGGCTTCAGGCGATTTCATCAATCGTGGCATCGCTCAAATTGGCGGGAATAACGGTAACCGGCAAAGCAAAAGCCTTGTTCCGCCCCACCAGAGCCTGCACCAGCGGCCCCGGCCCGTCATGATAGGTGCCGGCAGCCAGAACCAGCAAGGCAATATCGCGATCTTCTTCCACCAAAGCGGTGATTTCTTCTATCGCCGCGCCTTCGCGGATAATTTTCTCCGGCCTGATGGCATAGCGGCTCTTGACCAGCGCCGCCGCCGCCGCCATAGCGGCTCCGGCATGTTCGGTCGCTTCCGCCCGCATAACATGCTCTACCCCAAACATTTGCCGAAAATCGCTATTGTCAATCACATAAAGCAGCACCAGGCCGCCATGCGTGCTTTTCGCCTGAGCCGCCGCATAAGCAACGGCGCGCCCGCATTCCGGCGAGCTGTCAAGAACCGCCAGGATTTTGCGGCTGTGCCCCTGTTTGCGGCTGGAACGCTCTGACAATAGCATATTTCTCCCTTTCCCTGAATCCTATAGCCGCCGGCGGCAGCCGTAAGGCCGACAGCGCTGGCGCAAGCCGCTTCAGCCGCCGGCGCCGGCCCGCCGCTTTTACCCGCAAACGGCGCGGCGCCCGCCGGGCCGTCACCCCTGCTTTTGCCGCACATAGCCGACAATATTGCGGACATCTTTCATCGTTGCTTCCGCCTTTTCTGCCGCTTTTTCAGCGCCTTTCTTCAAAATACCGTTCACCTCCGCCCGCCCCTCATCGGTTACAAGCGCGCTATAGCGGCGGTTAATCGGGGCGATTTCGGCAATCAGCGCCTCAATCAGCCGCGGCTTGAAGGCAGAAAATTCCTGCCCCTCTGTCTCCATTATTACCGCCGGCAAATCCCGGCCGGTCACCGCCGCATAAATATTCAGCAGATTTTTCGCCTCCGGCCGGGCTTCCAGCTCTTCAGCCGTGGCGGGCAGCGGCGCGCTGTCGGTTTTCGCCTTGCGAATTTTTCTGGCGATTGTGTCTTTGTCATCGATCAGGTTAATGCGGCTCATATCAGACGGGTCGGATTTCGACATTTTCTTGGTGCCGTCCCGCAGGGACATAATGCGCTGCGCCGCCGGCGGGATTAACGGCTCCGGCAGGGGGAAAGCGCATTTTACCGCGCCGGCGGCCAGCTCTTTTTCCCTTTTAGCAATACCTGCCGCGTAATCGGCGTTAAATTTGGCGGCAATATCACGCGTCAGCTCCAAATGCTGTTTCTGATCTTCTCCCACCGGCACATAAGCGGCGCGGTAAAGCAGAATATCGGCAGCCATCAGGCAGGGGTAAGCAAACAGGCCGACTGAAGCCTTTTCACTGTTTTTGCCGGTTTTGTCTTTAAACTGGGTCATGCGGGAGAGCCAGCCCATACGGGCAACGCAGTTCAACACCCAGGCAAGCTCGGCATGCTGCAATACGCGCGACTGGTTAAAGAGAATGCTTTTTGCCGGGTCAACCCCTGCGGCAAGCAGCGCCGCCGCCGTGTCTACCGTGCGGGCGCGCAGCTCCCCCGGCTCAGGATTCACCGTCAGCGCGTGCATATCCACCACGCAATAGATACAGTCATATTTATCCTGCAGCGCCACCCAGTTTTTAATAGCGCCGAGATAATTGCCCAAATGCAAATTGCCTGTCGGCTGCACGCCTGAAAATACCAACTGCCTGAAAGCGCTCATTCCCTGTCTCTCTGTTTTCCGGCATGCGTGCCGGGCACAACCCGCCGCGGTTTCCTTACAAAGCTTGTATTCCAGTCTTAGCGTTTCAACGCTTTTTTGACAAGCGCCAGGCCTGTTTTGTCCGCCAGAAACACCAAAGCAAAATAACCAGGCGCCGCCGCCGCGCATAAAGCCGCCAAAAGCCCGGCGCGCTGCATATAAGGCGCGGCCGGGGCAAGCGCGGCGGCAAACACGCGGCAGGCATAATGCAGAGCCAGCGCCATGAGCGCCGCCGACAGCAAAAATACGGCAAGGCGTTTGAGCACCAGGCGCTCTATCTGCCAATGGCCGCGGCGCAGCAGGCTGGCCAGCAGCAGCAGCGCATTAACCCAGCCGGCGGTAATTTCGGCAATGGCAATGCCTTTGGCCGACAAGAGCGGAAACAGGGTGACAGCCAGGGTCACATTTACCGCCACCGCAATAGCGGCAAATATCATTGGCGTTCTGGTATCTTCCCGGGCAAAAAAAGCGGGGATAAAAGCTTTAATCAGCACAAAAGCCGGCAGGCCAAGCCCATAAACGGCAACAAGAGCAGACACAGCCGCCGTTGCCTGAGCGTCAAACCGCCCATGCTGGAACAACAGGCTGACAATCGGCCCGGCCATAACCAGAAAAGCCGCCGCCGCCGGCAGCGATAATAACAGGCTGAACTCAACCGCGCGGCTTTGCAGCGCATTGGCCTCTTGCCGGCGGCCGCTTTGCCGCGCCCGCGCCAGCTCCGGCAGCAGCACTGTGGCTACGGCAATGCCGATAACCCCCAAAGGCAGTTGATACAGCCGGTCGGCATAAATCAGCGATGATACGGCGCCGGCAGCGCCGGAAGCAATATTGGTATTGATGAGCAGATTTATCTGGGTAATGCCGCCGGTTATCGCCGCCGGCAGCGCCAAGAGCAGCAAACGGCGGACATTTTTGCTCAGGCGCGGCAAAGCCGGGCGGATTTTCACCCCGGCGCGGCGCAAAGCCAGCCCGACAACCGCCAGTTGGATAAAGCCGGCTGCCATCACCCCCCAGGCCAGCGCCAGCCCGATATGCCGGCTGTCCTGCCCGCTCTGCCGGCTCCACACCAACACAGCAATAAGAATAATATTGAGAAAAACCGGCGCAATGGCGGCGGCAAAATAGCGGTGCAGCGCATTAAGCATACCGGCCATCATCGCCGCCAGCGACATACAGCCAAGATACGGGAACATAATCACCGCCAGCCGCACAGTGAGGTTAAATTTGTCACTGTCGCCGACAAAGCCCGGCGCGATAACAAGGCGCACCAGCAGCGGCATAAACAGCTCCATGACAATGGTCAGCGCGGTTAGAACCGTAAATAAAACGCTGAAAACCTCTTGCGCAAAGCGGCGGGCGGACTCCTGCCCCTGCTCCAGCTCTTTGGCAAACAGCGGCACAAAAGCGGAATTAAAAGCCCCTTCGGCAAACAGGCGGCGGAAACTGTTGGGGAAGCGAAAAGCGGCATTAAAGGCATCGGCCGCGGCGCCGGTGCCAAGAGCGGCGGCCATCAGCATTTCGCGCACAAAGCCGAAAAGCCGGCTCATCATTGTGCCGCCCGCCACAGTCGCAAATTTCCGCACCAGACTCATCAAGCCTCCGCCGTCTTTCCGTTATCCCTGATTTGCGCGATTATCCAAAAACCCGCAGGTTTTTGG
>Ga0157357_1000333_pt1 | contig 20067 bp, 15 predicted proteins | sample AttcapACBM1_FD_111485 | JGI IMG/M metagenome (GOLD analysis project Ga0157357, IMG submission 111485) | Fungus gardens microbial communities from leaf cutter ant in Botucatu, State of Sao Paulo, Brazil - Atta capiguara ACBM1 | ecosystem: Host-associated > Fungi > Mycelium > Unclassified ... | reverse complement strand
GAAGTCTGCAATGATGACTGATTTAGTGTTTTTCAGACATTTATTGATGTTAACAATGTTAGAACTGGCTGAATTAATGATTAACTCAGTGTTTGATTTAGCTATGGGAATAATAATTTGTTTTCTTGATGGCCCCTTGGTAGTCATGTTAATTCTGGGCTTTTTTTGCCCCTCATTACTATTTGTGACTTTGATAATCCTTCCTACATCATCTGCAGATAATTCAGGGAACATGTCTTTGATATGAAGAATATCTTCAACTCTTGGAGAAATGTTGGTCTTTGAGGCCTGCACATATGACTTCTTGACATTAGCTTGTACCGAAGTCTTCTTATTAACAATATTTTTAGGTTTGTTGACTAGAGATGAAGACAGAGGAGATATACTAGGAGAAGATGTAGTATTAGAAGGTGTGACTACCAATGATGGTAGCTTGGGAGTTACAGTTGTGTTCTTGGAAACTGATGATGACATATTAGTTTCACCAGTCTTTTGGGGGCCAAAGATATTCTTGAGGAATTTTTCAATGGTTATAGTATGTTTGCTTGATTTGTGTTTACAAATGATTTTGGCCCATTTAGATAAAACGGATGTTCAGATAAGGAGTCTAATTTGCTCAGCTATAATGTTGAACCCTTCAGAGGCTTTTTTTCCTTCTATATAGTTACATCACATAAATATTTCAATTCTGCTTATTGATAAAGCAATGTTGTGGACATCTTCTGATCTGGATTCTTTAGTACCAAAAATAGACATGGCCAAGTGTGATCCACTCCATATTTCTGGGTGAATCAACTGGGAGTTCCCATAGTTAAGAACTTTTGATACAGTATCCAGTTGTTTGGATATGTTATTGCTGTTAGAACTGCTTTGAAAAGGAGGTACCTGAGGTGAGGGCATGTGTTCTCCTGCTGGAGAAATATGAGGCATAGGCATGGATGAAAAAGGAGCTGGAGTTTCTGAACTCCAGTCCATTGATAAGTTATCCTTTTCTCTAAGATTAGAGAAAGAGTTCATATATGGGATGAATGACTGTTTCTTGCTGTTTGTTTGTTTTGATTTCATGATTTACTTGCTCCAAGTATTAACTAGAAGTGGATAGAAAAATGTAATAACAACTATTCCTATGAGCGCTAACCACACAAGATGGTGGTAGGAGGAAAGGTGTATTGACAGTCATGTGCCTCTTCACTGTCCAAAAAGAAAAGAAAAGAAAAAGATAAATTAAATCAAAGAAAATAAATTAAAATAAATTAAAATAAAAATAAAATATAAGGGTTCAAGTGTACCATAACACATATGTAAAATCCCATGAAGTTCTGAATGGCAATCCTTATAGTGCCTGACAACCCAGAGTATGTACAGTATCTTATTATTTAAGAACAATAACCATTATATATAGCTTCTTAGTCTGATAATCAACTTGAATTAAGTGCCACGCTCATCCCAAGTCCACATCTGAACCATCTTCTTCCTAAATACTATCATGAAGTTAAGCTAGGTACAACATCTTTTATTAAAGCCAAGGTCATTATCCACATAGCACCACTTCTGAGCTCTCTTCCACTTCTGCATCTGTTAAGTCACCTTATCTGATCCATTTTCCATGCTACATTCATGGATCTCTTGGCAAATGTGAATCATCCCTAACATAGTATTACTATATTAGTACTAATTTCTATATATACCACTTGATAATACTACTCTATTTATACAAGTACAGGTAATCTATGCTATTATAGGCAATGTAGTTCATAATATCTAGTTGGTAAGAATCAGTCCCATGGTTGTAGAGATACAAGTCAAATGAAGTTTGTGACAGTACAGAACAACTGATAGCATGTAACACCACTCTCAACTGGGGCTATAACAAGCATACCCAGGTTCCTTTTTTATTATTAATACATTTGTAGGTATAATAATGTGGAGTGGATGGATGATGCTGTAGAATATATTGCTTCAACACACTGAGCTTTGCTGGAAGGAAAAGAAACTACTCTCCCTCATGTTTATGAGTGAGGCGTCGGTTACGTTATTGTTATTGTTATCGCGGTCGCAGCAGGATCAATGACTCGCCTATCCCAGCGACCATCATACTGTCTGTCAATGTTTTACACTGCAACACTCGAAAAGCTCGGCCTTTGTCAGCTCACAACGGCGGGACGAGAGGATGACGTCCTGACCACGTAAGACCACGTCAACGTACAGTTGGCAGATATATTTTCAGATTGCTGAGGTGTAATCCTGCTTCAGCTCAAACACCACGTCGCACCATCTTGAATCAAAGCCTCTCAGGGGATCATTGTCCGGACTGATATTGCAGGTACCGAATTTTATCAAGGCAGATAATCGAGTGCGAGCAGAAATTTAAGGCATCCATGTCTGCCGGACTAACGCTGAAAATCACGTTCCTTCCATGGATCAGGATAAGCCACAGCCCCCGTCTATCCGAGCAATTGGACCTTATGGGCTCTCAACGTGGGTATATGATATTGGTAAAGCCATATGCATAAGAGTATGCACTCATGTACCTCCTGTAATATACCAGAGGACTCTGTATGATGTCATCCTACCCTAATTTTTGTCTTCTCACCATGGAAGCCACTTTGTCCTAGCTAATTTCGGCATTTGAGAACCAGCTGACGTCGAATGAATAAAATCGTAGTTGTAGTTGTGCTACTTGGACCTGCTGCTCATATCCCAGCTTGGTAACAGTCCATTACCTGAACCTCTTTTTTGAGGAGTCTTGCGGTCCTTCAATTCCGACTTGCCGGGTTTTGATAGCCATTTACTTCGATTCGTGTGCTACCCTAATGGGATGGCTCTGCCCAAGAAGCCCTTGACAAAGCCTTGTTGCAAAGCCACTGGTCCTGAAACCTCTAGTGCTAAATTAGGGTATCAAAAGCTGCGAGGCATCATCTCAGCTTGCGCTGTGGCGACCGAGCGACCGAGCATACTGGTTCTCGAGGTGGATCAATGATAAGCGTTGATGCTTAAAACTGCAGACAGAAGGATTGAGGGCTACTTCAAACAGTCCCTCGAACAGAGGCTGATGTCATTTGGCCGCTGTAACCAATGGAAGATCGACTCGATGGTCATATTGATTCCGAAGACGTTGGAAAAGAACCACCTAAGCACCATTTACTGGAAGAGCCACAATCAGGCTGCAATATCATAGTCATGGTGGAATGGAAGTATAATTCGAGCATTATTTTGTTTAGTAGGCAGCAGCCGGATTAAGGAGAATTTTTATCGCACCTTCATCGTACACGGGTACCACAATGCCCGCTATGGCTGTGATGCTGTATAACCCCTGCCTGAGTCAGGGACTGTAAAGTCAGTAAAGTTCAGTCAGTGATACTGACTCTCACGCTGCCAAAGTAGCGCTCCGCGCAGTTGTTCTCTTAGCGCTGATATAAAGAGATTGATCTGCTCTACCCACTTTTCATTCACCAATGTCTACTTCCTCAGGATCTCCAGCTTTACCCCCCTCCCCTACGGAGTCGCCGTTGTCTACCACACCGCGAGCTCCTTTGCCAAGTCGAGTGCCACTCTCGTCTCTATCAGGTTTAGACAATCTGGATGATTTTCCAGAGCCACCTTCAGGACAGTCGCGTGGCACACCAATATCCTCTGCCAAAAAGCCACTCTCGCCTACTCTCAACCCGGTAGTGAGTATTACATCAACCCCAACACCGACAACTATCGCCCTGCCAGACAATCAGCATGAGAGCAACCGCTTGTCTTCAGGTCTCTTTCAGGGATCGCGGTCACCACCATCTCGACGGATCAGTGACTTTGTGTGGCGGAAGAAGGTTAACGAAACAGATACACCCTCATTAACCACACGCCAGCTTGATTCTCCTTCTGCCTCTTGGTGGGGTGAGCAAAACACAAATGCAAAGTCTTGGGATGATCCACCACAGAAAGCCATTGATCTATCGCCAGAAGTAGCAGAAGCATGGACCCACACAAAGGAGGTAAGTTGGGCCATTTCTTGCTCGATGTTTCGATCGATGAGTCATGACGTGACGATCATTCTGTGTTATCAATTTTGACCCGAGTGAATAACATTAACGTTTCTTTCTCTCCTCCAGCGCGTTTCTACCGCAATAAAATCTGTTCTCGACGTCTCTTTAGATGTCTTCCATGAGTTACTCGTCCTCGGTTCAGATTTTCTTGAGTTTGCTCCCATTCCTGGCCTCTCACCTGCAGCAAGATCGTTGGTTGAAATCTGGGATGCGGTGCAAAAAGTCGATGTGAGTCTCTTCCCGGAGCGCCCTATCAAATAGATTCTCAGATAGATCTAGCTAAACACTTTGACTTGTTTGCGACTGACTGGACGTTGCGCCGAGACTCTCATTTCAGTTCGTCAAGAAGTCCATGATGCAGGAAGTTCCGTCACTCTCGAGTTACAGGGACCTTTACACAAGTTGCAGGAGTCGGTATTTTTCCTTCATCAGCTATTTCGGATCTCATGGTGTATCATCAGAGCTTTCGAAAATGTCAAGCAACTCTTTATCAAGGAGGCTCACCGGCCCTTCATTAAACGCTACCTGAAACGAGATGATATAATGCGTAGCATCAGCGCCTGTGATGCAGACATCAGATCGGCATTGGACATGTTCAATGTATGTAGTTCCCTCCGGTTTATTATCATTTACCTATCCCTGTTACCATCTACAGCTTTCTGTTTCAATTCGCATCCTCAAGCAAACTCAAGAGTCAGAAAGAAATCGACATGTTGAGACCGAGGCTCTCCTCGCTGCCATTCAAAGGGGACGAAAACCAACCTCTAGTAACGCATTAATGTTGACTGGAATAACAGAGGAAGTCACTTCGTCGCCGCCCCAAAGCCCTCAATCTGATTCAATGGAGGTAGGAGGAAATCTGCCACCTTCTCAAGTTGGTCCTGAGTCCTCCCTAGCATCCTGCAGTTCCACCGAAGATAATCTCGCAGATGTCAGAAGAACAGCTTCGTGCTGCAATAGCGTCTTTGCATCTGGCTCAGAATATCTCTGATCAGGCCCGAGACACTGAGAATTTACGCCAACTCATGCGCCTTGCTCTTCATACCACCCGGGATGCTGACATTCTCGACATACTCCAAATAAAACGTCAGGATATGCCAGAGGCCATAAAGTCACTTCAACGTGCACTTGAGCGAGTCACCGAACGCGACCGAGAACGACAGAGCTCTGTTGTTGTTACTCCAAAACCCCCTCCTGTGCTCAGAAAATTCAGCTCCGCGAAGGATGGGAAGGCCACTTCCAGTCAACAGCGCTCTGGAACTATCGATAGCAACAGTAGTTCTGCTACAAGTCTCGCCGCAGCGGGCAAGGGGGATACTCTGGACCGAGAGTTTCTAGAAAGTGGAATCGAGGCACTTGTGAGAATGAGTCGAGGCGTGGATACAAACCTACCAAGCTGGACAATCACTAAGTAAGTTCATTCCCGCGGCTTACCTATGCTTCTAGTAACTTTGCGATCCCTAGATTTGAAGTTGATCGTGACCAGAAAATAGGCATCGGTTTCTTCTCTGATGTATACAAAGGTTCCTGGCGAAACTACACAGTCGCGATCAAAGTTCTCGCAGATACCACTCCACGTGAATTATTCAAGCGAGAGGTCGCTATATGGAAAGCTCTGAAACACCCTAACGTCCTGGAGCTTTACGGTGCCAGCAGTACTGCTGGCGATCCACCTTGGTTCTTTGTTAGCCCTTACGAGAAGAACGGGAGCCTGAACGAGTTCTTGAAGAAGGTTCGAAGTCAGACAAGGTTGTCCGGTTCTTCCTTTGGATCGAGAAAGAGCCCCCTCTTTTCTAGTGACAGCTTACCTCCTATATCTGGTTCTTCGAAGGCGGAAAAGCAAACGACCTTCCCTATTTGGTCAGGTGTAAATTCTGGTCCACGTGGTCAGCCGAGGATTCCCCCAGTTCAAGACCCAAATGAGCATCGACGAAGTCGGGATTTGCACCGGTTTATCTACGAGATCGCAAAAGGGATGGCTTACTTACATAGTCAGAACGTGCATCATGGTGATCTCAAGGTGATTTTGTCTTTTATGCTCTCGCTCTCAATCGACGCCTTAACGTCCAAGATAGACTGCGAACGTTCTCGTAGATAACAACTTTCATTGTGTGATATCTGATTTTGGCCAGAGCGAAATGAAATCAGAAGCCTTCAGCATCAGTGGCGCTGCACCTCCTCGTTAGTATCTCCTCCAGATATTTCTTTGTGTTGACTCTTCTTGTGTAGATGGCACCCTCCGCTGGCAGGCTCCCGAGCTGATGCGCGGGTCATCGCATCTTACCGAACAAATGGACATATATTCATATGCCATCACCTGTGTTGAGATTTTGAATTGGGGTTCTCTACCGTGGGCGTATATAGATGATTTTGCCATCCGTCGTCTGGTCCTGGGTACGAGTTCATAATTTCACGAAACAATACACTTTGTACTCACCATTTCACTCTTCAGACAATAATGAGCGACCTCCATGGCCTGTTGGCTCCAAATATGTAACACAACAATTGCAAGACCTCGTGCGGGCTTGTTGGGATCAAGATCCCGCAAAACGGCCCTCTTTTGCTGATATCGTACCACTTGCGAAAAGCATCCGCAAGGCCACCCCATTTCTCATAGAGAATTTCAGTTCTCCCCGTATTTCCGAGTTACCGGAACTAGGGCTCGAAGATCCAATCAAATCGCCCGACATTAGACCAATTGTCCTTCCCATTGAAGAAATCTCCTGTATGCAGCCCTATATTTTTCCTTCGTTTTTTCCCCTTATATATTTTATCACAGCTTCCAGGCAGCCTGATGATTTTGGGCTTGCCGACTCAGACCAACGGCCGCACAAGGAAACATCGGTTCCTACTCCCGAAATTCGGTTCCCTGAACCAGTATTTTTCTCCCCCACAGGTAGCCGGCAGTCCTCTGTACTCGTCTCAGCTCTAGAGAATTCTGAGGGAGGCAGCCATGGCACCCCAATTCCCATTCAAGATACCCATGCCTCTCCTCCACCAGAGAACGACATTATTGCCCAAATACGGAACGAGAGAAGGTACCGAATGATTCTCACCCATGACTACCATCCTTCACGTCAGTTCGCACGTTGTCTCTTTTCTAGAACCAAATTCACCTATTCACAGTCGTTTTACCTTTGTGGGAGCCATCTCATGTTGACGTGGGAGCTGTTGGATACCTTTCTAAGCCCCGAGGTGCATTTATCACTTTGTTCAGTGCTCTTCATCCCAATATGTCTTCTCTGGGTACCGTTCGGGCTCTGCCTAAGATCGATGGATATGGACGTGTGACTAGTGGTAGTCAACGGGTTCCGAAGCGGAACCAGATCATTGACACCATCATGGGCCTCCTCACGTTGAGGAAACAAGATACTGGCATGTTCCCGTAAGTTAAATCATGTTCACCTGCCAAAGATATCTAATCGGTCCCGATCTGTATTAGTCAACCAGTTAGCCGTCGTTATTCTTTTCCACTCAAAGCTGGCCACAGGGCAGCTTTCCTCTGCGCCCAAGCTACCGAATATCGCTACATGATCTCCGAGGAAGGTGAACAGCTAGATGCACCTAAACGGTGGTTTAAGGCAAATGTGGATGCCATTATGAAGATCTTTGGTGCTCAGCACCAGATTCAACGCGAAGAGCTCTTTCTCGGTAGGTGATACATCGACGTTGCTGTGATCCTTGAATTTTGAACTATACGGGTTAGTTGTTGGTACCCTTCGAGCGCCCAACTATGCTCTTTTTGTCAGTCATAACCATCCAGAAGGGCACGTGAGTACTACATTGCCTCCCTTGCATCTTCTTCTGTAAACCTTATCTGCTCTATCAGGTACATTTCAACGTATTCAGTTCTCCAAAAAATGGTAGACCTTGGGGTATTTTCACTACTGATTCGGACTACGAGGGTGCTGGTCCCTCTATCGATATACCGGATGAATCGTCATGTCAATCAGCCAGTAAGGTCTCTTCTGTCCGTGGAGGCCCTTGGAACACCGTTCTTGTGTCTCGTTTGAGATTCAAGCCGGATGGTGTTGAGCCTACGACCCTGTGATGATCCCGCGATTACTTTTCTCATGTACATTTACCCCATTATAATGTAAATAACCAATATCACAATTCAAAGTTTCATGAGATCAATCTCGAATGTGCGCGTAATCGGCGCTTAATCGACAGGTGGCTTTAGAGCCTACTCGACGTTGATCGATTCGGAAGTAGGTGAACTCCATTTATTTGCATTCTAGAGATTGGTATGCGTGTTCTCATCATCGAATACCTCCACGATGTGACCCAAGATCCACCTCAGTGGAGGAATAAAAGCTCACCAAGGAAATTGGCCCATGTACCATCAGGACCCCTCCCTAATCAGTTCCAGTATGCAATTTTTCTCCTTCTTTGGCCTTGTCGCGCTTGCTACCTTGGCTCTGGCCACATCCCATGCCAACTTTCGTAACATTATTAGTGATTTGAACTCACTCCGTGACAAAGCAATGAGCCTCGGAAATCATGTCCGTGACCTTGATCTAGTGGTAAGGCACTTGGAACATCTTTGGCATGGTTAACCGCTCACAAAAGCTTAGCACATGGCGCAAGACAAGACAGACATTATTGAAAGTCTCGATCACATTACTAGAGATGCGGAAGTAAGCCAAAATCGAAAACAAAAAGGAACGAAGCCGATTTCTGACTGTCTCTGACTCAGGCCGCAAAAAGTTTCACGTCTTCAGAGGCCGTTGCAGTATTGAGTGCTGCTCGATCTCTAAGCAAAGAAATAATTCAACTCTCTGATAAATTCATTAGCGACAAGAACATTATTCCAGCTCTTCTCCACTCCACCATTGCAGCTGATTTACAGACTATTGGTATTCATGCCAAACAAGCAGGAGAAGCGATTATCAGTGATTGTCCAGTGAGAATACAATTATCCTCAATGACTATCGGTCGATTCTAACTATATAAAAAGGAGGACAACCAACGTGACGCATCCAAGATATATGGAGATATTGAAATAGCGCTTAACAATGCTACGAAAGCATTTTCTTCCTAGAAAACAGTCGCTGTCTTTTGAATAATTATAGATTTGGCCACCTGTTTCAACAATGATGAAAAAAAAACAGAGTTTCATGTGTGATGCAATGCCCCCATTCCATAGTCAGTCTATTTTTGGTAGAATTGTCAGATCCATTGGGTCAGAACCTCACGGTGGTCTTGGGATAAAATACCCATCTATCACGGCTGGCGTCTGCCATAACTTGTGTAAATGATGAAGGGTGACATGGTTATCCTCATATGTTCCCTTACATCAATGGAAAGATCCTACAATATGGTAGATAACGACTAGATGCTTGAATGTTGAAACTCGAACTCATTTGAACGTACGCTTATCGGAACGTACGCTTATCGGATATTTTAGTCAAGTCTATTCTTGTTCTATTTTTATACGTCTCTTTATTAGAATTCGCCCTCACACGCCATCAGCCATGAACCTTGAGGCAGCTACTCTACTGGTGTCGAGAAGAGAAATATGAATATCCAAAGTGCGGCAGTGCTCTCCGATATCCAAATCGGTGATACGGAGCTACGGTGCGGTAGCCTCTCGGGGGCAGATTACGTTTTCGTACAGCGGGAAAAACAACATGGATCAAGGGCAACCGTGTCAATATGATACGTTAACCGCCAACATTGCAATATGGATGAGGAAATATATTATATTTAACCTGTGTTATCGCAACACATGAATTAATTTTGAATCACTGGATAAGAACAAGAACCAACTGGAAATAAACTTGAGAACACTATTGAAATGGCTGCATCTCAGCTGAAGTGCTATGGAGATGCAGCTGAAGTGCTATGGGGTGGCAGGCGTTTTCATGACTCAAATCAATATTACGCATCGAATCCGGAAATCTTCGTTTAATCTTCGTTCAAAGAGGGAAAACTCCGACGGCCGGAGTTTATCCTGGAGCTCAAAACCTAGAACAGAGTTAGAGACTGCACTGTTTATAGCTTTTGTGGAATTGCAGAGTGCATCAACCATCATGTGAAAAAATTTGATTCGAGTATGTGTGAGAAATAAGCTTGTTCCTCCCAGGCCAAAATTCAAGTCGGTTGCTGAATAAGCGCTACCGCCGGAGTGGGAGATTCAGGATGAGGATAATTCCGGGCCGTTGGATCGTTCGAACATGCCAAAAATCATTTGTTTTTTCTGGAAGCTTCCGCTTAAACAATCTCAACCTGGAAGCTTGTTTTTTTTCTTGATGGAGTCACTTTAAGTGTTGAGGAATTCCGCTAACTCTCCGGGCTCGTGTGAGTCTTGATGTCATTCAGAGGCAAGACACCATATAAATCAAGTCTACAAAACCTCGATGTATCTCCTGAATCCGAAATGTCGTTTGGGCCAGCTGTTTTATCTTTGTATAATCCATCCTGTGTCACACATCCCGCTCTTCGTAAGCATTATATTCTTTTCATGACCCCGTGGCTTATAAGGACAAAGATATTAGGGATGTCCATGATGCACACATCGTTCTCGAAGCAGTGAGGCGAAATGTCTTGCCACTGATTAAGAGACGCTTGCTAGCAAGTGAACGGGATCAACTCCAGAGTGGTCATGTTTATGTGTGGCAAGAAGCACAAAATGATGGCGGTCTCTTGCGATGGACCGATGGTCGTAGATGGTCATTTTCCGCAAATGTTACTTTTCCTGCCTTGCTGACTATTGAACAAAGGTCTCAAAGTAGGATGCGTGGTGACCACTTATTTTATGAAGAAAAAATTGAGATCACACAAGAAGAGAGGGATGCAAAAGCTGCGCGACGGTAAGTTATTCGAATTTGTGAAGTGGCATTGGTAACCTTCGTTTCACAGAGCTTGTCGAGCCTCGGATCCAAATGTAGCCATCCCTCTGCCCATCAAGCGAAAAGACAGGCCATCTAAGCCCAATGGGTTAACGAAACAGACGTATTCTGTGACTGTCCACCTGCCAGGAACTAGCGAAGTCAGGAAATGGCATGTTGTCGCATACTTTTCGGTAAGTGGATATTTTGGAAGTTGGATATACTTTGACAACTCCAATAGGAATTTGACTACTCGCGACTACCGGTCATCGAGCACTACGATTATCTCCGGAATATCCACGTGCCGAGTGCCGTTTTTATAAGTAACAAGAATCTGTGTGGGAAACCTGACCGGCCTTCATATGGTTCTGATGACAGCGAGTTCTTTGATGACGCTCCATTGGTTCATGCCCATCGCCCTCAAATCTATTCCCCGATTTCGCAAGCATCAACATCTGCTCCACATCTAGGACCTTCACAAACTCATTATCCAGGACCGAAGCTCTCACTACCGCCTATCAATGCTTCTTCACCATATGAGCCGAGGAAGCATCTTTTACCCGATCCACGGGATACTACCCAGCAACAGAATAGGTCCTCTCCAGTATATGCGCCACTGTCTTCTGAAGATCGTAGGGCCTTAGATAAGTTTCGCGTGGTGTTGTAAATCGTCAGTGGTAGTATCCCACTTCAAAGAAGCGTTTAGAATAGCAAGCTTGACTCTGAAATCATTGGCCTGTGTGGATCTTCCGTTCAGGAATCAGGAAACTACTGTTGAAGAAAACCTCCTAATTATACCGAAAATTTCCCAAGAACCCAGGATGAACCCAGGATATGCAGCACACTGTGCCGGTGAATCAAGATCCCGGCACATTTTATCAAGCACATGGCATGAATAAAAAACATGTGCTTGATAAGGATTTGATATTTTGATTCGGTCACATAGTGCTGTGACAGCACGTGTACTATTCCAAAAACCTTCCCCCAAATCGCCTGGGTGTTAACGACGGTGATGAGAGAAATTCTTTATTTTCAGTTGGGAAATTACTCCAACTACATTGGAACTCACTTTTGGAACACTCAAGAGGCATATCTCTCTCAACAATCTGGAGATGAAGGTCCAGTTGATGACCAGGTCTCACTCGCCGAACGACAGGATCCTGATGTAAGATTCATATCGATGTCTTTTCTGAATGCTAGAGCTGTTAAAGGGCGTCGCATTCTATCCGAGGGTCCTTATGTTTGACTGGAAAGGTTGGATATGTTATGTGTGTCGGTCAACTTTAATTGAACCTGTCTCGGTTAGAGAATTTTGGTAGCCTGGCCCGATCTAATGCCATGACGGGTATGATAGATGATGCAGCTTCAAACTATGGTCTATGGTATGCTCGTAATAGCATTTCTCTTGTGAAACCTAATTTACTTGTTCGAGGGATCAACCAGTGGAAGAGATAAGACAGAATGAAGTGACCAAAAGCCCGTATCATATTCAACTTGAAGAAAAAGATCAAGCTGGTCTCCAGTATACAACCCCCAAAGAAGTCCGCTACTGGTCTGATTTTAGCCATGTCTACTATCTACCACGCAGTGTTCATCGAGTCAGTCGGCCGATGAATGGTGAGACAGGGGCAGATAATTGGAAGCAGAGCCAAGACCAATTTCGGCAATATAACGAGGCAAGTCCGCTTATCCATTGCCATCGTCGCTGAATTTTTTTAGGACAACGATTTGATGGACTCATCTGTTCGGGTATTTCTTGAAGAGAGCGATAGCATTCAGGTTCGAGTTCAGGTCCGTTCCCTGATAATCGGTCCTAATGGGATAGTAGGGTATTCAACTCATGACTGATGTCTCGGCCTTCGGTGGATTCTGCAATGCACTCAGGGTTCAGCTAGAGGATGAGTTTCTCAAAACACCGGCAGTCAACTTCCCTGTATTATATAGAGCACATGTAGATGCCAATCATGTGCGCTTCTGTCTCGTTCAGTATACGGACTCAGAAAGCTAATAACGTATCAGGTGCACCGTATACACCGTCTTCTCAATGAGGCTCTTTATCTGCAGAGTTTGCGAGAGCATGCGAACCTATCCATACCTATCAACCTACCTCAGGCTTGGTCAGAAAAGGCTTGGGCCGGATCTCCTATGCCAGATGTGCGGATGGTTTCTTAGTCTTTGAAGTGAAGAACTGGTACATATGCATTTCCTAGTCACCTTATTTCTCGTCCAGCATCATTGCAGCCCATGTGGAAACTATGACATCCTCCCTTCGGTTCGTCCTGTGCCTTCTCTGTCAAGTATTACCTATAACCAGTTGACCGTGTAGAGCACGTACGCCCCAGGACAGTATAAGTATCAATGCTTATGGATCCCACCTTGGGATAGGTGGTGGCCTTCCTGCATTCGCTGAGATCAGTGGAGTAATCCCGGTCAACATTGATACAAACTTTGACCACAGTATAGCGAATTTCACGATTCCTTCTTCGAAACAAACTGATGTGGGTCATAATGTCTATATCGTATGCCTCGATACTTCAACATACATACCATACAGAGACCCCTCTACTCTTCACATGACGTTATTCGTGGGTTCGGCTCCCTGGAGCGGCAAAATTACGAGAACTGGAAGAATAGCGGGGTCGATGGCCCAGTTGGGGAAGCGTAAGATATGCATTGAAAACTGAGATAGTTTCTCAAAACTTGGGTCCCAGGATGTCTTTCATTGGTTATCCTCTGACAGAGCCCATGCGGACGGCGATGTCGCCAGGTAGTGCGTCCTCCACCTTTTTTGGCACTCATAGTAGCCTCATCAATAGCTCAAGCTGGTGATGTGCATGTGTTCTCAAGGTTATCCGTGAGCGATAACTTGGCGCACATGTTCAAGGACTATGCTTCTTTGATAGACGCTTCTTGGAGGCGTCGGTCCGCTGGCATTATGTCTATGGGTATTGATACTGACGATATTGTTGAACTCATCAGTGATCTCTGGACTATCCATGACTCTTATCCTGTTGAGACTAGAGGTTACAGGTTCGAGGATGCTGTTGGAAGTGACGAAGAGTAGCCCACGCTTTGTCAGTTAGAGTTGATTTTACGAGTCTATTTAATCCAACATCAGTATTGTTCACTGACTTCCATCCTACTATGGTTGATTATAGTGATCAGTACCATAAGATTGTTATTTTTCTTATCATTGCAGAACCAATGTCGATTAGCTATGATCAACTAACACTTGAAATCTCCCACACAAAAGTTCATATTGTGAAGCATTTAGGAATCATATTTTTTTTTCTCCACTTCTCCTTTTCCTCTGTATTTAAGTAGTTGCATACTACCAGAGCCTGTGTTATGGGGTGATTTACACTTGCCGGGTTATCTACAGATGTAACATGGAAGACATGAGTGAAAGGGTAGACTTAACAAATAACACAAGAGACTGGAGATGGTGCTATGTGGATAATTGACCTTGGCTTCAACAGATGACATTATATCTAGCCTGCTCATCATGTAGTCATAATTTTTGGATGACAAAAGATTGGAAGGATCTTAAGATAAGTGTGATACAAGTCTAAGTTGATTATCAGACTAAAGAATGGTACATAGTAGCTAATGTTCTTAAATACAGAAGTGATAATCTAATAATACTCTACCATTGTGCCTACTATGGGTTGTCAGAAACTGTAGGGGTTGTTGTTCAGAATTCCATGGGTTTTGACAAGGAATGCAGGGTTTGATTCTTGGATTTATCAGAATGGAGTGTGATCTGTACTGGAAAAGGGTAAAAATATACAGATGTTGTATAGTATATAACAGCCTGCTACTATGTTCCATGTAATAAACTGTTGATTCAAAAGAAAATATAAAGTCATTGATGATATGATAGTCTTACTACAGCACTTCAAGACACTGCAATAAGTGCTTTTGACTACCTATGACAACTGGCTGCTAAAGCATAGAGAAGTATTATAACATCATAAAAGTTGAGGATTTTGAGCCATTCATAGATAGTTAAAACATACAAGCTGTTGTGAATACTCTATAATTGGGATGGTATGTCAGTGACCTCTAACTCTGGTTTATCTGATGGTTGAGTGAACTTAATTACTCTATAAATGCCACTTGTTGACAGCTTGTTCAGATTACTTAGCTGTTAGTGTGGAGAAAGTAGTTCAATATCTTCATAACTATGAAGATATCCTGGAAGTACAAAAATATACAGATGTTAAGGAATCCTTCAAAGTTGGAAGAAAAGATGATAAGCTTATACATAATACCTAGTTTCTAGAGAGCATTTTACCAGAATTTAGGAAAATATGTCTGGAATTTTTTTGGATATAAGTATATTATAATTGGATTATTTATTGTTAGTGAATAGTATTGCTTAATACATATAGGATTGTTTTGAAATTAAAAAAAATAATTTTTGTGCTCTTACTATTAGGTTCAGTCTCTTAGAGAACCATTTCATAAATGTTTATACCAGATTGAACAACCAGTTATATCTGTTATAAAAGAGGTTAAAATTGTCAGAAGTGATCTTTCCAATCCTATTATAGTTGGTGTGAACTCAATTTCAGAACTGTGTTTTACTTATATATAATTTTCTATAGATACATTTCTAACTTCTAGTCATTTACATGTTACAACTTAAAACTTAAAGTTAAGTCAAAAGAAAAACCTTATATAGAGATTACACAAGAGAACTCAATGGAGTTCCAAGTACAAAATGTTTATCATACATACACTTAGCTGATGGTCCATGCTACCCTAAACCTAGCCTACCCCAAAGAACATGTGTATTATATACTATTGGCATATAGTATAATATTATCATTCCAGAATCTTTTACAATGTTCTGTATGACATGTGATCATGTGACCATAACTTGTGACAGATGTGCAACAGTCACATATGAAATCACACTAACCCCTAATCCTAAGCTCAAAAATAAAAAGTTTTTAAATAGAAATAAAAATAGAAATGAGAAAAGAAAAGAATTTAAGTCCACTGTCTTCAACTCTGACATTACAGTTGTCTATAGGTGAGCTATTGTCCTATTTCTTTTAATCTAGTCATTTACAGTCATTTATGTTGAAGAAAACAAAATATAATAGTATAGTGTTATATAAACAACTGAAAGTGATAATCACTTACTAAATATAATAAAGCTGTTGGTAAAGAGCTAAATATAGACAAGTACTAGTTAGCAATAGTATATTTACTAGAGTTTATATACATTACAAGATATGTATTAGAATAACTGAATAAAAATGTGGAAGATACTTCAAAAATCCAGAAAGAATATAAGTTAATTGTTTGATATATGCTACATACATAACTCATCTCTAGGAAGAGTCTAAGATAACAAACCAAGGTTTTCTGGAGACAAATAACCACAGTATCAGGCATGGTTCATACTTGGGAACAAAAGTCTGTAGAATTAGAACAGAGTTTATACTAAGTGTGGGAACTTATACAAGAAGCATGGAGTTACAGACTTTGTGAATGACCTTGGCTTTGGCTTATGTACTACACCATTTGTCTGCTATGAGGTCACAACTTCAGAAAAGAAGAACAGAGTTTTAGAGGGTGAGTTTTGATAAGAAGTATGTTGTTGTAAAACACTAAAGTTTAGTGTTCAATAATATTTGATTATCAGACTGAAGATTACAGTGTATTTAACAGTCCTTAAATACAAGTATAATAATAGGAGAACTTGGATATTTAATAATACAGCCCCAAGCAGAGGTTTTAGTAGTAAAATACTAAAAGGAGTTTGGGATAGGAGAATTCTACTGTAGAAGGCCAAGTCTAGAAAGAAGTAAGCTCTACTGTAAAAGACCAAGTACTTGCAGAGTTTGGACAGGAGAATAACATCATCACAAAAGATGAGTTATAGAATAATACTGCCATAAAAGACAGGTTATTTTTGGGATTGAACTTGGTATATGACAATTCTTTTTTTTCTTTTCACTTGTCAGGCACAGTTTACACTGGGAGGTAAAAGCCTGTATGGTTGGCTCAGGAATATATAGAGTATGGAAACTCTGTATAATAAGCTTAGTAATACAGACTTTCCAGAATAACCTCAGCTTCAGCTTATATACTGTGCTGTGTATGGTCACAACTTCAGAAGGTTAAAACAAAGTTTGAAGAGGATTGAGTACTGATGTAGTGTGTTGCCATTGAATACTGGAGATTGAGTTTACTTGAATATTTGTTGATTATTAGACTAGTGAATTACAGTGTAACTACTAGTCTTATATAAGTAAAATAAATAGGAGATGCTCAGGGGTTTTAGAGTACAGCTCCAAGTGGAAGTTTCAGTGATTTATCACTGAAAGAGATCAATAGAAGAACTCTACTATGGAAGGCTGGGTTTGACAGGAGTATCTCTATCATAAAAGACTGAATACTCAAAAGATTTGGGAATATGTTGTAAGAAGAATGGCTATCATAGAAGATAAGCTTTTACCAGGATTAATTAGAAGATATCACTACTATGGAAGATGGTCTTCAGAATGGTTGGATTTAGTATATGACATTACTCTTTTTCTACTTTTTTCTTTACTTTTTTTCTTCTTCTATTTGTCAGATATATGAAGCTTAAAATCAAGCTTTTTTTATTTAATTTTCTTTTTCTTTTCTTTATTTTTGGATCTAGGGTTAGGATTAGAGTGATGTTATATGGTCACACAATCACATGATAGAAGGTTTGAGAACAATGATGTCATACAATATGTATAACATATGTTGATCTCATAGCTGACACATAGTCTTTAGAGCAGACTAGAAATAGCCAAGCATAAACTGTTGACAGTTAGTATATATAGGTAAATATATTATACTAATAACTCCATTAAGTTCTCTTATGTTAACCCTAATACAAGGTTTCTTTCTTTAATCAACCCTAAGTGTTGTGGCAACCACTAAACACAAAGTCTAATAATCACATAAGCAAGTAAAGCTCTCAGTAGACTATTGATGTGGGAATCACAAGAGAATTCGACAAGGAGTTTCCACTGTATTGCTACCCTATTTATATTATTACATGATGGTCTGTGCTACTAATAATTACACCTGCCCTTATATCTATGCTTCATCCTCATATCTACTTCATGTCCTACTCAAGACCACCATGTTGCATCCATGTGCTCTGATGTCATCTTCTAGATCCTTCTACCATGTGACATGTCATGTGACTGCAGTGTCACATGCCTCTTCATCATCCAAAAGAAAATAAAAAAGAGAAAAGAAAGAAAAATTAATATAAAATCAGAGAAATTAAATGAAAGAAAAGAAAAATTGTCAGTGTCCAAAGCATTCCATAACACTAAGGTAATTGAATTGTAACACTATTTTACTACTCCAGTTCTCCTTACTTTGGTCTTTACTGCTTTCCATATTTCTCCAAACATCTCATCATCTTTACTTCTTCTATTCTCCAGTCAATCTCAGAGTTGTAGTATACAAGCCATAGCATTTCCAAAATCATATTCTACTTCTGTCCTTTTATTACATCAATCTCCATTCTCTCTCTATATTATTTATAAAATATATTTACTTTCACAGTATTTTTAATTGACCTTTTCTTATTGAAATTTATATCTATATTCCTTATATAAATAGATCTTATAATTTTTCTCAGTTTAAATCCTTGTTTTCTTGCAAACTCCAAACTAATTACTAACTATGTCACTTTATTATCCAAATATATCTCTACTATTATCCTTTCTTAGGTATTGATTATTTTCAGTCTGATCTTCACTGTCACTTCTCTTAATAAGTTTTCATTTGTTTTATTGTTCACTACTCTACTAAGTATAGCAAATTTATTATAAGAGCCTAATTGAGGACTATTAGATTCTCTTCCTCTTTTAAATGTCCATTATTGTCCTAATAACTGATTTGTCTCCTTTTTCCAATTGTTCTCTTATTTCTGTAGTATCTTGTAATATATCCAAACTCTTTATAGTTGTAGTAATTCCTTCTCTTATCTACATCTATTGTATAAGAATCATATCTTGGCATGAACCCTATTCATTGCTACTTTCCTGGGTTTACTATAATCACATTTTAACTTCTTCTATTGGAGTAGGTTCTGCCATTACCTGCTATATTTTTTGTTTTTTTGGCCAAACCTAGGATGAGGCTAGCTATGGTCTAAGCTTTTCTTGACTTGTTATCAACCCAGTCTGTCCTTGACTGCTTGTCTCCTTCTTGTCTTGTAATTTCTCTTTTTCTCTTTTGCTTTCTCGCCAATGTTTTTCTAAATTTGTTATCTACTTATACCACAGTTCAATGTTTTTTGAAGGTTATGATATTATTATCCATTTCTCTCTTAAATTTCTCAATCAAGGCTTACTTTTGGACAAATTTATCTATGGTCTAAGATCTTGTTCTATCTGTCTTACTTTTTCTGATTTATCATAATCTTCTCCAAACTTTCTTTTTAATTCTACTAAAAAATCTCCTGCTAATGTAAATTTCAGTTTTCTTACTTTTATATCTTTTAATATATTATTCTCTTTCCAAATATCTGCTAATATTTCTTGCATGTATGTTAAAATCCACTGAACTTGCTCCTCCACTTCTATATTCCTTATTTTCATTCTAGTATACAATTTACAATCTGTTATAAATTCTGCTACTTTATTGCTTTTCTATTAAACAAAGTGTTTTGGTAACCACTAGTCAAAAGACCAATAAAACTACCAAGGTAAACTTATAGGTAAAATATCTCATGGAAATTATAAGAAAACTTGACAAGGAGTTTCTAATGAATTCTTACATTATTTATACAAGTACACATGATCTGTGCTAATAATAAATAACCCTAACCTAATATCTATATGTCATCTATAAGGTAAACATGCCATAACTGTTATAATGCATGTGAGGACTAACATTTTTCTTTTCCTTTTATCTATTTTTCTTAATTTTATATTTCTTTTCTTTTGAATTTCTTTTTCTTTTTATTGATAATGAAGAGGCACATGACATTTCAGTCACATGACATGTCACATGATGTGACATCATAGGCCTAGAACATAGTAGAAGGATCTAGAAGATGACATCAGAGCACATGGATGCAACATGGTGGCCTTGAGTATGACATGAAGTAGATATAAGGATAAAGCATGAATATAAGGGCAGGTTTAATTATTAGTAGCATGGACCATCATGTAATAGTATAAATAGGG
>Ga0157357_1000332_pt1 | contig 20104 bp, 20 predicted proteins | sample AttcapACBM1_FD_111485 | JGI IMG/M metagenome (GOLD analysis project Ga0157357, IMG submission 111485) | Fungus gardens microbial communities from leaf cutter ant in Botucatu, State of Sao Paulo, Brazil - Atta capiguara ACBM1 | ecosystem: Host-associated > Fungi > Mycelium > Unclassified ... | reverse complement strand
CTCTAGATGGACAAGTAGCAAGAACAAAGAGATGTTTGTCCTGCTTAGTTGGAATCCGATATCAGAAGCCAACTTTCAGCCTCCAGGCAGGCACTCGTACACTGAGTGGCACAAAGAGGAACTATATTCGACACCAAAGAAACTGGGATGCAGGTGATTAGTCAGTTGTCCGTCACAGCAAGTGGAAGGCATACCAGGGATTGAGCCCATGCTTATTGGACACCGAAATAACAAACACTGGTCGAGTGTAAGGGGTGGGAACACCAAGGAAGAATTCTGTGTGCATTTCTATTAAGTACAAAGAGCACTTTCGGGCAGGTCGAATAATTATGACGTCAATCGTCAGTAGTTCAGTTCAGCCCTTTGTGTAGTCAGTTTACAGTATTCAGCCATCGACGATTACAAAAAGATTATTGTCATTAGTACACTCAGAGATCAAACCAGCCTGCTCTCAGCATCTCCTCAGCAAGCCCGTCCCACGTTTTCCTCCTCGCCTTTCTTCCCGCCAACTCCGTCGCAAATCGCAAACATTCATCCAATCTCCACCGGGCCCTGACATCGTCTGTCCTCACTCGGCCGCTAGTTGTATCTTCTTTACCTCCAGCACTAGGTGTATACGGAGCCCCTGGACATATCCTTCTACTCAGAGCATAAATCATCCCAGAGATAAACGCGTCGTGCGCTCCTGTTTCGTCAGCGTTGTCATTACCACGGCCACGTTCAGTATCCTGAGAAGTACGATCTTCATAATCATCACCCTCCGTAACTACCATAGACTCCCCCCTCGAATCCGTTTGCGTATGCCGAGACGAATCAGAGTACATTCGACTGAGATCAGTCTTATGGCCCTCGACCATTTCAGCAGGATGTTGCATATAGGAATATGAGTTGTTTGAATTCCGGCTTCGGCCATCAGCCCAGAAATCACTCCCCGTACGCACACTACGCACATCAGCTACGCCTCGTCCATCGGAACTCATGGGGACAGTTGAATCGGGTGAAGGACGTTCTTCTACCCAACATGAACTCTGAAAATATTCACGGGTAGGCATAGACAGAACCGCTGCCCCATCTTTCCCCCAATGTCCGACGAGGAGGGCATGAGGCGAGACCATCGAGGCCAACGACAATAGAAAAGTACGCGGCGAGCCTGCATAGTCTGGGGAATGCGTCTGTGCGTAATATTTGTTCAGGAACACAACATCCACGTGGGGAATGAGCTACATAACTGAAATGAATGAAATGTTCCTCGTGAGGTTCAGCCGAGCCACATACCGCTTCAACACCTTGCCTTGCCTTCCTTCCTACGTCAAGACTGAAAACGCAATAACTTCGCCACTTCCTTTCCCTTGCCAACCCATCAAGACCAATGATATTACTCAATGTCGTTTTAACCGACCTCCCTTCAAAATGCAGCCAATCGAATGGGGCAGGGCTGTTTGGATTGAGTAAACTTGATCGGCTATTGTTCTGGGAAAGCCGAGGACTTGTGCATCCTGCAGTCCCAGCCGTTCCGGGTCGTCCATTGAGATTTGTTCGATTGTTAACTGACGGACGTCCGCCCGACGGTAATGGTGACAATGGACGGTGGACGTGAGGATAGCATTGCGGTTGAAGATGGGCGTAATTTTCTGGGTAGTTCTCCGGTGCCAAGAGAGGCCCGAGGAGAGAAACGAAGTCTTCATGAGTGATGTCGGGGAGAGGATTGTGGTTAATCACTGTACGCGTGTTTTCCTGGGCTGTGCGACACGTCAACCAGCTGCGTGAAAAAAAGTTGCTCAATACACACTTGAACGTAAAACCCAGGCGGTCGGTACACCCGCGTTTGGCCAAATTTTGCAATATTGAGTACTAATGCCTTCATTTTCTAGGTCTTGTAAAATCCTTCTTCCTTCCTCATTTCCACCAAGTGGGGCAACAAGCACTGTTTGCGTGACAGGAAACTGTGCGAGTACTGATAGAAGCTACCATTTTTGTAAAACATCATTTCTTGGCTATCCAGGAGATTATGGGCTCACTATATTGGCACTTCCTCCTCGCGCTTTTTCCACTGCATACGCACGGATCGCGCTTGATGGTTCTGGATGGTGTGGGACGTAGAGTGTGTAGGTCAGGAAAAAAGTACCTGACGACACTACACGAAGCGATTTGTTAAGTTCGGGTATAAATGAAGCGCCAGGAGATGATATAGGGGATATGTTGGGTGACGAGGTGTTATAACCGGAAGAGAGTGTGTCGCGGCGAAGTCTCGCCATTGCCATAAGTGTTATAATTGGAGTGGGGAATTGGGTTAGACAGATATCTGGTTCAAAAAAGCTCTCAAATATTTGTGATTTGTCTCGTCAACGAGTCGTGTACGCTAGATAGGTTCCGATGGGTAAGTTTGAGTGTTGTTGTTGATTTTTTTGACTTTTTCGGCTCGGTCGTGTATTAGTCGTGTATTAGTTGTGACCTCGTGGGAGTTGAGGAAAGTCAAAAATGCAATCTCATCAACAGAAACCCAAAGACGCGCCACAGCAACGTGGAGGTGAACTAAGGCTTTCTAGCAGTTGAGCAGGGCCGACGAACCAAGGGAGATAGTAGTAGTAGAAGAGGAGAAAAAAGGAATATTGATGGCTAGGCGCTTTTTCTGTGCCTCAAGGCTTACTACTTATGTCCTGCGAAGAATTAAATCATCATCGAGCATATCTAGGACACTAAGCAAACCGGAAGAAAATATATAGATTACTTTTTAGTACGATGACGGATGGCTAGTCCATCTCAACATCATCGTCGCCGCCTTCACTCTCATCCTCCCATTCTTCTTCTTCACCGTCATCCCCTTGACCCTCTTCATCTGCGGGAGAGGGTCTAATACCTGCCGCCTCAAGCTTAGATATTAGTTCCTGCGTGTGTTCAAGAATAGGTCTGTCTGGATGACCTTGATTGACATGTAACTATATCACAAATTTAGTTCGATTGCCGTAGTAAAAATGATAGACTTACCACTTGACAAGTCTCCAAACAATCTCTCGAATCTTTTGCCAGCTCTTCCCAGCTCATATCATCCAACTTGTCACCTGTCTCCTTTGCACTCTCAGACATCAGGAAAAGACACCAGCCTTCGAGATACCATGCTTCCACCTCCTGGTCATCTGTAGTTATGATTCCCTGTAGAACCAATAAAGCAGGTGTATAGAGTTCCAATTCCAAGAACAACCTGATGAGAGTCAGCCGGTTCGGTATGGGTGGTAAAGCAGGATCGTCGAGTTCAAGATTTTTCCATTTCGTCCATGCTTGTTCAAGAATCTGTTTGGCCTCGTCTGGACGCTGTTGGGACATACGCACCGAGGCAAGGCTTTGAAGGGCTTCAGAGTTGTCAGGATCGGTTCGCAGGGCCAAATCGAGGAGGTCCTCGCATGTTTTTTCTGCTTCTGATTCAAAACTGATTCTTTCAATAGATGGTCATTGGTGGAGTTGATTGGCCCTACGTACCATAGGTCATATGAGGGATCCATCCAAACTTCTACTTGTCCAACGAGAGCTCGTACAATGCTGGCTTTTATCTCTGTTTCGTCCAAATGATGGCTTGGAGAAACAATCTGTATAGATTGTTTTCCTTTCAACTGATTGAAAAGAATTTCTACTGCAGCTTGATAATGATGTAGAGCAAGCCGCGGATCCTCGTCAGATAGTTGGGCAAGATATAAGTGTGCGGATGGGGGAGGCGGTTGTGGCGAAGGAGGGTGAACTAGTATTTGAAATGCCTGAGAGTACGTTGTATTCAATCCTTGAATTGGAAGACTGCGTCGCCCACCTCTTTCGCACCCTCGATCTCTCCTGTCTCGAGAAGGCACACTCCCGACATCTCCCTAGCCTCAACATTGTCTGGCTGTTGCTCTAGGATCCGTCTGATAAAGCGTAGTGCGAGCTCGTAATCACATTGAACAATGAGCTCCTGAGCCTTTTGTATGAGTGAGGGTATCGATGGTGTTTTCGTCGTCGATGAAGTGTGCTGGACAGAAAGTTTGGTAAGAGTCTTTGTTTTGGGTCTTGCACGACCCATTTCTGAAAAGTCTGAATCATAATTTTCGATCACGCTTGGTGTGTTGAGATATTTACACCGTACCCCAAGGTCCTAACTCAAATTGCTATTTCCTTTATCTGATAAATCGTTCGCAAAATACTGCAAGTGTTTACTTGATAGAATGGCTCACTGAGAAGAGAGACCCGGTTACTTGTGTGTGGCGTATGGACGGACAGCAATCTGTGGTTCACGGATGCCTGTTTAATTCCTGCTCAGGTCTGGCACGTGACGCGAAGGATTTCTAATGCCATACACCCTTAAATCCCATGTAACCAAAATGTAGTCTTACAGAATTTGTAACAAAACAGTTGGACGTTCAGTCAGCTGTTGCCAATGCTGCGTATTGTTTTGAGTGCATCAGATGCCAAAACGTTCAGGCACCCCTTGTTTCGAAACCACGATGTCACATACACCAGAACTCATTGAATATACCTCCCAGCCTCTAGAAACAACCGATTCTCCGGAAAAAGCGTTGTTTCTTGAACGACTAGACACGTTCATGCAAAAATCGTTAGCCGAAATCCAAGCATTTGCACAGAGAGAGTCAAAATCTTACGACGAGGTGGAATGAATCATGTTGCAACTGATACAGACTTACATTTAATAAGGGCCGCTCCCCCCCTCTTGTTGCCTTCATTGATTTATTTCGTATAATCATGTTGTTTTCTTTGACCAGACAAGAAGACTCGTCGCAGAATGGCATGCCAAAACCTTGTTCAGTGTGACAGCGAGACCAGAACAACAAAAGAGTGCTCTAGGTTTGCTGTATATTCATCTACGTATCAATACTCTTTGTCAATCTCAAGTTTTACAGTCCGCGAGATTCTTATCGAGACCTCAAAGGTACTCGAGTCTTTATCCGAAGTTCTGGGGGTCCAATCTTTCGTACTCGCTGTGGATCCGCAAGACCCTGAAGATGCCGGCTTCCTTGGCGGTTCCCTCGTCGGACGTGAATTCTATCGTGGATTGCGAGGAGGGGGAACAGCAGGTGCGAGCTCTTTCAAGACATTCGCACAAAAACGATTTCCTTCGGCACAGGCGCAGGAAGAAGCTATTGTGCAGGAAGCATTGACTCAATCCAGTCCTGTTCCTCCAGCGACTCGTTCCGCGCGCCAAATCAAAGTGGATCTATACGAGACCATTCGTTCACAACTGAGGTGCGTATACGACTTTTTTTAAAATCTTACTCAAGGTCTCAAAAGTGATGACGATTGACAACAGACAAGTGAGTGGAATCAGAAAGGCGGAGATGAAATGGACAAATCCCGAACGTTTGAGCTTGTATGGCGTTCGTTTAGTCGGTTGGCCTTCTGACATCCCCGCAGCAAATCCTTCAAGTCTCAAAGCTGGTCAAAATCAGAAACTGTTGGAATTGATAGAACATGGGGAGCTACGATTTGAGAAGACGATGATCACAGGATTGGAGGCACCGATGCCATCTGAATCGCTGCGACATACGCCAGAAATGACTGCGGAGGATTTTTCATGGGCATACAAGTCTCAGAGTGGTGATGATGCATCAGTTGATGGCTCAACCGGGACAGTAATCGCAGCAAAATTGCTGTCGGAGTCAACATCTTCTCGTCCCTCGGAACCTGCGGATCGTCCCATGCTGTCTGAAATATTGCCTCATGACAGTCTTAGGAGTGAATTTACTTGGGAGGGTGATTCAGGCGGTGATCTTTTGGGAGTGCAGCATAATGGGATGCCAGGGCTGAGCGATTACGACTTTGGCATTGAGCCATGGGATGGGACAATCAAATTTGTGGAAATGGAGGAAGACAGTCCTATTGAGCGGAGAGCCCGAAAGCGCGCTCGAAGCTCAGAATCTTGAGGTAGAACAAAGATTATAATAATAGGGGTGATCGATCGCCTTATGCGGGAATTGTAATAGTAGTACTTATATTCAGTGATGGTATAACACTCTCATCTTCATTCTCATCGGCATCTCCTATCCTTCCTATCGTCCTTATCCCAATGTTTTCGAGTTTTTTTTCGTCAGTCCATCTGCTTTCCAGTGCTCTTGATCCTAATTGTGTCTTCTCCTGGGTGGTGCAGAACGTCGGCGTCTACGGATCCACGGGCGCCAAATTTCTTCGCCGTTGCAGATGGGGTTTCTGCAAATGAGCTTTATGGCGAGCTCCAGCCAGCAGATACGGAATGGCAGTGCGCCAACTCTGGATTTGTTACAGAAACACAGACATTCTATGTCATCACGGAAGATGGAAAATCGATCATGTGCCAGGTCATTTACTCTGCTGTCGGGTATGTACATTTCTCGGCTTCTTATAGTTTCGAAAAAGTTTACGGTTTGTCAGGTTATGGTATCCGACGATCCAATTTACATGCAAAGTCTACGACTCAAAGACGGGTGAACAGATTTGGAAGTCTATCAACGTCAACAATTTTGTTACTCCTCCTCCTGGCCTTGACAAACGGTCAAGTAAAGCTGACGAGTATTCTATCATTTACAAGCCCAACCCCGACAAGCCGGATTTCCCGGAATCATATTCGATCACCGCCAACCTTGGAACTGATGTGCAGATCTCTTTGGAGCTTAAGCGCTATGGCTCCGCGCAAGGCTTTAAGCTCGGAAAAGGGCCAAAGGGTGGTTATTCGTACTTTGGAACCGATGCAGGAAAGCCTGAAGGATATGTCATTCATCGGTTTTGGCCTCGCCTGTTTGCTGAGGGACACTATGTCCATAACGGAAAAGCACACGCGGTTTCGGGTCCCGGCATGTTCGTGCATGCGATCCAAGGCATGCGACCCAATCTCGTCGCAGCCTCTTGGAATTTTGGACATTTCCAAAGCTCAGAAGCTGGTGGCGTCTCTGCTATCCAGATGGAATTCACGACAATCGAGCAGTACGGGAAGCATGGAGCAGGGTCAGGCCGCGTTGTAGTCAATGTTGGCTCGGTTGTTGTTAATAACAAGCTCGTCGCTGTCACAGCAGAGACTAAGTGGCCTGGAGAGGATCCAGCTCCTGGAGAAGCTATCGTCCAGTCCAAGGTGACGCACCTTCAACCAGAGCATGACCCTGACACAGGATACAATAAACCCAATGAGATTTCCTTCGACTGGAAGGGAAAATCGTTGATTCCCGATGCATCGGGGGATATCGACGCCCATTTGCGTGTAAACCTGGGAACGGTGGCGAAACCGCATGGGCTGATGGAGAAGGTGGATGTTCTAGCAGAAATTCCGTATGTCTTGAAGATGGCCGTCAGCTATGTTGCCGGGACGAAACCGTACATTTACCAGGTTCGTCTTATTTTTATTCCGTTTTCATGAGGATTGACAGGTGCGGCTCCGCAGTGGTTCAACCCAGCTGTGCTTAAGATCACTGGGCCCGATGGTATTAAGGTCGGGCTTGGACAAGGAGTTGAAGTAGAAGGTACGCTGTATAATGAAGCCACCTTCATCTCTGTATAAACAATAGAATGCTGTTGAGAGGGTGTCTATGTATGAATATATGGAATAGCTGTTAGAACAGATTCCCACGAATTCAGGCTTATCTTGTTCCCAACGATTGAATACTCTGTCCCCTCCATCATGAGCCATGTCGTACGCACTCTTCACTGTGCTCCCCAGTCTACGGTCCACTCGGCAAATTTCTTGCCTCGTCCTTCTGCGCCCGTGTCGTAGTTTCTCTACCCTTGCAATACCTAGACCTCAGTCAAAAATACAGCTACTAAAATCAACCTTTTATACTCCTGCACTTCATCAGCTGCCTACAACATCTGCATTTTTTCACTCGACTCGCCGGAGTGAAGGCATCCCGTTCATCGGACTGTTTGCATCAGTGTTCAAGGTGAATCTCGTTCTTGTCTCTCGGATTGCCCGACGCTGACTGTATACACGCTGAATGCGCTGTTTGTGCCGTCATAGACTTCAACTGCCCTCGAGGTCGCTCGTACAGCAGCCCGCATAGTGCTGACTTTTGCCCCTCTTATCCTACTCAAGAATCGTGGTTCTCGAATATGGGTTCTTCATGGAAAGACTCGCCATGGGCAGCCTATCACACCTGAAAAGAAGGAAGCTATTCTGAAAGCTATCAAGCACAGAACTCGTTTTCTCAAAGCTCTCCTAATTATACCCCTGGTTTTATTCTGGGGGACCATCATCGCCAGCTTGGAGCGAACACCCTTGACAGGCAGGTCAGTTTATTTTATTTAGTTGACTCATTCCCATTGACGAACTACCGACTTGTTCTCAATCATAGGTGGCGGATGATCATCCTTTCACCAGAAGAGGAGAGTGAAATTGCGTCTCAGCTCGCTGGTCCGGGATGGTACAATGCTGTAAGGACAATACTGGCAGAGGGGGGCGAGACCACGTGTATCCCACCCTCAGATTGGAGGTATAGATGGGTGAACGAGACCTTGCGCGTCCTCGAGGGCACTATTCCTACCCTTGCATCGGAGCCTAAGCACTATCCAGATTGGTTCGAGGGCAATGCGAGTAGGAATGGAAGACCAATGCCACCACCCGCAGAGTTTCCCTTACTTCCAAGGCCGCGTGTATCTGAGTATCTCAAGTCCTTATGTCAAAGGCTGACGGAAGAGAAGCTGGAACATCCCGGATCACATGGGATCCCAGGACCCCCCTACTCACTCCTTGTAGTGGATAATACTGAGGTCAAGAATGCATTCTCGTATGGATTCGGACCTGATGGTGGTGGTGGGATTGTCGTGTACTCTGGCTTTTTGGAAGATATTTTCAAGAAGTCGCCAGCCATGTACCCCTCACCTGAACAACGGGGGACATCTTGGTGGTCGCAACTGCTAGGAGGCTTATTTTCCTCACAAGCACTTCGATCTCATCCAATACCCACTCCCGAGCAAACAGCGGAACTCGCTGTGCTACTTGCTCATGAACTCTCACACCTCGTCTTGGCCCACCACCTCGAGACTTATTCCTCGGGAACTGTTATAGTACCAGGAATATTGTCGATTGTATCTGACATAGCCCGTGTGGCTGTATTCCCTATCACAATGTTATTTGGACCCTTCGTAAATGACGCTGTTGCACAACTAGGAAAAGTGGGCTCTGGGGAGCTGAGTAAGCTGGGGCAGTACTGTATGAGCATGAAGCAAGAAATTGAGGCTGACGTGGTCTCTGCTCGGTGGGCTAGATCTACACGATTACCCCCTTTCTGTTCTGCTAACACCAACAACAAATAGCCTTCTTGCTTATGCAGGCTTTGATGCCAGAGATGCCGTCAAATTTTGGGAAAATCGTGATCAAGACGCCGATTGTTCGAGTTCTCAGGGTGCGAAAACCGGACAGACAGAAGGGATCAGTACTCTCACTCGTGGAATCACGGGATCTACTCATCCTGTCAATGAGGTAAGGATAGAGAGACTGAAACAAGAACTAGAGCGGTGGAAAGAAGCTAGACTTGCAGCACTGGCCATCGCAAGGGAAGAGAATTCTGAGTCGCCAGGGAAATAACTTTTCTTTTGCACAATCTACATTATATAGTTGTCTGATCATTAATGGTAATATCCTGTTGTACTTTCCAGCCTCAATTGCTTTGGGTCCCTTCTCGAGTACTCGAGTACTTTCAAGTGGTTTATCGGCCTGATCACGCTTGTAAAGGCAGAAGCACGAGAGCCAGGAATGGTATAGATTGTAAACGCCGTCGATACATCCGACCCCACCACCGACGCCGGACCCGAAGTTGGTTGGATTGATATGTCCACAGTCACAGACTCGCTGATTGTGACATTGAGAGTCGGTTTCTCGGACCCTGGAAATATCACTAAGTGCTTGCCTGATGTCTCTGGACTGTTAATTTCCTAACGCACAAGGAGACGAGATCCCCAAAATGCCCTTGGGTGGTGTCCGCGCGGCGCGCTGAGATCGCATGTGCAATCAATCAGAACATGATAAAATTTCTCCCTCCCTTCCGCTTCCACGACGGGGGGTGCTTCTCTCCGTGAATTGAGACTGGTAATTTAAATTACTCTTCATGAATTTGTTCAAAGTTTGAAAACATTGGGATCCTGGATGAGACTCAGGAACGATCAAATGCCCAGGGCACTGTCAATGAGAAGGAAAACAGTTGCTACAAGGACATTACGGAATTGTATCCATGTCGTATGAATTCCAAGTACTCGGGGAGAGTTGTAGAGAGGACTCGAAAGTCGGCGTCTGACTACATGTTGTTGATTGATTGTTATCTCTGAAGACAAAAGGGAGACCACAAAGTCCGACGCCACAGAATTGCTCCAATCCAACGAGGGTTTGATGCCATGTGTGCACCTAGATCACTTGTAATAACCACCGCCGATTTGCTTGACTGGGATCAGTGGCATGTGACAGCGACCGTCGTGTGAGCAACATTATTTGACACCAGCTTCAGAATCATAATGCGTTATTAGCTCCACTCCTTCATTCCAGCCCATGTGCTGGATGATAATCCATTATGGTGGGGCATGGAATTTTTATGAATAAATTCCTCATTCAGCAGCAGCATATTTTAATCAGACCTCCATTCCTGAATACAGTCATGCCAACAAGACCTTTCCCCGGGATTTTTGAAAATCCCCGAGCATCGCAATCGGTCACCGGACTCTGCCAACTTAGCCGAATTTCTCTTGCCCCGCATTTCCGGTTCCTGGCTGATGTGGGGAAGCTGGCGGTATCTGCCTTAATTTGACACTTCAAGTCATTCTTGGAATGAAATCTTTCCTTCTCAGTCGCTGCTCCATGCCTGCCATCGATTCTCTTGCTTAGACACCGGAGTCAAATCAACTACATAAAGCCGGTTGGAGTGACCGAAGGACCAGTCTATTTCTCCCTCCCTGCGATCTCCGTTGCAACGCGTCTTGCAATCCCAAGCCTCCAGTCCCTCCCGCTACATTTGGTCCCCTTATTAGTCGGTGACAGTGGTCGAGACAGACCCGAGCCATGGCTCCAAAAAACCACCCAGAATGGACTATCGTTGGTTTCATCTTCAATGGGCCTTGGTGGACTAATCGAGGTGAGGTTACGCAGCAGACTCTTCAATTAAACTCATCCCTCAGTCGAATTACTTCACCAGGGATTCTGATCCTCAACATTATGTTGATTCTTCCTCTGCTGACGTCCGTGGCAAATGGGCTGGACTCGTCTTTGGTGAATGGTATGAATATCTAGCGAATGTGGTCTCTCTCAAGTTCACTCAAAGGAGCATAATCAGGGTTGCAAATTCTGCCCGACTGGGGATCTTATTTCGGCTACCCTGAGGGTACAAAATTAGGTATCTCCTTCAGACAAACAGCTTCTGCTTTGATGTTGACCAGGTTTGTGCAGGTCTGATTGGATTTGCTCAGAACATAGGATGTATAATTGTGAGCATTCTTGGCCTGAGGTAGTAAAAATGTTGAGTCTTTTGCAGGGCCTTCCGTTTGCACCTCTCTTATCCGATCATTTTGGCCGCCGAGCAACGCTTTTCATTGGCTCAGTGATCATGCTTGTCGGCGTTGGCGTGCAAACAGCAGCTAATTCAGTGACCATGTTCATCACTGCTCGCGTTACTAGTAGGTCGTTGTATTTGGAAAACAGTTTCAAGTCATTGAGCATCCAAACAGTTGGGATCGGACTTAGCATGTGCATCAATGCGGCACCCCTCCTTTTAGTTGAACTCTCGTACCCCACCCATCGAGGCAAGATGGCTTCAATCTACAACTCAAGCTGGTATATTGGGAGCATCATTTCTGCATGGGTGTGTCTTTTCTGATAGAGAGATATCTAGCAGTTGAATCACTATATCAGGTCTGTTACGGTGCCTACCTTCACAAAGGGGGGAGTAATTGGTCTTGGCGAGCACCAAGCCTTGTACAAGCCTTTGCGCCCCTTACTCAGGTAGTACTTGTTTGGTTCATTCCAGAGAGTCCTCGCTATCTAGTCTCAAAAGGCATGGTAAGCAACACAGTACAATTGAAGTTGTAAGGTATGGCTGGCTGACATTCCCTCAGGAAGGGAGAGCTTCTAGTATTCTCTCCAAATATCACGCCAATGGAAATGAAGCGCCAGATCCCCTTGTCCTTTTTGAGGTTGCTCAGATCCGCCATGCGCTTCGGATGGAAGAGGAGATGAATAAAGGCACATCCTACTTTTCGCTCTTTTCGAGTGCGGGAAACAGGAGGCGGATGCGAATCATTATTGCAATTGCCATGTTTTCTCAATGGAGGTCAGTTTCCGCGATTATTTTGATATGAGTTTATTAACTCATTCCCTCTCCAGTGGTAACGGTCTAGTTTCGTATTACATCAATCTCGTGCTTGAAGGGGTGGGAGTCACCAGGACCGAAACGAAAGCAGCTATCAATGGAGGTCTCCAGGTCCGTGTACATAATACTGTCTTTTCCATTGCACTGACTTTCGATTCAGATCTTCAATTTCTTGATCGCAGTGTCGGCAGCCATGCTTGTCGATTGGGTTGGACGACGAACGCTTTTCATTGTCTCCAATGTTGGGATGCTCTTTAGTGCGTACTAAGCTGTCACTAAAACTTATTTCCGATACAAAGAGCTGATCATTATCAGCTTTCTCGGCGTGGACAATATCTGTCGCCCTTTATAGCGCTATGCAAAATACTGCTGCAGTACGAGGTAAGCCCTTCTTGCTCTGGTATAGGGGTGTATCTGAACGATCTCTGAACTATGTAGCTACTGTTCCACTCATTTTTATTTTCTATCTTTTCTACGATATTGCCTACACGCCGTTACTCGTTGGGTATACCCTTGAAATTCTACCGTACAAGGTCCGAGCCAAAGGATTTGCTGTTATGGTATAGTTCTGGCACAATCATCCTTGATATGACTTTCTTTGACTGTTGAAATTACAGAACCTAGCGGTCATGCTAACGTCCGCATTCAACCAATTCATCAACCCCTGGGCCATTGATGCGATCGGATGGCGATACTACATCGCCTACTGCGCCTGGCTTATTATCGAATTGGTTTTTGTTATTGTTTTCGTGGTGGAGACTAAAGGTATGTTATGGCTCGATGAACATGATATAGATAAAACTAGACTCACTCGCTATTGAAACTCACAGGTCGCACGCTAGAAGAGACGGCAGCAATGTTTGATGGACATCAGCAACAGCACGATCTCATGGCCATGAGAGGAGAACCGGCGACGACGACAATGAGCCGAGGTGCATATATGCATCAGAGTCAAGACATTGAACGTCCGCAGAAAGCCAGATCGCTTGAAGGGTATCCCGAATATTATGAACACCAAAATTACGACCACCCAAACTACGACCACCAAAAACAAAACTACGAACATTGCTTTTCAGATGACGGGAGTTCTGCCATTCTTCCATCTTACTACTGATCCTTTTTCTTTCCGTTGTATATTTTTACATGTTGAACAATTCATCCAAGTCAAAGGTGTAGCTGGTAGGTAAATTGTATTTGTAAGGTACGATGTGTAACAGTGCCTGTAAGATGTTGGACAAAGCCTAGTTGAATGAAATGCCGCTAAAATGGATCTAAAATTGATTCTCCTTTCTAACCCAAACTTGCACATGATTTGCAAAACAAGTGAAAGTCCCCCAGCCCTTGTGATCAACCTCCACTTCTCCGTGTTGCGTCATGAAACTCCGGAAAATTGCTCCAGCATTCGCCTGGGAGTATTGATCAGGTACGGAGAGACAAGCTAAAGAGTGTTTGATGTGAAACTCAAGACCTACTTTCCCGACATTCATACGAAGGTTGTGTACAAATGCACCAGACTCTCTGACGTCAGATATCGACATGTAATCAACATGACCATAAATGCTCAGGAACTCACCCTTCCTCCCTGTTGCTAAGGATGACCACGCAGCCTGGATGCTTCGCATCACCGTTGCGAACAAACCCGATACAGTTCTTATCAAAAAGATACTCCTCCAAGGGGCCATACGCGAACTTTCGCCGAGCTTCAATCAACAAAGTAATGTTCCTGGCCACACTCGCGGTGTAATATTCCTTATTGGGGAATAGATCCCCGTAGAATACGCAGCTGGCAGCTGAGTTAAGTTGGGCACTTCATGGGAGAGCGTTATACATTTCCTCACGGATGGCCAGAACCTCGGAGTAATATCATGGCATACGCTTGGACTTTGAACGCCGGCTCAACCTGAATGGTTTTATGTGAGCGAGGGGTTTGGAACGGGTGCACGAAACCTACCCAACTTTCTAAACTCTGACCTTCAACCTTAGTAAATATAAATAAAGGGTTAGACGCAGTTTGAATGATAAGGTTCGAAAAGTAAAAGCTGCACCGTACTAAATGAGTTATCAGAATAAGAAATAGCTGATGATAGTGCCTCGATTTACTCGTGATTGTCAACGAACGTTACTGCTTCCTGAGGTTTTGATTGCACGAGAGTGCCATTGAAGATGGTACGGAGATCATAACGGCTACGTTGCCTGCTGGCTTGACAGAAATTCATGTGTAGCGGGACATCGAAAAATGCGGTCTACGCATTGATAAAGTGAATTACAGCAGCTTGAGAATGTCCCGTTTGATGCTAATGACAACCTACTTCTCCTTTGAACATCCGGGTGTATGACAACAGTCTGCGAATACTTGGTTGAAGGAGGGTGAGTTTATTCTGGCTTCTTGCAGGTTTACAGCTTACTCTCCAGACCAATACTCCGCTGCATGGGCATTGTTTAGGAATATAAATGGATTACCAGGGAAAAGATAACGAACAAACACAGAACAACCGTGCCTGGACGGTTTCCTCCCTAGTTGACCGAATCTGAAATGTCATTTCAGGAAAGTCCGAAGTTATTATGACGAACACGAGGCTCACGAAATCCATCAAGAACTTGCGATCAATGTGTTTGATTGCATCAAGTCGGAAACCAGAAGCTCCCGTTGTCTGCGTTAATCATGTGGTTAATAATTCAGTACCTCAATGAGATCAAACGTACGTTTAGAATCCAGACACCCCAACTAACGAGGTCATCCCTGACCTGTGGATGGCGATGATCTATCTGATGGAAGTGATCTCAACGAGTAGCTCACAACATGTGGTTCAAAATATACAAACATCACTGCCCATAAGATAATCGTAGTTGCCAAGCTCCCGGTCCACGTTGCGAGACCACCCTTTGTGACCTGGACCCACAAATCGATATATAGCATTTGACCCTGTCTTTTGATCATAGTCTATCCCTATTCTTATTAATTTTTCGTAAGCACAAGACTACGATGATACAAAGACTTGACCTGTGAAGTGAGATTGATTCCATTTGAAATTGCTGTACTAGCCCATAGATCGAATCAGCACCTCTTGTGTGAAAATGAAAGCATCAACACCTTTCCACTTCGTTTCGCATAATTAAAGACAGTCCAAGCCTAGGAAAAATCAACCAAGATGTATTTGGAAGAGTTTAATATGCACCTCAATCTCTCGGGCCTTGCCCACGTCTTTAAGGCGATTTTCGGGGTCTGAGGGTACTGCATGAACCTTTTCCGTCTCATCTGCTCCATGTTTGTGCTAGAGACTCGTGGTGACAAGCATTTTCCCTCCTCGGTAATAAAAGCTCACATTCAACACGGCATCAACAAGAACATCTAGTCCATGCTGCTTCGCAAGTTGGCAAGCATCGGTCAACTCCTGTCTGGAACCCCATCGAGTACCCACTGATTCCTTCTGATTGAATTCTCCTAGGTCCCACTGGCATATTTCAGTGGAGGCTAGACTACATTCAATAAAGAACCTGCCAAATCATATGCATCATATCCTCGACCTTCCTGTTATAGAAAACGTGAGTTAGAACTCCAATGCCCTAGTTGGCCGCCTAATGGCTAATTTACGGCTGAATCGGGTCAATAAATAAAAATACTGACTTTTTGAGCAGCTTTATTCATTGGCGGAAGCCAAACCTGAGTGAAGCCCAGTTGAACGAGATGTAGAACCTCATTCTCGAAATGTTTCCACCACGAAATGTCGTCTTGAAGAGTGTCCCATGTGAAAAATTGAATCTGAGAAGAGCTGTTGGCGAGACTTGTAGGAACTTGGGAACGGAAATCCAACCCATACCATGAGAGGATTGAGGTCTGTGTCGTCAGGCCCGAGCCTCATACGATCTAGTGGGGAAGAGCCATGCTTGGGAGGAGAAAACCATCGTTGAATGAAAGAATACATGAGTATGTATTAAACGTTGACTCCTGGAGGAGTCCTATTTATTGACATGAGGATTGGGTCCGAGCAACGAGGCTATAGCGTGGGATGATTCATCAGAGGTATATGAGTGCAAAATTTCCATACCTGTTCTTCACCGTTGCGTCCATCTTGCATATTTCTACTCCGTGCGAGCGTCTTGTTCGCAATTGGTGTTGTACAAGTGCATCACTATGAAGTGGACAAGACTGAAAGGCCTCCTTAATCGCTCCAATCGCAAAATCATCTACGTCGAGAGGAGTTTCATGATGACGGCAATATATACCTAATAAGTAGTATGTTCAACCAATCAATTTTATTGTTCGCCATAAGACTATCGTCAAGTAACGAGAAATGAGGTGTCGGGTTCGATGGTCCTAGTGACTCGTTCACATTTTCATAATTTTCGAAAGATTGGTGATACTTTTAAACACAGATCTGTTGTATTCGCAACGTGTGTTACAATGGGAGTTGTGTTGATTCCCACCGGATAATGAACTGTGGTAGTGTGTATATTGTCCTATCGCCATGTGGCTACGAGAACTGATTGCGAACCTGAGGGGCAAATGTGTTTGCCCGCTGAAGTATAGATGTATAAATGCTCATCTTTTCCAAGGGGGATGTACCATAAGGACACAATAAGGACTTGCCTAACGTCGACCCCAGATGCAGCGTGCCTTCAAGTCTAGTCTCTTCTCTGTTTGGAGGACGGTTCCTTGCGTTATGAATGTGAGGTTCTTCTTCGACTCGCTGGCAGCTCCAGTCTCCAGTCTTGCTATCTCCACGTCGTCCTCGCTTCCCGCTTCGTCCGTTACACTCTTCGTCCTCGATCTCCACCGCCGCCATGACCCGTTGGATGTAGCATTGCTGGTAGATCCTAGTTAGCAACCTTTTTAACTATACTACAGCACGCTGGATGTAAGTCTTCTACGTGTTGTCTCGTCTCTGTCTAACTCGTAGTCTGACATATTCAGTCTCAACAATATTCTTCGCCACGAAGACTGGTCTTCAACGTCAGTGCGCTATCTCGACTCGCAGAGAGTCTGTCGGCCGCAGTCCTGACGCTATGCTTAGTTTCGGAAAGCTCGCCGAGGGCAGATTCAATCGTACCTTCCTCCTCACCATGCGCGATGAATTCTAACTCGTAGAGTGTATCCCATACCCGGTTACAGTACCTATGCTGTCACTAGCCAGGTCGCCACTTTCGTTCGTCTGGGCTACCTATTCGCAACGTCTACGGATATGCGCCTATGTCGGACAACGTGGCGGAAACGGAGTACATTCTTATGGAGTTGGTCACCGGTACGAAGTTGAGTGATCTTTGATTTGACCTGGAGTCACCAACTCGTTCAAATTGAGGTGAAGATGATGTCGGTGTGTTTTCCGGCTGGTGGGAGCCTCTACTACGCGCAAGACCTGGCGAAAGCGGCTAGGAAGCCGGACATCCCGCTCAAGGACGAGCGGTTCTGCATCAGTCTAGATGTGAGACTGCCGCTGTGGTATGGGAGGGAGGAGGTCACTGCCTGGTGTAGACCAGGAACCGTGTACGTCGCTTTTGCTTTTTTTCTCTTTCGTTACTCCTTTGAACCAACCGATGGCTAGACGAAAGCGTTGAATTTGCGCTTGTGAGGAGCAGTCAATAAGGAACTAGCGTATCTGCAACAGTTTGAACCGTTATTGCCGTTCGGGCGCATCAAGAGGGAAAGTTACCAGTACTAAGAGCAGTCACCGTCGGACTACACTGACAACCTGCAACGCTATCTCCTCATTGTGTTGTCACTCATCCCCAAGGACCCCTCCCTCAGTCATTTTCGCATCTGCCATCCCGACCTCAAGGAGACCAATATCGGTCATCAACGTGTTGGACTGGCAACACGCCTCTATCCTACCTGCATTTCTCTTTGCTAGTATGCCCCAACGCCCTTTTAGGGGGCAATCAAGCGCACTGACCCTTTGGACGATGTGGACAAAGAGAAGTACATATAATGAGTCGATCTGTAGTGTTATCATCCTATCTGCTGGCCAACTGGCCTGTTGAAATGTTGTCGAAATATTGACAGTAGTGTAAACAGATTATATTCATGCTGTTGTAATATATAAAGTAGTCTTAGTCGTGATTAATAGAGAGAGCTTTGGAGAGCTTGTGCAAGTCTAATTGAACGTTCCTCTTGGGGCCAAAAGGAATCCCCAGTTATATAAGCTACCAGTTGTTCACATTGCATGCTGTTGCTGAGGGCTCTTCCCTTAACAGATTATGGACCCTGGTTTTGTTTCCTCTTAATTGGCATATCCTCTTGTTGCCTCTTTAATGAGTTAAGGACTTGAACAATTGGATTATTGCTCCTAGCCCTGTACTAAGATAGAAATCAGCTCTGCTGATTGTTGAACATCGCTCTTTCTTGTCTACTAGATCTTCTTTACTTGCTATTGCTGTTTTTGCTTACTTTCCTCACTCTGTTTTAGTTGAAATTTTGAGGCTTTGCTTGCTATCACTGTTGCTATACTTTTGGTTCTTGCTTTTTCTAATCAGTCATTGATATAAGTTATATCCTTTTTCTCTATTTCCCTTGACTGTAAAGGGACCTGCCACTTCACCAAATTCAAGTCACCAACACCACCAATGTCTGTTGTCAACCCCACAGGCCTTTCTTCTCTTAAGTCTCAAGTCTCAATCCTGCCACAAACCCTAACAGACCCCCACTCATGTCCTTATGATCATAACAACCCATTTCCTCCTGGCATTGCCCAATGAACTCCCACTGTCCTGCAATGTTTGAGGTCCCTCCATCAAGGTTCATGACCACCTGGCTCTATCATTCTGTAGTTAGGTTAGTAAGTATTCTAGGAACACCTGATGTTCTATCTGATTAGAATGGATTTCTCAAGTATTTAGAGCAGTTGTTGCCTCTAGGGAACTTCATCATGTTCTCTCAGGATTCCCTACAAGTGAGTTGTGTACTTGGTAGTTATGGATGATATGGCTTAGGAGTCCCTGGAGATTGTAAAGTTCATAAAACCCCACAGACTCTGCTAGTCATCTTAACATTGACTCTATATCTCTTTTTCTTTATTTTTCCTTTCTTGGATGATAGAACATGTGACCAAGGTCATATGGCATAACATAGCACATAATGTGATGTTATGGAACACATGACAAGAAGCAGCTCCTCTAGTAAAAATGACATTGTAAATACATATACACTAAGGTATATACAAATCATTTAATCTTCTCTGAATTATTACTTAAGTCTAGTCCTTAAGTTATCTTGACTTGTGGTTGTTATAACACACTCTCTTGAATATCATTTTTAGACTTTTTTGTATAAAGGCATTACTAGAACTAATTAACTATAAGATCAAAAGTGTTGACATCTTACTCTTAGCTTTAGTCTTGTGATAATGTATACTAAGTATCCATGGGAGAGATTACATAACATGTAATGTTACTAGGATATATGACAAGGCACATAACTATAGTTATTGTTACATCCTGTTCTAGCCACATCTATTCCAACCTACAGATAACATCTGTTCTCTCATTTGCACTCCACAACCTCTTCTGGTGCAGATCAACTGTTTCTATTTCACCTCAGACATCCTTACTGGACCCTTGCCAACTCCATGGATCTCTATTCCTAACATTCAAGAATCACTAGTATTCAGGATAACTCACTTAGCAGTCTCTATTTCAGATGACTACCCTAGATAGTATACTTAGTATATAAACCAGTAGTTTATACTGTAATAGCTTATCCTGAAAATCAACCAAAACTAACACAAACTTCTAGTGTTGGCAATGACACACCTCACCACCTTCTGGTAGCCTCAATTCCCTAAGTCCCCTAAGTACTCTTTTGAAAATACTCTTTTGAAATATAT
>Ga0157357_1000331_pt1 | contig 20106 bp, 19 predicted proteins | sample AttcapACBM1_FD_111485 | JGI IMG/M metagenome (GOLD analysis project Ga0157357, IMG submission 111485) | Fungus gardens microbial communities from leaf cutter ant in Botucatu, State of Sao Paulo, Brazil - Atta capiguara ACBM1 | ecosystem: Host-associated > Fungi > Mycelium > Unclassified ... | reverse complement strand
TGTATGAAATTCCTTAGAAATTCCACCAGTGGCCTTATCCTCCTTCAGAAATGACTTCTTTACAGAAGTTGCATCCTCTCTATTGCCCTATATAGTTATCAACTATGGTTTTATAACAAAGCCCCTTTATCTTACTCACTTAGAGTCCTTAACCAAATGCAACATAGAGCTACCATCTGAATCCTTGGCACATTCTGTATCTCCTCATCTTTTGGGGTTGAGGCCATTACTGGTCTCATCCCCATCAATCTCCACCTTCACAAATTAAGTGGTCATACTTAGTTACATGCATATTCGCTTCTTCACAATCACATTCTGAGATCACTTCTAGAGTCAAGATCCTCTGAAAATCTCAATCATCATCCTCTCTCTCTCAACTTTCTTATCTACTGTCAAAGGGAAAACATCAAGGGTTCTATTGTTGATATGGATAATAGATTCAATAAAGTTCTTCCTTTTTTTGATCTGTTAAATATAGAATTTTCTCCTAGTTCCTGTTTAATTAACATTTTCCCTAGTCGTCTCATCATCTTTAAACCTCTTATACACACTCATTATCTTGGATGCTGAAGTCAAGAATAATGTTGCTATGTCCATTACTCATATCCATATTCATGACAGACCCATTATGTAGCCAATGTTACATTAGCTGAAGTTAAGCTTTTTGCTATTAGATGTGGCATCAACCAGATGACCAATCTTCTAGAGATATCAAAAATCATTGTCATCACTGACTCCATCCATGCAGCAAGATCAATATTTGACTCTTCTATTTACCCTCTCCAAGTTCATTCAGCCACCATTTCCAAAGAACTTAGGGAATTTTTCTCCATGAACAGTGACAACTCGATGGAGTTCTGGGAATATCCTAGCCGATGTGACTGGCCCCTCTTCAAAGCTGTTGACAGGGACACCAAACAGTTTTGCCAAATTCTGATGCTTTCTTGCAAATCATTGTGGGACTTTAGCAAAAAAAGAGAGTGTAATGACATTATTCACAACTGGAAAATGACATTCCAGGCTTCAGATCTGAAGGGTTGGCAATTCCTAGATCTTGTTGACAATGACAACATTTCTATTGAGCCCTCCTACTCCAATGGGAGGTCTTGGCTCAAATTTATAGGTCACTCTAATTTGTTATGCACAAGGGTGATGAGAGCCATCGTAAACCATGCCCCCATAGGGGAATATAGGTTGTGCTTCTTCCCTAAAGAGGAGTTCAAATGTCCATGTGGATCTTATCCTATCAAAACAAGACAGCACATTCTCCATGAGTGTCAAAGGTTTAACAATTATTGGAATCTGAGAAGAGACTCTCTGAGTTACTTCATCCTCTTCTTAGAATTCAATAGTAGTGCTTTTGCATTTGATAATGCAATCAAGTAGTTGAGGCTGGTCGGTAGCGATCTCATATGCATTCAGTTTCTTTTATCTTTCTTCTCTGTCTCTCTTATGTTTCCCTTTCTGTGTTTTCTTTCTTCCTTCTCTGCCTTCTTCCTTTTCTCTGTTTCTTTCTTCATTTAGTCTGCTTGTTTTTGTATGTAGTTACGATGTAGCTACCACGGTCTGCCCTCGCGCCCCGTGTAATAAAGTGTTGATTTAAAAAAAAAGGTATCCATCAATCACACCTACCATTCATATACCGGGGAAGTCCTATTTGGTTCCATGTCGTGATAGTCGCAAGTCATGGCTTAAACAAACATGCACAGTGCATGTAGGCATTAATGTAACTTAGGTTCATTCTATATACCTAACTTCTCAAATACTGGTTTTGAGGCTTCGTAGCAGAAACTTACCTCCAATACAAGAGGGGCTTCTAACAGGCAACCGCGGTTTCCAGCACTCCTCAATCCAAGACTTACTGGCCTATAACACTGAGACTCAGCTTCAGGAGCCTCTCCAGGAGGGTATTCGAGCTAATGATATTCGTACCTATAATTCAAACTGCCATCGGCACCAACACCCTTCCTCAGGACTTCTACGCATGAGGGGAAACCCGTCTGTCCAATAGGAGAGGCATTGACTGGCGTTGAAGGTTGTTTGGGCTGCTATTAACATGTCGAGATACTTTCCCTCCAGCATGGCCTCTGCCTCGAAGAGAAATCGATATGTCTCCGCGTAGATTTCCCGCAGGCCAAACGTTGAAGATGTTGCATCCCCTCCTAGAGGGTTATAATCCTCTGATCGACCCATGTTAGCTGCATAGGAGCGTTTAGTTTAGCTAACCTACGCCATTGAGCTTGGCAATTGATATTACTGAGGTAATCAGCTTGGATGTCGGTTTTGGTCTTGCCTATCTTGCTATAGGTTATTATAGGTATACAAATCATCCCGTGTGACTGACGACTATTCTAGGAGAGTCTGAAAATGTCAGTGGCGACGACCAATTGTCTGTCTGTATTGTTCTATCAAGGCTTCGACTTCAATTTTGATTGATACATCAAGGCATGCAACAGCTTAATCCACTTCGAAAGCCCAAGTAGTTTCCTGTGCTATTCCTGACGTACTTCTATGTAGTTCTGGACTTGTTCGGATGAAATGTTCCTATATTTGGGTCGCCGCTCTGCGTCATGCATCTACGCCGCCTCTGGTCTCGATAAGACTCTACCGCCCGCATATCGTGAAACTGGAAATGAAAAGAGCATAGTCTGACTCCTTTACTAAATTTAGAAAAGGGGTTGACATAACCCTTCGTCTAATTTCAACTTGGACTGTGGCATTCGCATGGGGATAAAAGCTACGCACTGCAGATACTTTAGCCTGCTTACCCAGGGTTGATACTCCACCACAGTACGTTCTGTCTCCTGACTTCATATAAGTAGACCTGCTGTTGACACCAAACCCTCTGACACAGAAAACTCATCTTCTGAGACTTTACTTTCTTGTTGTGCTTCGCCATACGTTTGATTGGTATGAGAACTCAACATGAAGTATACATTTCAATTCTCATTACCATAGTAGAGATGAAGAATTTTGCAACTATTGCCACCGTTATCGCATGCTTGTCCTCAGTCGTAGTTACGTCTCCGACTCCTGAAAACCCAGCTTTACCACCGTGTCCATCTCGCCTCCCTCAACATTTTGGAATTGGACCTGTTTGCAACCCAGATACAACACCCAACCCGACATCTCACAATTCCTCCGACTGAACTCGTCTTTGTACTCTGCAGGATTTGTGGCAGGGAATCATAGACGGTCAATATATTTCAACATCGCACCAGCTGAGTCAGTAAAGGGGTCACTTAGTGTCATACTGCTCGCACTCGTATTTTCGCTTTGAAATATGCACATGTTAGTTGAATCTCTGGACCCTCTCGAACTCGATACCTTCAGTATCTCATCTTCCGAGGTTTGAACATGCTTCTAGGACAGTGATGATAGCTCAGTTTTGGGCAGTGAAACAGCGAGTTAAATGTGGCTTATCCAGGAAAAGTCAGAGACAATCTGCTGAGTTGATGAAGCTGCATATTATATGAAGTACTTGTTCATAAACAATCAGCTCAAAATTGTGTTCCTGCCATCATGTATCATTCTGGAGCTTGAACCTCCCACCTTCGTTCTGCTTCCAGGCGTGAAGGAGCTGATGAAAAAATAGGGAATCGCACCAGGGATCTGAAGGGTTTGTTGATATGTTCGTTTCATGAATGCTGACACCACTTTGATATGACTGTCCCATCCCTGCTCTACATACCATTAACGCCATGGGAGCTCAATTCTGTTTCCATACCAGGTGCCTTCCGAGCCACGGGTCATTTCCCCTGGCTCTGATTACAAGACCCACATTGCATCTTCAGAGCGCTGGAATCGCAGCATTTCGGGGGGAGACTGAGAACAGAAGAAAAATCGAAGAGTTGAAGCAAGCCTGTGCTGCTCTCTGACGCCTGTGTGTCTGAGTCTGGATTCATTCTCTAAAGTAGCCCCCCTCAGATCAAGGGGAAATGCTTGTTGGTCCTTGGGAATTCGGTAGCTCAGTAGCAACCAAATGAAGCTAACTCATCAGACATGGTCAATGCAGTGCCAGGTAAATAGTACACGGGGCAAATATCGAGCAAGAAGCCGACTGAAAACCGCAGGAAACATATGCCTAGAATCCTAAGTATTGAGAAACAAATTGCCGGAACAGATCCACGCGAAAACGCTCAGACTAGCCTAGCTTTCTCGGCAACAGGAATGTAGAGGACCTGCGACAGATGTATATAAGTGTATGCTCTCAGTCAACGAGGTACTGAGCATGTCCACCGACGGCTTCAAACGTCCACCAATGTTGAGATAATCAGATTACCCATTTGGGCTGCTCAGGGACGTAAGCAGTGGTGGGAACTCTCGCAATATCACTACTAACATCCCTGATAACGTATTCGTGATGTCGCGGACGCATAATTGAGCCGTATTTGGTCACAACCTGACTCACCTCTTCACCCTCCAATTTGACTCGGGTCTGAACGCGCTGACGGTTGCGCTTAACAAGTTTGGAGACAGTGTAAAGAGATAAAATAGCAACAAAAGCAAAAGCCCCGGAGAACACGGCTTGAGGTGTAGTGGCACCACCGGTGATGATCTCGGCGACATCGAAGCTATCTTTTGTACTGCAAATATCCCTCCACTGTCTGTTGCTGGAGATGGCAGCATTCTAGACAACATTTGAGTGAGAGATAAGGCCGATAGGCGACAGTGGAAAATACCTCAGCGCGATAGATGAATTCAGTCAAAGGTATATCAGCACGGTGGCCAAAAACGTGGACATCCTGGAAGTTGGCACGAGTACCGTTCTTGAACTTGATGCGGAGGAAGTCGCGGATATCAGGAGGAGACCCACGGCGGAGTTCGATCGCGATGGCAGAGGAGTAGTCAGCTGTATCGAAAAAAGGGAACTTAGAGGATCTAATTGGTGTGAAGGATGAATATGCTTACGAATACCCTCAAATTCAGGGTTCTCTTGAATAATACCAGTTTGGCGGAAGAAGGAGATGAAAGGCTGATAGGTCGTCTCGATCAACATGAACTGCAGAGGATCACCATTGAAAGCAATTCTCTCGAGGGAACTGAGGATAGTATGAAGGAGGGTGCGACCAGCAACTTTGTAGTTTCATTGGGTACTAACACAAATGGAATAGACCACAGTCTGCACTTACTGTTACCAATACCGTTAATATCATCATCACCGAAGATACCGTTCTCATGGAAGTTAGCAAAGTGACGAGCCTGCTCAATGAAAGTGGGAGGGAGACGATAGGCATAGGTCTTGTTGTGGATGAGTTGAGTATTGACGAAATCATAGATCTAATATAAAAAGATCCACTGAGTTTGACATGATGATGATATATGATTCGCAATGCTCACGTTCCAAGCATTCTCGAGGGCAGTAGGGCGACCGAAGACGTAGTCCTTAACACCCCTGAAAAACGACTCTGCTTGTTGAGCCTTCTTCTTGAAAGCATCGGATGTATAAAAATCCTTGATATGCTTCTCGAAAGCAGGGCAGTTGGTCCAGGGTTCAAGGGAGCGGTCGTTACCCGGTTCAACAGTCTCGACTTTGAAGAAGTCATTTTGGGTCTATCCCCCGCGCCTTGGCTTGGTAACTTACCAGGAACGTATTGGTAGCCACCGAGCGGGGCAACAATAGCTGTATCATTGGCAAGAACAATCTTGTTTCTGGGTGTGGGAGGGAAGAGGCCCTGAAGGAGGGCAATGGCAGAGTCGAAAACAACGGTACCCTCAACACCGGCCTTGACGCGAACCTTCACTTCGTTGTTATCGACCAGATCGGAACGAATGCCCTCGATATAAGAGGGAGAAGAGCTATCGAAGTAGATAGAACGGATGAGGGAGCCAAGGCGATTGGACTCGACCTGAGGAGAATTATTCAACAAACTGGCGCGAGGGTGATAAAACCAATCTCAATGCAGACCTCACCGAGAGCAGTAGTTTCCGCATTGGAGGCAGCATAAGTGTAAGGGTCCTGATAAAGATTGTACCTATCACCATTACGGGCGATGACTATGACGCCGAGAACTGTTGATAACAGCATAATGTGGAGTAGACCAGTGAAGAATGGTATGAGAGAGAAGGACTAAGAGCTGTTGGAAGACAATGTCGCATTTTCAACGTTCTTATAAGAGGTCTAGTGGGTCTGGCGGCCGTACAGCGTGTATCTGAAACTACATTCGCGGTGAGGATCTCGCATGCTGATGAAGGAATAGCTGTCACATTGTATTGAATTTGCTAGTTTTATGCTTTGCATGAGGCTGCCATGCTCAATGAGTTGAGTTGAGCGCACGGGTTGATATTTGAAAGTGCATTAATAAGAGACAATTCCTTCTGCACTGCAAGCTCACACGTGGAACAAGCTGCTTTGTCCATGAATTCCAGCACGATATCATGCGAATAGTGTTCTCTGCGAAGGCCTCGAAGTTACCATACAGGTACCTGCAACGTGTGGCAGGAGGCGACAGTTTGAGATGTCTGAAACTTTTAAAGGAAAATGGTTTCGAAAGTAGACGAAGGTGTTGGGGCCGGTTAATGTTTTCGGGCCAAATTAAAAACAAGGAATGATTACACAACCATCGGCCGAGAAAAGGCTATGTATCATCGTCCTACTTCACCCGTCAGTTCAAGCAAGCGGTCAAGCTTTACTTCTTCCGCCTTCCTTTGCCTCCCTTGCCAGTAGATGCATTTCCAGAGGCTGGAATCTCAGAACTAGCACTTCCTTGTGTCACACCACCGCCCCCTCCGCGTTTCCTACGTCCTTGATTGAAGATAGAGCGTTCACTCTTCTTCAACCATCGTTCAGGATCAGGAGGTACAGTAACACCAGGGACAACGCCAGGAGGAATACGTGACTTTCGCACTTTCTTTGGTTTCTCAAGAGAGGTCGTAGAGGGTTGTTGTGCTGAAGGGAAAGGCCCATTTGCAATGGGAGGGGCCGAGGTCGGTGGCGGTGCGGTCTCGATCGCGCTGGAGATGGAAGCGGGCAAGGAATTAATGGCACGCAAATAGTCATTGTTGATGAAGTCAAGGTGCTTCTGTGTTGCTTGAAGGTTGGTCAATATATCAGAATGTTCCTCTGTGTCCTGGGGCAACTCAGCATCTGGCATGCAAGTTCAAGGAGAACACTCACTGGGCCTGTGCTATCCAGGAGTTGGTTGTAAAGATTATATGCTTCTGAATACAAACCATTACGGTAAAACTGCGAGAGCAATATCCATCTACAAGCTCCCTATCGCAACATTAGGGAATACACGTACTAGTTGAGCTTTGAGATGAGCCAGACCTGAATCATCGGCATTCTGCTTCAGCGATTCAATTACCCTCTGGGCCTCTGCGTCCTCATGAGACCGATATAAGGCGTAAGCATGCTCGAAAGTCAGTTTTGACTTGTCCTTATCTCCATTAATTACAACAAGCGCAGCCTCATACTGGTCAGTTTGAAGCAGGAGGAAGAGTTTCGTGCTCAGAGCATCGGGATCATCAGGAAGAATCCTAAGGACTGCAAGTTTAATGTAAGCACAATACATATACGATAGCAACCACGGGATACTTTTATCACAGGTCCTGATGGCATTCACAAAATGGCCACCATCGATTTGAGAACAGAGTGACGAGAAGAGTCTTCTGGCTCGTTCTACCTCGGAGACAGGTTTATTTTGTGTGTCTTTGTGAGCTCCTGACCTGACCTTGCCCTTGAAGACTGTATTTTGGGACTTTGTTGTGGTAGTAGGTGGTGGCATTTCGAACGTCCGGTTTGTTTGTATGATCATCAGCAACTTAACATTCTCACGCTACTTGCCACTAACCATCACCAGCAACGACCAATATGTCTTCCGAGGAGTATGTCATCGTAATGCTTTAATCATTTCAATACTCACAGAATGTCTAGTCAAGTACGAGGCAGCGTTGAGGTTGATGTTGTTGAAGCCCCCAAGTCTGCGGTGGAACAACGCAAACGACCTCGATTGGACCTCTCAGCTGTGACTGGTGGCACTCGAGAAAGAAAACGCGGTAAAAGCATGTTTGGTCTCGTATTGGGAACCCTGAATAAGGCCAAGATTGAGGACAAGGAGCGCAATGCTAGCGAAGCTGTAGGTTCTCGTAACTCGCTCAAAATTTCCTGCAATCATGGTGCTTTTCTTGTAGGCAAAAAAACGGCAACTGACTGAGAAGAGATTACAGACGAAGCTACGCAATGAGACTGACTCTGTTAGGCGCGCAGAAGAAGCAAAAAAGAATAAGAACGCAGCTAATCGAAAGGAAGAAGACCTACAATTGAAGGACTCAATCGTGTGTCTGGCCTCGTTTCCATATCCACACTTACTTAATATCACTCCAGTACAAGATCCGTTGGCGGCGGTTCCCTGTCATTGCCAATTTCTTGCTAACATCTGATACGATCCCTGACGATGACCCGCCGCCGCCACCACAATTAAATCCTCTGTTCCTCCCACCCAGATCACATCCCCCCCCCTTATACTATCTACCTGCTAAATTGACACCTGCACAAGAAACTTTTTTGGCAAGGCGAAAACAGGAGGTTCGGATATTCTTTCCACTTTAAGTTGAAGCTGAGAGATGATTAGGTCAAGGAGGCAGTCGACAAGGAATGGGGCATGTTCAAGGATGAGCGTACTGCTGGCGTTGAAGAAATAAATCGACTTCGGCAGCAAGCCATTGAAGAAGAGGCCAAAGTAAAATCTGAGCGCGATGTGATGGAGATGGATCCTGAAGCCCAACTTCCCTCCGCAGTTGAGGAAAAACTTCCTTCGCCGCCATTGGAAGGAAGGGATGCAAGTATGGATATTGACGAGACATCCGCTGGGAAGGAGGAAGAGCTTGGTTCTAACATTTCTACAAAGAAGGAGGAATCTATATCCAATCAAGCTGATGATGATGAAGCCGTTGAATATTAAATAGTTGCCCAAGGTGCGCGCTATCCGAACATTCTGTGCATTATTAGACTGGCTGGATTTTAAGGTATAAATATTTGTTGCCGTACGTTGCCTTTTATCTTAATCTTCCTTTGAGCATGCACTCGTTTCTGTTCTATGACTCATATTCACACTGATTTTTGGAAGCGAAATCCCTATCATGTTTGTAGCACTGCTCTTCCTCAGATCCAATATACAGACAATGAGATCTTCTGAAATGCCGCTCCCTTTGTGGCCAAAATTCCAGCACAAAGAGACGGGTGCATCTCCATGGACTTGTAATTAGGATCTAACAAGTCAGGTAACATTAGGCCGCGACTAATGCGCAAGAGTTGAACATTCTGTTGAAGCATCATTCCATCTTCCTCTCCAAACTATGAATGCATGAGACCTCAATCTTGATGTCAGCCACAAAACATACTTTGTGACGTACTTCACTTTTCCAAGCATGTGACTTTATTTCTAGAATTGATCATTTGAATTCTATCGGTTTGCTTGTGTATAATAATGCATGATGAGAAACTTCTTGCTTTTGGATTTTCTTTGTTTTCACAATGTTTTTTATCAAGTATCGTAGCAACTACTAAGTCATAGTAACTCAGGCTTATTAAGATTACATAGTTTGTACATGTTACATACCAATCTGGCCACATCTGGTCATGTTATGACTTAAGTCCTAGTATGGAGACAAAAGAGCAACCTCATATTGGTTAACACAAGGGTAGAATTCCTAGTATAGATGAGTCTACTCTATCTACCTTTAGTACATGGTCTGTATGCACTTTATATCTAGCCTATACTAGATATTATGAGTTATGTATTTGAGAGTCATCTTATCATAAGATATATGATATCACTCTTCTCCTATGTCACATGATGTTGTGACTGAGACTGTGACATTTGTGACATCACATTGTCCTCTTTTACTAAGTCCAAAATAAGAAAGAGAATAGAGAAGAATCAAAAATAAAAATAAGAGAAACTTAAATAGTAGGAGAGAAATAGAAAAGAAACAAGTTCACTGTTCTTGAATTTGACACCACAGATAATACCATTCTTATTCATGCTCTCATCTGACATGAACCAACTTTCTCTATTTTATGTTGATCACTTTTTAAACATTCTTGCTAGACTTTCTGGCAATAATAAAGTACTCATCTCTAGAAAAAACTTAAGAGAGCAGAATAAAGTCTGCTTATCAGAAATTTTTCAAGTATTATAACTTAAACCTAAGTATTAAGGCAAAAGTATACTCATGTATTGAGTAATACAAGAGAACTTAATAGAGTTCCTACTACAGAGTAGTCTACTTTATATAATTCTAGAAGTTAGTTTGTATGCTATTCTAAAGTTATAACTAAGTCTTTTAGTAGTTTTCATAATGTTCTACTAAGTCACATGACTGTGTGACTGTGACAGTAATATCTATCATACTTTGCAATATTTGTAACTATCATATATGATATCACATTATATTCCTTAGCTAAGTTCAAAAAAAAATAAGAAAACTAAACTGTAAAAGAAAAAAGAAATTGAAAAAAACCATACTCTTTCAAGATCACTTTTCCAGAGAAATTGTTATGATTTAAGACCAAGAGCCTTGTATTGGGTTAATGTTAGGACAACTGGGTGAAAGAGCAAAGTACTTTAAATCTCTAAGAAATCCTAAGTTTATTGTCTAAGAAATTACTGAATTATATACTTATTATTAAGAAATCCTAAGAAAACAGAATAGGGATTCCTGAAGATGACAACTACTTTATATAATAACAGGTCCATTGTTACAACCTTAGCTTGGCTCAAGTTGCAACTTAGGCAAAGACTTGAGTAAGAGTGAGAGATTAAGTCAATTGGTAAAGTGTAAAAATACAAAATAGTATCTACAGCTATATATACCTCAAGACCATATGTAATACATAAGAAAAATGATGAGGAAAATATAATGAAGCCTCAACTACTACATGAGATGCTGACTGATTATACATGCAGATAACACATAGTATAACTGATTATTAAGTTATAAAGGACAAACTCTAACACCTGTTATCTATGAGCTGACCATCTTGTAAATATGAGGTATTGATCATAACATTCATTCTAGAATTCTGTTTATATAAGCAAGAAATAATAATACTTAAGTAATCAGAAACAGCTTAGAATAGAAAAACCAAAATAAAAAAGAGTAGAAATCCTTAGTAGGTACTTCTAGAGTGTGGGAAAGTAGATAAGCAGATGTGCAGATGACACTAGAAGACTTCAGAAGACTAGAGAGTATTGCAGAAGAGTAAGAGAGCATATAAAAATAAGCTTAATAATCTATCTAAATAGTTGAAAGTATTAGTATGTAGCTTGAAGGGGTCTAGAGTACATGAAATTAGATAAGTGGATGAGTGCAGATATGAGAAAAGGCTATGTAACATAAAACAGACAAAAAACATAGAAGAAAAAAGTCTTGAAAATACCAGTCCCCTTACAGTTAATACAAGAGAACTTAATAGAGTTTTAAGTACAAAAGTATCTATCTTATATATGCTAGACTACTGGTCCATACTACACTAACCTTAGCCTACTCTAAAGGCTATGTGTATTACATACTGTCAATATATGTGATAATATTATTGTTCTAAAACTTTTTATATTCTTTTGTAACACATGATCATGTGACATGTGACAGTTTGTGATAGTTATGTATAATATCATGCTAACACCTAACTCTAAGTCTAAAAATAAAAATAAATAAAATAAAAATAAAAATATGAAATGAAATGAAAATAAAATAAGTCTATTGTCTTTAACTTTGACAGAAATGGACTTTTATCCCTGTTAGTTTCTCTCCAACTTTTTTAGATACTCTACTTCAAAATTTCTATTATCTTACCTATACAACTACTATATACTTTCTGCTGTATACTTCACTAGCAGTTTTCCCCTTCTAAAATCTCTATCTTCTACTCTGTTTATCTTTTCTTGACTTCTAACTTCTGTACTCATTCTTCCTTTAAATTTTACTACTGTCTCTCTTATATTCTCTAAGTCTATCTCCTTCTCCCAGGTATTGTGCTCTGCTATAAAGCCCTTCCATCTAACCAAGTACTTAACATATTCTTTTTTGAGAATTTTCTCTATTAGTTTTGGTTCTTTTACTCTCTATCTCTTGATTGGTTTTTTATATCTTACTATCCTACTGATATTTACTACTAGATGAATTCTCATTAACACTAGCAGTCTCAGTTTCACTGTATTGGTTAACACCACTTCTTCTATCATATAAGAGCCAACATATTGTTCTGTTAACTTTCTCATTAGCTTCTCTTTGAATATTAAGTTTTTTATACTTAGCATTACTTTATCATCTCTTTTTCATGCTTTCACTTTCTTCTGTCTCTTATCTACTTGCTACTTCATCTCTTCCTAGGCTTTCTTCAATACTGCTTCTGCTTTCTCTTGTACCTTTCTCATTCTCTCCATAAACTCTATTGCTGTCTTTATCTTCACATTTCTTCTGATATCTGCTCCTATCCACAGTTCTCTCCTATAACTTTCCATAAATGGTGAAACCTTAGTTATTGTGTGGACTTGGTTATTGATAGTAAATTTGGCTATAGCTAGCCATTCAGGCCAGTTCTTTTGCTTATAATTCACAAATAACCAGAGGTACTGTTCTAACTCCTGATTCATATGTTCTGTTTGACTATTTGTCTGAGAATAGAATGCTGTTGACAATTTCATCTGAATACCTAGCATTTGGTTCAACTCCCTTGTCAAGTCTACTGCAAACTAAGAACCTTTATCAGATATCATGCTTTCTGGAAGTTTATATAGCTTTCACATATTATCTTTGAAAAGTCTTACCAATTCTTCTGCTGATGTCTCCTCTATTATTACCACAAAGTGCATTATCTTTGATAGCCTGTCATATACTATAAGAATTGCATCTTTTTCTGTTACTAGCAGCAACTTAAAGATGAAGTTGATTGTCAAGTGTGGACTTCTCTGGAATCTCATTTGCTATCAGTTTTTCATTCTTTGGTATAAGTCACAACCCTCTATATCTTCCTATATTCTTTATTACTTCTGGCTACTAATAGTTTCTTGTCACTGATTCTATCATCTCTTACTTTTCTCCATGTTTAGCCATTGGTATATTGTGATGTAACCATATAACTTCTAACCTTAAAGCCTTATCCTTTAGAACATAAACCTTTTCTTTCTTTAAGACTACTTCACTATCTATTTCTCACTCATCTTCTCTTAATTTTTCTAGTATATTAACTTTTGGTCCTTCTACTACTACTCCTGCTAAACTACATATCTATTCTTCTTTTATTTATTTTTAAAAAATTTCTCTATTGTTTTCTATTCTTACTTTTCAATCTGGTCTTCTACTCAATCTATCTACTTTTTCTATTTTTGTTCTAAGTACATGTTTCAGAGTAAAGTCAAATATAAATAGGTAAAGAGCTTATCTTGTTTATCTCTAGTTTAACTTTTGTGCCCTCATGAAGTATTCCAAGTTTTTATGATTAGTCCAGACTTCAAACTGAAATCTTATGCTCTTTAATAAGTACCTTTAATTTTCCAAGCTCTGTTATAACTTAGGCCCTAGAGATTAGACAAAAGATAACTCTTGTATTAAATGATATAAGAAAACTTGATAGAGTTCTCAGTACAGACTATTTTACCTTATATACTACAGTTCATGGTCTGTACACCATTTACTCTAATCTACCCTAATATTACATGTACACTCCACAAGACCAATATATCTTAGCCATGTTATTATAATATTAGTTACTATAAATCTCTTTCTTAATCTTTCTATGTGACATGTGACTGTGACTGATGCAAAATATCATGTTCTTATCACATTACTCTTTCTACTTAGATAAGAAATATAAGAAAAAGAAAAAGAAAAAGAAAAGGAACATAAGAGTTCAAGTTTATTCCTATAATTTCTGATAAGCCTCTTATTACTGCTAATATCTCTTTGTCATAAATTTCATAGTTGTATTCCATCTCGTTCAATAACTTAAAGATATAGGCTCACATTTTATTAATCTCTTTCTACTACATAGTCTGATATATTAACTTCTATTCTCATTTTTTTTTGTCTCAGTCTAGTATAGCTAACACTAGTTTTTTGTGAATCTCCTTTTCAACTCAAATGCCCTCTCTTGCCTTTCTCTCTATTTCTACTTCTGTCCCTTCCTTACTAACTCATATAAAGATCTAGCAATCTTTGCAAAGTCTTTTTTAAACTGCTGATAGTAATTGGCTAGTTCTAGAAACTTCTGAACATTCTTGATCTTTTTGGGATAACAAATAGAGATGTTCTGAGATTGATTAAAGTGATGTAGTAGTTAGAATGAGTGAGCTGCAGGCTAGAGTTAATTGACATAAAAAAGAATACTCCTAAATATAAGAATATATTATTATATACTATGATAATTACAAAGAAAAGTATGAGAGCTCTAAATCAAGCTGTAATTATTGATATAAGAGCAGGCCATTCCAGAACTGCCTTTACCTTCTCTTCTTCTATTTTTATTCTCTTAGGTCTGATTACTACTTCCAAGAATCCTACTTTCTTGAATTTCTACTCACACTTCTCTAGTTTTACATATAAGTTGTTTTCTTCTAATATTTTTACTACTTTCTCTACTACCTCATTATATCTTTCTTCTCTGTTCCTACTATTACATCATCAATAAAGCTAGCCACTTTCTAGTGTTGATCAGATTCCTTAGTATTTTGTTTATTATGGCTTAGAAAGTAGCTGGTGAGTTTATCAACCCAAAGAACTTCACTATTAGTTTGAATGACACTTCTAGTATTATGAGCATAGCTTTCCACTTATTCTCTTTCTTTATTTGTACATTATTATAATTCTATTGTAAGTTTAGTTTAGTAAATACTTTCTTTGTATCTATATTGTTATAAGTCAAGACTTAGAGTTAAGTCAGAAAAGAAATCTTGTATTAAGATAAGAGAACTCAATAGAGTTTCTGTTACAAACTAGTCTTTTCTATATAATATGATATTATCTATTTTAAAACTTTCTCTGACTTTCTTGATATTATATAATTGTGTGACATGTGACAGGTCATGCTTTTGTCACACTTTGTAATATATAACATCATACTAACTCTAACTTTAAGTCCCAAATAAGAAAATAAAAGAAAAATAAAAAAGAAAAATAAATAAAGTCTATCATCTTCAACTCTGACATGTATTTTCTATAATGTCTGATATTAAAAGTAAAAGATAGTTATTTACTATTCATTTATTTAAGTACTCATAGTTCTGCACTATATGCTTCTTACCATTTTTCTTTCTTACAAAGAATACTAGTACTATCTGAGATAACTTAGAGAGTCTAATATACTCTTTGTGTAACTATTCTTGCATGAACTCCCTTACTTCCTCTCTCTCATTACAAAGAGTAGACATTTTATTTTCTTGGTATAAATATCTTCTTTAAGTTTATAGTATAGTCTTATGTTTTTCTAGTAGATATTTATTTACTTGTTATTTTGCTAAAAACATAAATCTACTTGTGGAATTGTTCTGAGACTAACTTCTTTGCATCTTCTTCTGATCTTACTTTTTTTTTTGTTTCAAATTTTCCACTCCTCTACTAACCTCTTTACTTCTATTATTCTATTTATCATTCATCTCTTAGTAGTCTTTTTCTTTCTCTCTTTCTTCTAGTACTCTACTTCTTTCCTTTTTTATTATTATTATTTCTTCATTTCTTCTTATTTTTTTCAATTTTAGTTTTTTCTGTACTGGCCTCTACTATTTTCCACATTCCTTTCTTTTAAACATCTCATCATCTTTACTTTTTCTATCTTCCAGTTAATCTCAGAGTTATGGCAAGCAAGCTATAGCATGTCTAAAATGATGTTCTATAAGTACAGTCCATACTTGGAGAGAGCAAAAGTCCAAAGGAGTTTTTGGAGTTTTGACAAGTATAAAAACTTATTAAAGCCTGTGGAGTTTTGGACTTTCTAGAACAATCTTGGCTTCAACTTATATATTATACCTCCTACTAGTTGTGTGGTCACAATTTCAGAAGAAGGTCTTGAAAGGTGAAATTATAAGTTATGGAAATAGGAGTGAGGATGTCACTATTAACATTAGAGTTTGGTATCAACTCTAATTAATTATTGGGCTAGCTATTATAGAGTAACTACTAGCCTTAAATAAATCAAAGGAGTAATCAAGTAGAGCTCCAAGCAAATATTTTAGTAATGAAATACTGAAAGAGATTTAGGTTGGATAGAAGGAAACTCCACTGTAAAAGACCAAGTATTTGTAGAGTTTGAGAAGGGATAACTCTGCTATGAAAGACAGCAAAAAACAAGTCTAAATACAGAGTTTAATGGAAATAAGGCTAAATATATATAGAGTTTTTTGATGGAAATAAGCCCATTGTAAAAGACAAAATATATGCATAGTTTTGATACTAGAATATCTGTATTAAAGACAGATATGGCTTAGAGTTTGGACTATAATATCTTTTACTTCTATTCTCTGATCATGTTGATCTCTGTTTTCTTCCTGTACTCTTTATAAAAATCATTTACCTTTACTGTATGTTCTATTAGCCTCTCTTTGTTAAATATACCATCTACATTTCTTATATATAAGTCTTTCTATTTTATTCAGTTTAAATTTCAGCTTTCTAGCAAGTTTCAAGCTTATGACAAGACCTATGGTACCACTATTTGAGAGTGTCTCCACCATTACTCTTTCTTGTGTATTAATTCTCTCCAGTCCAATATTTACTGTTACTTCTCTCAGATATTCCTTAGGTTTTTCTGTGGAATTTATAGATAATAATATATTATTACTAAATACTTTAAGTATAGCAAATTAATTATGAAAGCCTAGTTGAGGACTTCTAAACTTTCCTCTTTTTTAAAATGTTCATTATTGTCTACTATTTCAACTTTCCTTCTCTTACTAATAATTCTCTGATTTTTATAATATTTTGCCAAATATCTAAACTCTCTATAGCTATAACAGTTTCTACTATGATCTATCTCCCTAATATATAGGTTTTATCTTGGTGCAAATCCTACTTGTTGTCCTTGGACTGGATTTCTCACTATGTCATATGCAAGTCCATCCATCTGGAAATTACATTCCTGCAGTGATATCATCTCCAAATCATACAAGTCTGCATTCCATAGTGGCCACCTTTCTTGCAACATGTCTTATGGTGGTGCTGCAACCATCCAGGTATTCCATCTTCCATGGCAGAGATATTCCTATTCAACTTGGTCTTCTATAACAGAGTTATACCTGTCAGTGTCTCAACACTGAAACCTCTGCTCAGAAAATAGAGGTTTTACTACTGAAACCTCAAGCATCTCCTATACTATCCGTTTGTATATAAGACTAGTAGTTACACTGTAATTTGCTAGTCTGATAATTGATGAAGATAACTCTTATTGAACTCGATCTCTAGTGTTCAATAGCAATATACCAATCAGCACTCACTTCCATCTCAGACTTCTTTCTATCATCTGAAGTTGCAACTACATGGCAGATAGATGGTGCAGCACATAAGCTGAAGCCAAGGTCGTTCTACAAGTCTGCTCATCTCCAAGTCCATTCTATGGACTTCCATCCTGGTGTGAACTATGCCTGACACACTACAACTGTATTTTTTCTTTTAACTTTCTTTATTAGAGTAAAATCTGCTGGCATTTGCTATTTCTTCTGTTTCCATCTCTAAATTTGAGATGGGGATAGCCTTGGCCTAAGTCTCCATTGTTCATTATTATCATTTGTTCTTAGATATTGTTCTCTCTTTTTCTCCTTAATCTTTCTTTCTTCCTCTTACTCTCTCTTCAGTGTCTGTTCAAGTTTATTGTTCTTTTGTACCACTGATTGATATTTTTAGATGGTCATTCTACCTCTATTAATATCTACTAAATAATTCCATTTATTTCCTTTTTGAACTCTTTTATTAATGTCTATTTGTCAAATGTAGTTTACATTAAGAAGTAAAAGCCTATGGAGTTAGCTTAGAGATATACAGAATTTCCACACTTTGTATAATAAGCTTAGTGATGTGAACTTGTTAGAATAATCTTGGCTTCAGCTTATATGTTGTGCTATTTGTCTACTATATAGTTGTATCTTTAGATAAATAAATGGAGTCTGAAAGAAAGTTGAGTACTAATAGTAGTGTATTGCCATTAAACACCAGAAATTAAGTTTAATAGAGATTATCTTTGTTGATTATTAGACTAGTGAATTACAGTGTAACTATTAGTCTTATATGTAAGTTAGATAATTAGGAAATGCTTATAGATTTCAGTATACAGCCCTAAGCAAAGGTTTCAGGTTTTAGTGTTTCAATACTAAAAGAGACCAGATAGGAGAATCCTATTATGGAAGACAAAGTTTGATAGGAGTACCTCTATTATGAAAAGTCAAATACTTGATAGGTTATATGATGGCTACATCACCACCATAGAGATATATTGCAGAAAGATGGCTATTATAGAAGACAAGCTTTTATCAGACATGTTGGAAAGATATTACCATCATGGTAAATTGTTAGGAACAGACCAGCCACTAAACCAGTTATGCTAAAAGTACACAATATTAAGCTTAGCTTTGATATCTAGCTGGTATTATATATATACTTTATACTATACTCCTGACAGTATTCCCTTTTTAAGGCATGTGGTTCCCACATAGAAGTTATATGAATAGTTACACCTAAGGGTTATGCCACGTGTCATGGTCTCAGAGTCTTGACAGTCCTATGGAGTTTCTAAAGGACTTAGTGAACTTTGCTTCACAGAGCATCCAGTCTAATAGAAATGTATAGCTAAGTAACTAGTACTGTTCCTAGTGACACTTCTGGCCATGTCACACTTCCATGCTAACAACTATTCATTTAAAGAGAATGGTTTTACTGGGAGTTGAACTACCAACTGTTTGGAAGCTTGATATTATGTTAGGAACAAACCAGCCACTAAACCAGTTACACTAAAAGTGTACAATGTCAAGCTTAGCTTTGACATCTGGCTGGTACTATATATTGGAATGGGGTATAATCTGTACTAGAAGAGGGCAAAAGAGTGTGGATGTTAGATACAGTTGGATAGTATATGATAGAATAAGGGTTTATAGTATAATTACCAGGCTTATATCAAGTATTTTGTCTAAGATAGTATTTAGAGAATGAAGACTGTAAGTGAGGTATTCTAGATTTAGATAGTTCTTAGATGGAGGAATAGAGACCCATAGAGTTGTTAGAATATCTAGTGAGAATATCTGAGAAGTGATTAATATGGAATGAACAGAGTTGATTTATATCAGAAGAGATTTGTGAGTGTGAATAAGAGAGGTAGGCATTATCTGTAGATTGGAACAGATGTGACTGGATTAGAATATGATACTACTTCAGCTCTACCATCTTTGTTACTCATCATTTACTCTTTTGAATTCTTTTTTTAGCTCTGCCAAAAAATCTCTTGCTGATTCAAATTCAGTTTTTCCTACTTTTATTTCTTCCAATAAGTTTTTCTTCTATATATCTGCTGACTCTCTCTCTATATATATAGAAAGCTATTGTACTTATTCTTTCACTGGTTTCTCTCTCAGCCTTATTCTTATGTATAACTTGCAGGTTATTACAAATCCTACTACTTGATTTGCTTTTCTATTGAACAAAGATAGTTGTGTTATCTCTTCTTACCCTTTCAAAAGCCTAAATTTTGGGTAATAGCTCCTCTAGCACTTAATACTACTAACTGCTTTCTCAAAATTGTCATCTGTTCTGTTTGTTACACTATTAGAAGCCATAACTATGCCATTTAGTCAATGGATTCTTGTCAACTTATTGTCCTGGTATGTATAAACTCTTATATTTTAGTTGGATTTTTAATTCTTTTTATCTATTTATCTTGATTTGATTTCTCTTTTCTTTTTGATGTTATAGACCTAGAACATTATAGAAAGAACTAGAAGGAATAATGTCAAAGTATATATCTATTGTTACAAACTTAAGACCTTAGAGTTGGTCAAAAGAGTGAACCTTGTATTGGGTTAACACAAGAGAACTCGATAGAGAACTCTGTATAGGATTGTCTACCTTATATACAAATACCTAATGGTCTGTGTGAGCTATTTCTAGCCTACCCTAAACAACCATGTG
>Ga0157357_1000330_pt1 | contig 20108 bp, 14 predicted proteins | sample AttcapACBM1_FD_111485 | JGI IMG/M metagenome (GOLD analysis project Ga0157357, IMG submission 111485) | Fungus gardens microbial communities from leaf cutter ant in Botucatu, State of Sao Paulo, Brazil - Atta capiguara ACBM1 | ecosystem: Host-associated > Fungi > Mycelium > Unclassified ... | reverse complement strand
GACGGCGGCAAAACCACCGTGCGGGAAGCGATTGGCAAATCCGCCGCCGAGACACTTGATTCGGCCAAGCAATATGCTGACGAAGGCAACAAAAAGGCGCTTGACAACGCCAAGGCAGCGCAGGATACGGCGGACGCCGCCAAAACGGCAGCCGGTGCGGCGCAACAGACAGCCGATAATAACAGCAAGGCTATTGCTGAAAATACCGGCAATATTCAAAAGCAGGCAGACACGCTTAAAGAGCATGAAAGCCGGCTTGGCCAGGACGAAAAAACCATTGCCGATAACAGCAAAAATATTGCCAAAAATGCCGGCGATATTGCTAAAAATACCGGTGATATTGGCAAAAATGCTAATGCGATCGCTGAAAATGCCGGCAATATTCAAAAGCAGGCAGATATACTCAAAGAGCATGAAAGCCGACTGGACTGGAATGATATTATCAATTCCGGCCAGAATATCAGTATTGGTGAAAATGCGGATAATATTGCCAAAAATGCCAGCGATATTGCCAGGAATACCAGTAATATTGTCGATAATTCCAAACGCCTTGACAATCATGAAGGCCGGCTTGATCAGCAGGAAAATGCCATCGAGCGCAACAGTAATGATATTGAAAAGAATCGCACAGATATTGCCAAAAATGCCGGTAATATTGCCGATTTGAACAAGCAGACTGATGTCGGCACCAATGCGGACGGCAGCAAAACAACCGTGCGGGAGGCTATTGACAAATCTGCCGGTGAGACGCTTGGTTCTGCTAAAAATTACGCTGATGCCGGCGATGAGAAGACTCTCGATTCGGCCAAAAACTATGCCGCTGCCGGCGATAAGCAAACGCTTGATTCGGCCAGAAACTATACGGAATCGCGCCTTGGCAATCTTGATGATATGGCTAAAAGCGTCTATGCCAGAGATGAAAACGGCAGGATTCTCTATCAAAACGGCCGGCCGGTGCGCGCCGCCGATATTCCTGAGCAGGCACCGCAGGAGCAGCAAAAAGCGGCCAGTGGCCGGGAAGATAAAACGGTTCGGGAATATGTCGATGACAGCATTGAGGAGAGCGAAGCCCGGACTAATGAAAAATTTGCCGTGGTGAATGATCGGATCAGTGCCATTGTTCAGGGGAGCGACCGCGGTTACGTGGATCAGACGGCGGCGCAGACACTGGAAAAAGCCAATGCCTATACGGACAGCCGGATTAACCAGCTTAACAGCAAGATGAAAAAATTGCGCGCCCGCGCCGATTCCGGCATTGCCGGTGCCACCGCTATCGGCAGTTTGACTTTTGATACTTTGAAAGCCAATTCTGTTTCCGGCGGTTTGGCTATTGCCAAAAACAAGGTAGCCGGCGCTGTCGGTTATCAGCGCAATTTTAATGAAAAATGGCGCGCCCGGGCGACCATTTCTGTTTCTGACAATTATGTTCAGGGCGGCACTTCTGTCGGCTATAGCTGGTAAGATCTGTTATTTGCCGATATTGGGGAGAAAGGCCAGGGGCGCTATAGCGCCCCTGGCTTTTTTGTGGGCGGCGTTGCCGTTGCGGCTTTGCCCGGGCAAGGGTGAGGGGCAGCTTTGTTGCGGCAGAAAGCGAGAAAGCGTCTGTCCGGCAAAAGCCGTATCTATCCTGAGGTGCGGGGAAAGCGCCAGCCTTTGCCGGCCGCCGTTTCGGCGCAATGGCGCTGCCGTTTTGCGCTCTTGCCGGCTTGCCTGTAGAGCTGCTGCAACGGCTTGCCGGAATACAGCTCTGCCGCAGCCGGCTATAAGCCTGGCTCAGCGTGTGCTGTAATAGCCATAATCTTGAAAAAGCAAAGCGGCAGAAGCAAAATGGCGCCCGGGCGAAGCGGGCAGCTCACCACGGCCGCCATGGCCGCCGGCGGGCAGAAAAGCGATAATAGCGCTGTATTATTATTCCAGCTCAGGCGGCCCGGCTGCCGGCCGGCACTTCTCCGGCAGGCTCAGACACAGCCGCACAAACGTCTGCGGCGCTGGCGGCACAACCACCATTTCAGCGGGCGCCGGGCAAAAATGGGGAAAATCAGCCTTGGCGGGCTTTAAAGCGCGGCGCCAGCTTGTTAATAATGTAAATACGCCCTTTGCGGCGCACCATGCGATTATTGCGATTGCGCAATTTCAGCGCTTTCAGCGAATTTTTAATTTTCATGGTCTCTTCCACATCTGAAATTTTGCAGCTTCGGCGCCGGCCTGTCCTCTCAAAAGAGGCGGCGCGGCAGAGCAATAAAACTATATTGCCGGCCGCCGGCAAGGGCAAACTTACGCTGCTTCATAGCCTGAAGCGCTTTTTTTGTCAACTCTTTAAACCGCCGGCGGCTGCGGTTTTGCCGCTGCCGGCGGTCAGAAGCCGGGTTTTGAGGCTAAAAGATCTTCAGCACAATAAAACACGGCGCGGCATATTATCCGGGTGAGATTGCTGCCCAGCCACTTTTTTGCCAAAAACGCCTGTCACACTGGCTATAGCGGCGCTTATGCCCCGCCTTTGCCGGAATGCTCTTGAATCACAAGGAGACCAAGATGAAAAATCACTCTCTTAATGCCCATATTGGCAGCCTGGAAGAAAAGCATGAAGCGTTGAAAAAGGAAATTGTTACTCTGGAAAATGAAAAAATTTATGATGATATGCAGATGAATGCGCTCAAGCGGCAGAAATTGCATCTGAAAGATGAAATTGAAAAATGCCGGGCGCAGTTGGAGCAGGATTAGCGGCGGCCATTTTTGCGGCAACGGCAGCGGTTGAGCCGCGCTCTGTATGCTACTGTGCCGCAGTAACAGGCAGCGGGGGCGCTGTGCCCGGGCTTTCTGCTCCGGCGCGCGGCCCGGAGAAATATTCAGTCCACGGGGAGATATTCAGCCAAAGAAGAGAGGTATAATGCCTGACACAATGCGTATTATCGCCCTTAAAGGCGCCGGCGGGCCTGAGGTTTTGCGGGTCGAGCGGGTGCCGCTGCCGCGGCTGCGCGCCGGGCAGGTTTTGCTGCGGGTGCGCGCCGCCGGGGTTAACCGCCCGGATATTTTACAGCGGCAGGGCGTATATCCGCCGCCGCCGGGGGCGCCGGCCTGGCCGGGGCTGGAAGTGGCGGGCGATATTGCGGCTCTGGCCGGGGTAGAAGGCTTTGCCGCGGGTGACAGGGTGATGGCGCTGCTGCCGGGCGGCGGTTATGCCGAATATGTGGCCGCCGATGCGGAGTGTTTGCTGCCGCTGCCCGCCAATATGGATTATGTGCAGGCAGCGGCCATTCCCGAGACTTTTTTTACCGTATGGAGCAATGTTTTTGACCGGGCGCAGTTAAAAAAGGGTGACGTTTTGCTGGTGCATGGCGGCAGTTCCGGCATTGGCACTGTGGCGCTGCGTCTGGCCAGAGCTTTTGGCGCTCAGGTGATTGTAACCGCCGGATCGGCAGAAAAATGCCGCGCCTGCCTGAAATTAGGGGCAGATTGCGCGGTTAATTATCGTGAGCAGGATTTTGTGGCCGAGGTGCATAATTTCACCAATGGCCGCGGCGCTGATATTATCCTCGATATGGTCGGCGGCGATTATAGCGAGAAAAATTATCAGGCGGCGGCGGCAGAAGGGCGTATTGTGCAAATTGCTTTTTTGCGCGGTCATAAAGCGGTAATAGACTTGAACCTGTTAATGCGCAAAAGGCTGGTGCATACCGGCTCAACCCTGCGCGCCCGCGATAAAGCCTTTAAAGGCGCAATAGCGGCAGCCTTAAAGCGCCATGTCTGGCCTTTATGGCAAAAAGGTGAGCTTTTGCCGGTTATTGACAAGGTTTTTCCCCTGTCTGAGGCGGCAGCGGCGCATAAATATCTGGAAGCGGGTGAGCATATCGGCAAGATTGTTCTGAAGCCGGCGTAAAGGCTCCGGCGGCGGCAGGCAGGGGCTGTTGCGTGTTTTCCTGCTGCGGCCTGAAGCGGGGCGGCGGCTCTGCCCGCCTGACAAGCGGTTTGGGAGCAGGCCCGGCTGCGGCGGCGGGGGAGGAGCAGGCGGTTATTGCGGCAATCAGCCCAGCATAACCTGATTGGCGAGAACAAGGCGCAGATTGAGCGAAAGGCCGCGGCAGCGCAGAGAAAATTCACGCCGGGCCGTGCGTATTTTATGATCATTGATAAATAATTTTAAAGTTGCTTTACTGCTCAAGGGGCGGAAGCCGCGGCCTTCCTCCATAATCAGCATAGGCAGGCTATAATTGTCGGCCCAGAGCCGCCAATCCAGCACGACATCATCTTTATGCGCAGAAATCAGCAGCGGCACAGAATAATCGGCCTGTTCATGCAGCAGCAGCAGGCAAAAGACTTTTTGCGCTTTGGCCTGTCCGCGATTCAGGGTAATTTTGCAAGCGGCAATGCCGCGGAAACGCTGCGGCGGGAACATTTTTGACACCGGGCTGTTTATGGTTCCGGCAGCCATGGCCGGCAGTTTTTGGGCAAAAAGCGTGGGGGCCGGCATTTTGTGGCCGGCCGAGGCGAGCGGCCGTGTTTTACCGCGTTCCTGAATAAAAATACCGGTTTCGGTTAAACAGGCGGTGAAATATTTGCCGCTTTGCCGGCTTTTATAACAAATATTCTGGGGGAGATGGCAGGGATCAAGCCGTAATTTCTGCTCTGCCGCCCGTGCGGTGGCATGGTAGCTTGCCCAATAATGTGCCATAAACAAAACCCTGTAAACGCCGGCAGCGCCTTTGACATGGCACAGCCTTACTCATACGCTCTTCGGCAGCCGGGCTGCCCCCGGCCAAAAACCGCCTGAAGGCCGCTATTCTGTAAAATGCCGCCGCGGCAGAACAGCTTTGCCGCCTGCCAAAATACGGCAGAGCTTTATCTGTTTGCTTAAAAAGCAAGGTTAATAAAGATTTATATTGTAATGTGGTTAGCAGTTTCTTGCCATGTAACCCGCGCCGGCGGGCGCAGTGCTGCGTTCACACGCTTGAAACGCGCAATCGTATGGCGCTTGCCGGCCGTAGCAGCAACAGGGGGCAGGCGAGGCGGCGGCATATATTTGCTGCCGGAGTAACAGACAGGCAACCGGCTGTTTGCCAAATGAAGCCGGAGCCGCCAATGTCTGTCTGGGGCAAATCTTTTTGCTATGTGTTTTTCTTCCGCAGTTTTTTACGGAAACGCCGGATATTCCAACGGATTTTGCCAAATAATCCGCTGTATTTTATATTCTTTTTCTGTTTGCCGTAAAGCCGGTAATTTTGCTCCAAAAGCTCATTGATTTTATTTAAATTTTCTCCGCTTTTTATTGCCAGAAGCTGTAATAAGCCGAGAGCGGACGGATTAGCTTTTAAAAATTCCCGCAGCAAAGCATTGCGATAAAGAGTGTTATATTTATGGTGTTTTTTTTGCCCTGAATGAACAGAGTTTCCATACGCATCTTTCTGGTTCACTCTGTGATGATAATATGCAAGCTTTTCATCAAGCGAACCGATATCACCGATTTGCATCAGACGGATATTATAATCCCAATCGCCTAAAACAGGCAGATTTTCATTAAATAATCCTGCTTTAGCAGCAACAGATTTTCTTATAAGTAAAGAAATCGGTGGAATAGAGTTAGCAAAGAGGATTTGCTCGGCAAAAGCTATATTTTCATTAAAAGCTCCCCAGGGGAAGCGCCCTGTTTCTATAATTTTATCGGCCCGGATCTCCTCATGAATAACTTCACAATTACTGGCTACGGCAATATAAGCCGCATTTTCAGGATTATTCAGAAAGCGAGTCGTCTTTTTCAGAAAATCACGATGCCACGCATCATCATCGTCATGAATAACAAGGAAATCACCTGATGCTATCTTTAATGCTGCATTACTAGCCGCTTCCATTCCCCGGCTTGTTTCATGATGAATCACTGTCAGCCTGTTATCAAAAGCCGGTCGATAAGGCAGCAAAGTCTTTTCTAACGCAGATTTATCGCCGCCATCATTTACTATATAAAGATGCCAGTCCTGGTGTGTTTGCCCCAGAACGCTGGCTAAAGCGCGAACAAGCAAAACAGGGCGATTCAGCGTTCGCATAATGATCGCTGCTTTATGTCCCTGGATAGAAGTAACTTCACTATTCGGAAAAAAAGATTTCATTATTACAGTCCCTGATTTTTATCGAGAGAAAACAATCGCTTTTCACGCGCTGTCAAATAGGCAAATTCCCGTTCCTGGATTTCCCTCAGAATCTGTTTTTTATGACGAGATGATGCCTTGCTGCGCCATTCTGCCCAAAGAGCGGTTCCCCATTCTACGGCACCAAACGTATGCAAAGCCCGCTTCTTTATCCATGGCTGCGGCAAATGGGAAATGGACAATGAATTCGAGTGGCTCCAGTGTGATGAATGTCGGATTTTGCCCAGGGCAGATATTTCTTGCGCGGAAGGCGATAATGTTAAACGCAATATGGCCGACAGACCGCTTTGCGGCGTTAAATCCTGTCTTTTTGCTCCGCCGATAATTTCGTCTGTGTTCCGGAGCTTTTCAAGCGCCGCAAGGCAGCCTTTTACAAATGGCTCAAGCAGAATTCCGTTGAATTCTCCCATTTCTGTTTGCGGTATCATGGGATACCATTTACTTGCTTTACAGAAAAAATCTATACATGAACCTTCCGGCGCAGTATGCAGATTCTCTAATGTGCCGATGAATTGTTGAAGACAGCGGCCTTTTTCTACTGAAATAAATTCATGGAAAAAGCTTGCTTCCATTGCGCCGCCTTGATAGCGGTTTACACTGCTTTGCGGCCACAATCCGTAGTAAAAACCCATAATAGAAAATTGCGGATTTACAGAGCGGCCTATTTTCGTCAGTGCATTTTGCAGAGTTCCTTGCCAGCCCATATCCACTATGGCGGCATTTTCAGCTTGCGGGACACCTTCCTGCGTCAAATAAGCCTGAACTTTTTCATGCCAGCGACAAAAACCTTTATAAAGCTCTTCACTTTCATTTTTCAGCAGGGCACATAATTCATTATACCTCTTTTTGCGGTGAAATGGGGCATTCGGTTTGCCTAATAAAGCCGCTGCTCTGGCGGCTATCTCAGGGGATAAATCTTTCAGTTGCGTAATAATATCTGCATTTGTCATGCCGTGACTGGACTGTGTCAGGAAATCGAGCATAAATGGCGAGATTTCCTGTGCGGTGCACTCTACCGCGCCGCGCGCATACATCAGAACCCTGCGGGAAACATAAAGATAAGCAGCTTCTATATTGCAATCCGTATTTTTTGTTAAAATTTCCCATGCTTTCAGCATGAGCCAGCCGTCACGGGCGCAGAAAAACAGTTTTTTGATATTGTTCTGTTTTGCGCGCCGCAGTAGCCAAAAAATAAATGCGCCTAAAATGACGGCTCCGAAACTTTGCCCCAGGCAATAAAGCTCTTTTGCATCTTGTTCTGCTTCTGACAGGCTGCTGTAATGAGCATCAGAGCGCAATGCCAGAGTCGCCGCCCGATGAGCTTCTGAAAATGGCAAAACAGCCGGATCCAGCTCGCCGCCCCAGCGCAAAATACTTTGAGCGCGTTTGTAAAGGAGTGTATTCACCCGGCGGCCGGTTTGCCTGGGCGGTTTTTTAACATCTGATTTTTTATTGTCACCAATATGCAACAGTTTTTTATCACGCAGCGCGGCAATGCGCCAGATATCGCCCTTGGCTTTTGTCCGGCGGAATTCAGATGATACAATAATGCTCTGCCAGTTTTTGTAGCCTTCTCGCGCCAGAATTGCGCCCAGAAATTCCGGCGGCAAATACATATCGGAGACAAAAAGATACGGAATGCCTGCTTGCGCCAGCTTCTCTGTGCAGAGCAGAATATCGGGAACAGCGCAAAGGGCATATTTTTCCTCAGCCAGCTCCCGCTCTTTAGCCAGGGCAAGTTCTGTTTCAGAGAGCTTTATCACAGAGGGAAGCTGCGCATAAATTTCATCATAAGTAACTTCGCTAAACCCTTTTTGTCCTGCATACAGGCGCGCGTTCTCCTCAGCCTGTTCACGGGCTATAGCAAAGCCGATAAAATTGTCATTCTCAGCAGCCAGATATTTTTCCACGCGGGCAAAAATATCAAACGGACTATCGATATCACGGGTGAGCGCTGTATCAAAAATGTCAAAACTAACCGCGTCCTGGCTGCGGGCAAGGGCAAGAACCTTATTTATCCAAATTTCATCTATAGCCCAATCAGCTAAAATAGATTTTATGCCGTTTTTTGTCTCACGTCCTGTAATCAGGTGCTCAGGTAATTCCCCGGTAACTTGCTGATATGTAAGAGAATTATTCCCGATGCGTATATTTGACATGACTTTCCTTAATGTAAAAACTGTATACAAACGGTGGCATTTATAAGAGATTACAAGCTTTTTTGCTAGAGGGTAATTTTAATATAATAAAAATATGAATATGGAAAATTATAAAGTCCGTGAAATCGCAGTGATTGTGTTTTTATAAAACAGATTCAAATTGCCTATAAAGAAACTTTTTAACACTATAAAAGACATATAGATCAAAAAAACTGCTGTTTGTTTTGGAATGGTATATTACGATCCGTTTCAGCAGCAGATAATTCTATAAAAACCCGAATTTTACCGGAAAAAGCTGAATTAACTTCTTTCAACAGATAATGTTTTTGAGCCGGCTATTTATATAATTTTCTGTATTTTAAATTAAAAGTGACAGACTCGCTCCAACTCTATAGTCAAAGCGATTACGAGCGCTGTTGCGCCTCAAACAGTGAAGGTCGACACGGCCGCCGCCTTGTCACATTGCCGGCGGCCGGCGCCGTCAGGAAAAGTGGCGGGCAAGGATTTTTTGCACAGCGGCAACAATATCGGTTTGGGCGACCGTGCTTTGCGCCGGATTATCCTGCCGCCATTTTTCATTATCTTCTATCTGGCCGGCCAGCCGCGCTCCCTCAATTAAATCCTTGATTTCCACAGTGCCGGTTTCCCGCTCATGGCTGCCTTGAATAAGCACACAGGGCGCCTTGCGCCGATCGGCATATTTCATTTGCGCCTTCATGCCGGCTTCGCCCAGATAAAGCTCAGATCTTATCCCCGCCCGGCGCAGTTCCCCCACCATATGCTGATAGCGCGCCAGCGCCTGCTCGTCTTTATCCATAGCCAGCACCAGCACCGGGCCTTGCTCTTCCCCGGCATTAAGCTTGTCCAGATGTTTCAGCCCTGCCATCAGGCGCGACAGGCCGATAGAAAAGCCGGTCGCCGGCACCGGAATATCGGAAAAGCGCGAAACCAGGCCGTCATAGCGGCCGCCGCCGCCAATCGAGCCGATAGCGGTTTTAACCCCGTCTTTATTAACCAGAGCAACACAAAGCTCAGCTTCAAAAACCGGGCCGGTATAATATTCCAGCCCGCGAACAATGGACGGATCAATTTTAATGCGATCCTGGCCATAGCCGGCGGCATTAAACAAAGCCTGCATCTGCCGCAATTCGGCGAGGCCGGCCCGTCCTTGCGGTGATGTCTCCACCAGCGCCTGCACATTATCCAGCGTTTCCGCCGCATTTTTGCCGTTAGCCTGCAAAAAGCGCAGCACAATATCCTGCCCGGCCGCCGACAGCTCAGCCCCTTTGGTGAAATCGCCGCTTTCGTCCAGCCGGCCTTTGCCCAATAAATCAGCCACCCCGTCAAGGCCGATTTTATCCAGCTTGTCCATAGCGCGCATGACCGTCAGCTTTTTGTCTGTGTCGGCTCCGCTGCTCAGGCCAATATTTTCCAGAATGCCGTCCATAATTTTGCGATTATTGACGCGGATAACAAATTCGCCGCGTTTAAGCCCCAAATAGTCCAGCGTGTCGGCGCCCATCATACATAATTCGGCATCGGCGGCGGGGGAAGAGCTGCCGACCGTATCGGCATCAAATTGCAGGAACTGGCGGAAGCGCCCCGGTTTCGCCTTTTCATTGCGGAATACCCAGCCGTGACGGAAAGAGCGGAAAGGGCGCGCCAGCCCGGCGCTGTTTTCCGCATAAAAGCGCGCCAGCGGCGCGGTTAAATCATAGCGCAGCGACAGCCATTGCTCATCATCGTCCTGAAAGGAAAAAACGCCTTCATTCGGCCGCTCTTTATCGGGCAGGAATTTGCCCAGCGCCTCGGTAAACTCAATAAACGGCGTTTCCATCGGCTCAAAGCCGTAAAGCTTGTAAACCGTGCCGATTTTTTCTGCCAGCCGGCCGGCGCATAACAGCTCATCGGCGCTGCGATCGGCAAAGCCGTGCGGCTTGCGCGCCCTGATTTTTGTTTCGGTCATTGTGTCCTCCTGCTCCGTTATTCGGCCAGCTTATAACCGAACGGCTGTTATGGCAATAGTGCGGGGTGAAATAATGCGGCGCCTGCCGCGCCTGCCGCCGGCGCTTTGGCCGGCGGCGCAGCCTGCCTAAAAGCGGATATGGCGCTGCTTGAAATCGGCGACAACATCGGCAATCATGGCATCGACCATATCGGTATTGCGCTGGTGGCAGGTGGCGACAAAATGGGTAACGCCGCCGGCCGTGGCCATGCTGTGTTTTTGCCATACGGCTTCTGACGGCTCGGGGAAGACAACGGTTACCGAATTTTTCTGCGTCCAGGCGGGGATACCGGCTTTTTTGAAGGCGTTAACCGTATATTTCACCAGCGCCAACTGGTTGGCCACGCGGGCGCGCAAATATTCCGGCGTATGTTTTTTGATAAATTCCCAGATATAAATTACGCTATGGCCGTTACGGCTGCCGGACATGGTTTTGTCGGAGCAGGCAATATAGTCGATTTCCACTTTGATGGAATCGACATTTTCCTTTTTGGCCAGGGCAATGCCGCAAGGCATGGGCGCGCCGATATTTTTATGGCCGGAAACCGAAAGCGAATCGGCGCCGTCAGCAAATGTATGCGGCTGCGGATTGTCAACAAAAGGCAAAACCATGCCGGAAAGCGCTTCATCGCAATGTATATAGTAATCCTGCCGCTTAAAGCCGGCTTTTGCCATTTTGTCCTGAATAATGGCGATATTGTCAATCGCGCCTTTCACCGTAGTGCCGATATTGGCCAGAATAATCGGGTTTTTAACCTTGCTTTGCCGGATTTGTTTGATCAGATCGCTATAAACCATAACGCCCTTTTGGTCGGCCAGCACGGCATGGGCGGGCATGCGCAGGATTTTGGCGATTTTGGCCACCGAATAATGCGATTCCCGGCTGTAGAACAAAGTGCCTTTGGGGAATTTTTCCCGCCCGATATAAATGCCCCACATATTGCCTTCTGTGCCGCCATTGGTCACATAACCCCAGCATTGGTCAAAGGGGATTTTAAAAAGCTCGGCAAAATATGCAATCACCTCTTTTTCAAAGGGGAAAGATTGCAGTTTATAATTGCAGAATTCGTCCCATGCGCCGCAATTATTCAGGTGAAAATCAAGAAAGCGCTTCTGGTCGGAATAGTCGAAATCAAAAGATTCGGGATAGCCGATATTAAAATAGCGGTATTTCATGCAGTGTTCATAAAAAGCATCAAGTTTGGCCGCATCTTCCGGGTTGAGCTGATGCGGATCCAGATAAAAATCATTTTGCAGCCTGGGCAGAGCAACCATAGCAGTTTTCCTTTCATTAAGCGGCGTTGTTTCCGGCTTTGGCGGATTTTTTCCGCTTTTTGTTCCATGCCGCATAGCAATAGGGCGGCACGGTAATAATCATCAGGATCGTGCCGCAGGTTATGGTATTGGCGCCGCTGCCCAAAATGGCAAACAGGCTGTAGCAGAAAGCAACCATAACCATAATGAGATAGAAAATATATTCGCCGCCGTAATTGAGCTTTTTGCTGATCATGATAATGGGGAGAGCAATAATGGCGTAAATATAAGGCATAAGCGTGCCGAAAGCCGACATGAGAATAACAATGCGGAATTGTTCGGCCAGATCGGGCGAAGCGGTGAGCAAAATGCACAGACTCATCAGCACGCCGGTGAAAATGAGCGATTTCATCGGCACATTGTTTTTATTGGTGGCGGCAAAAAATTGCGGCAAAAGGCCTTCCTGCGCGGCATATTTCGGCGTTTCCGACTGGGCGATAAGCCAGCCGAAAATAGAGCCGAAACAGGCGAAAATCGATAAAACGGCAGCAATCGTGCCGGCGCCGGCGCCCAGCATAAGGCGCACGGCATCGGCAAAGGGAGCGGTGGAATGCACCAGAGCCTCATGCGGCATCAGCCCCATAATCACGCTGGACGAGCTGACATAGCAGATACTGGCGATAAGCAGGCCGATAATGGTGGCGCGCGGCACGGTATAGGTTGGGTTTTCTACCTGGTCAGAGGCGATAACCGCGCCTTCAACCCCCAAAAAGCCCCATAGCGCCAGTGAGGCGGCGGTTAAAATCGCCGGGAAGGTGCTGCTCCCGGTAGTATTGTAAACTTCAAAAAAATATTCCGGCTTGAACCAGAACCAGCCGCCAAACCCCACGCCGAGCACGACAAGCAGCATGCCGATAGTGGTGACGGATTGCACTTTGCCGGCGGTGTTGGCGCCAAGGCTGGAAATAAACAGCGAGATCCACAAAATGACAATAGCGGTCAGCGAGGCGGCCATAGGCTGTTTTAACAGCGGGAAGAAATAAGCGAGATAGCCAACCCCGGCCACCAGCAGCGCGACATTGCCGATCCAGGCGGCAAACCAGTAACAAATAGAGGTTTGAAACCCGACAAATTCGCCGAAAGCTTCGCCGGCATAGGCAACAATGCCGCCGGTCTGGCGGCTGGCAATCATGGCGGTTTTGGCAAAAACCAGCGCCAGCGCCATAACTCCGGCTATCGTAAACAGCCAGCCGAAAATGGATATCCAGCCGACTGTGCCCAAAGTGGTGGGCAGCATAAAGACGCCGGAACCCATCATATTGGAGGCGGTTACCAAAGTCAGGGCGATCAGACCCATTTTGACCTGTTTTTTTTCCATAATTACCGTCCGTTTATCCTGCGGTTTTACATCAGGCGCTTTGCCGGCCCTGCCGGCGCCCGGGCGATTGTGCAACAAGCGGGAATTTTTGATCTGCCTTTAGCTGTTTGGTGTTTATGGCAAACAGACCTTGCTTGTCCAGCGCCTTTGAGCCGGCGCTGTCTCCGCCGATGGCCGGCCGGGCGCGGAGCGCCGCGCCGGCAAACAGGAACCTCCGGCAAAATGCCGGAACTACAGATAGGGCGCGGTGCCGCAAGGGCAAATTATCGGCCGCAGCCGGTAGCCCGGCAAAGAGAAAAATACGGCACAGGCTTATTTTGTTCTTGCACCTTGCCGGCGCAATGATTAGAGATAACAGAAAATCGCAGCCTGTTGAAACAGCTATCTTTGCTTATAGAGCTGCGGCATAACGGTGTGCGGCCCGGCTGTGGGCGGGTGGCCGTCTGGAGGAGCAAAATCATGTCAAAACGGCCGGGTTTTATCGCCGCGGCGGCGCGCAAGGCGCCGCTCTTGCGCGCTCTTGCGCTGTGCGGCGCGACTATTGCGGCCGCCGCCGCGCCGGCTGCCGCCAAAACGCTGATTTATTGCGCCGAGGCCAGCCCGGGCGGCTTTGACCCGGCGCTTTATACCGATGGCGCGACTTATGCCGCTTCTTCGCAGACGGTATATTCCCGGCTGGTGGAGTTTGCCCACGGCTCTTCCGCCCTTGTGCCGGCCCTGGCGGAAAGCTGGGATATTTCCGCAGACGGCAAGGTTTACACTTTTCATTTGCGCCGCGGGGTGAAATTTCACCAGACGCCCTATTTCACCCCGAGCCGGGAAATGAATGCCGATGATGTGGTGTTCAGCTTTGATCGTCAGTTTAACAAGGCCGATCCCTGGCATAATTATCTGGAAGGGCAATCCTACCAGTATTATGACAGCATGGATATGCCGAATATTATCAAAACGGTGAAGAGGCTTGACGATTATACCGTGCAATTTACGCTTAATCAGGCAGAAGCGCCGTTCCTCGCCGATATGGCGATGGATTTTGCCTCTATTGTTTCCAAAGAATATGCCGACAAGCTGGCCGCCAGCGGTAAAATGCGCGATTTCAATGCCAGGCCGGTGGGCACCGGGCCGTTTATGCTGCTCGCCTATCAAAAAGATGCGGTAGTGCGCTTCCGCGCTAATCCGGCCTTCTGGCGCGGCCGGCAAAAGCTGGATAATCTGGTGTTTGCCATTACCGCCGATAATGCCGTGCGGGCGCAAAAAATGCGTGCCGGCGAATGTCAGGTTATGGCCTATCCGGCGCCGACCGATATTCCCGCGCTGGCGGCCGATAAAAATATCACCCTGATGCGCGGGGTCGATATGAATGTCAGCTATCTTGCCTATAATACGCAAAAAGCGCCCTTTGATAAAGTGGAGGTGCGGCGCGCCTTGAATATGGCGGTGAATAAACAGGCTTTGGTTGATATTGTTTTCGGCGGCTTCGGCACGCCGGCGGTAAACCCGCTGCCGCCCAGCCTGTGGGGCTATAATAAAGCGATTGCGCCGGATATTTATGATCCGGCCAAAGCCCGATCTATGCTGGAGCAGGCGGGCGTGAAGAATTTGCGCCTGCAATTATGGGCGCTGCCGGTGAGCCGCCCTTATCTGCCCAATGGCCGGCGCGCGGCCGAGCTTATCCAGAGTGACTGGAAGGCTGTCGGCGTAAAGACCGATATTATCACTATGGAATGGGGTGAGTATTTGAAAGCCGCTACCGATAAAAACCGCGACAGTGTGGTGATGATGGGCTGGATCGGCGATAATAGCGACCCGGATAATTTTCTGTCCACATTGAACAGTTGCGCTGCTATCGGCACGGCCAATTATGCCATGTGGTGCGATAAAAACTATGATGCCCTGATTGATAAAGCCAAGAGAATTACCGATCAGGGTGAGCGCGCCCGGCTTTATGAGCAGGCGCAGGTGATTTTCAAGGAGCAGGCGCCGTGGCTGGCGCTGGCCTATGGCACGACAATCATGCCGGTAGCCAAACGGGTGAAGAATTTTTATGTTGATGTTCACGCTATTCGCTTTGACGATGTCGATATAGACTGAAATGACAGCGCCGGCGGGCGGGGCGGGGCGGCGCTCTGCGCGCCGGGCTTGATAAGGAGCGCCGCTCTGGGCGCAGGCATAAGGAGCGGCGGCATGAGCAGGGCTTTCGGCGGGCAGGGCGCTGCGCCTGTTGCGGCGTTAGAGCCGCCGCCTCGCCTGCCGATTGGTGAAGCAGGCTGGGAGCGGGCAGAGTCGCGGCTGTAACATGGCCGGGCGGGGGATAAAGGAGCAGGGTTATGAAAAATATTCCCGGAGAGGTAAAAGAGCGCCTGGCGACAGCGCCGGCGGCGCGGCAAAAAGGCGCGTTCTTTCGCCGCGCCGCGCTTGCGGCGCTGCTGGGCGCTGCGCCGGTTGCGGCGGCCGGCCCGGCGGCGGCGGCGAAATCGCTTATTTATTGCACTTCCACGGCGCCGGCAGGCTTTGATGTCGCGCTTTACAGCGATCTTTATACTTCAGAAGCGTCAGGGCAAATGCTGTATCAGCGGCTGGTGGCCTTTGCCCCCGGCAGCACCAGAATTGTGCCGGAGCTGGCGGAAAGCTGGGATATTTCGGCAGACGGCAAAACCTATACTTTCCATTTGCGCCGGGGCGTGGCTTTTCAGTCAACGCCCTATTTCACCCCGAGCCGGACGATGAATGCCGATGATGTGGTGTTCAGCCTGACGCGGCAAATGGATAAAAGCAGCCCGTGGTATGCTTATGAGCCGGGGCAATCCTACCAGTATTTTGACAGTATGGATATGCCGAATATTATCAAAGCGGTGAAGAAGCTTGATGATTATACCGTGCAGATCGAGCTGAACCGGCCGGAAGCGCCGTTTCTCGCCGATATGGCGATGGATTTCGCTTCTGTTTTGTCAAAGGAATATGCCGATAAACTGGCCGCCGGCGGCAACAGGCGCGATTTGAATATAAAGCCGGTGGGCACCGGCGCTTTTGTCCTGGCCGCTAATCAGAAAAGTGTGGCTGTGCGCTATCGCGCCAATCCTTCCTATTGGGGCGGGCGGCCCAGGCTCGATAATGTTGTTTTTGCTATTATTGATGACGCTTCGGTGCGGGTGCAAAAATTAAAAGCGGGGGAATGTGATCTGGTGCGCTCGCCGCCCTTGAATGAAATAGCCAGTCTGCGCGCCACCGGCGGCCTTACCGTGCTGGAACAGCCGGGCTTGAATTTGAGCTTTTTCGCCTGGAATCTGACCCGGCCGCCTTTTGATAAAGCAGAGGTGCGGCGCGCCTTGAATATGGCGGTAAATCGCCGCGCGATTGCCGATATTATTTTTTACGGCGCCGCCGAAATGGCCAAAAATCCGCTGCCGCCGGCGGGATGGGGCTATAATAATGCTATCCCCGAGCCGGAATATAACCCGGAAAAAGCCCGCGCCATGCTGCGGCAGGCGGGGGTAGAAAATCTGCAGTTTGACATTAGCATAACCCCAAGCGGATCGCTGATTGCCAATCCGAAAAGGCTGGCGGAAATGCTGCAAGGCGATTTTGCCAAAATCGGCGTTAAAGCCAGTATCAATATGGTGGAATGGACGGAATTATTGCGCCTTTCCCGCGATAAGGGGCGCAACGGCCTGGCCATGATGGGCTGGGCCGGCGATAATGGCGACCCGGATAATTTTCTGGGCATGTTATTTAGCTGCAGCGCTATGGATACCGTCAATAATGCGTTTTTCTGCAATGCCGATTATGACAGGCTGATAGCCGAAGCGCGGCAAAAGGCCGATATTGCCGCCCGCACCCGCCTTTATCAGCGCGCGCAGGAAACTCTTTATCGCGAGCAGCCGGTGCTGTTAATGGCCTATTCCCCCAATATAGCGGTGTTGCGCGCCAATATTAGCGGCTATCACCTTGATCCTATCGGCCTTGATTTTAGCCGTGTTGATAAAAATTAGGCCGGCCTGCCCGGCCGGAAAGGGCGGCGCCGCGCCGGCAGGCCTGTGTGTTGCCGCCGCCCTGCCTTTCCTGCCCGGCCGGCGCTGAAAAGGGGGAAAACCGCATCACAGCGGCGCCCGGCCGTGATAAAATGCCCCGCGCCCGGCTTTTGCGCCGCGCAAGGTGCATTTTTTTCTTGCATTTTCGTGATAAAAAGATTTTGGTGCAGTTTTACATAGAGTAAAACCCGGCAAAGGGAAGGGCATATATTTGCGCTTTATCGTCCAGAAAATTTTATATATTATCCCGACTCTGATAGGTATCACCCTTGTTGCCTTTGCCTTTATTCACGCCATTCCGGGCGATCCGATTCTGATTATGGCGGGGGAGCGCGGCATTTCTCCTGCCCGCCATGCCGAGCTGATGGCGCAATTAGGCCTGGATAAGCCGCTCTGGCAGCAATATATCGCGTATACAGGGCAGATTCTGCATGGCGATTTCGGCCTTTCCTATACCAGCAAAGAGCCGGTGCTGGGGGAGTTTATGCAGCTCTTCCCGGCGACTTTGGAACTGGCCTGCTGCGCTATTGCGCTGGCGGTGCTGATCGGCGTGCCGGCCGGCATGCTGGCGGCGGTCAAACGCGGCTCGATTTTTGATCAATCGGCTATGGGCTTGTCGCTGCTGGGCTATTCCATGCCGATTTTCTGGTGGGGCATGCTGCTGGTTATGCTGTTTAGCGGCTATCTCGGCTGGACGCCGGTTTCCGGCCGCATTGATTTATCCTATTATTTTGAGCCGGTCACCGGCTTTATGCTGATTGACAGCCTGTTATCGGGTGAAGAAGGGGCTTTTGCCTCGGTTGTCCGGCATTTGATTTTGCCTTCTATTGTGCTGGCCACCATACCTTTGGCCGTCATCGCCCGGCAAACCCGCTCGGCCATGCTGGAAGTGCTGGGCGAAGATTATATGCGCACGGCGCGCGCCAAGGGGCTTTCCGCCTTTCGCCTTTATGCCGTGCACGCGGCGCGCAATGCCATGATACCGGTGGTAACCACTATCGGCCTGCAGGTCAGCGCCCTGATTGCCGGGGCGATTTTGACCGAAACCATATTTTCCTGGCCGGGTATCGGCAAATGGCTGGTAGAGGCTATTTTCAAGCGCGATTATATGACCGTGCAGGGCGGTATCCTGATTATTGCCATTCTGGTAATGGCGGTTAACCTGCTGGTGGATATTCTCTACGGCCTTATCAACCCCCGCATCAGTAAAGCGTAATTTTAGCCAGGGCATAAGATTTATGACCAATATTCCTCCGCAGCCTATGTCTCCCGCCTTATTGCGCGCCCGGGCGGCGCGTGAGTTCTGGTATGGCTTCAGCCGTTCCAGCGGCGCTATTGCCGGCCTTGTTATTTTGCTGTTTTTTGTTGCCGTGGCGGTTTTTGCGCCGCTGCTGGCGCCTTATGCTTATGATCTGCGCTTTGATAAAGCGGTATTGCAGCCGCCGGTGTGGCAGGCCGGCGGCTCCTGGGCTTTCCCGCTGGGGACAGATGCTATTGGCCGCGATATGCTGTCGCGCCTGATTTTCGGGGCGCAATATTCGCTTTTTATCGGCGTGGTGGTGGCCGGGCTGGTTTTTGTGTTCGGCGTGGCTATTGGCGTGGTTTCCGGCTTTTTTGGCGGCAAGACCGATATGGCGATTATGCGGCTGATGGATATAGTGCTGGCTTTCCCCGCTTTGCTTTTGGCGCTGCTGCTGGTTAATATTGTCGGCCGCGGTCTTGGCGGCGCTATTATCGCCACAATTATTGCCTTTTTGCCTTATTTTGTCCGCTTGTCGCGGGCGGCGGTGCAGGCGGAAAAAAGCAAGGATTATGTTATAGCGGCGCGGCTGGCCGGCGCCGGGCGGCTGCGGCTGATGTTCAAAACCATTTTGCCGAATTGCCTGGCCTCGCTGATTGTGCAGGCTACTCTGGCTTTTTCCGATGCTATTTTGAGTGTTTCCGCCCTTGGCTTTCTTGGCATGGGGGCAACGGCGCCAACGCCGGAATGGGGGACAATGCTGGCCGATGCGCGCGATTTTGTAACCACCGATAAATGGTGGATTGTAACCTTGCCCGGCCTGGCTATTTTGCTGCTGGTGCTGGCGGTGAACCTGGCGGGAGACGGCCTGCGCGATGCTTTTGACCCGAAACTGAAAAGAAGCTGAGGATATATGTGATGGCGCTCAACCCTGTTGCTGCCGGCTCGGCCCCCTTGCTGGAGATCCGCAATCTTTCCGTAGCTTTTGAAACCGCCAATGGTTTGTTTAAAGCGGTAGACGGCATGGATATGACCGTAGCCGGCGGTGAAGTTTTGGCCATTGTCGGCGAATCCGGCTCCGGCAAATCGGTTTCCATGCTGGCGGTGATGGGGCTTTTGCCCGATAATGCCCATATCAGCGCCGATATTGTGCGCTTTAACGGCCGCGATATGCTGGCCTCTAAGGCGGCTGAGCGGCGCGCCATTATCGGCCGCGATATTGCCATGATCTTTCAGGAGCCGATAACCAGCCTTAATCCGTGTTTTACGGTGGGGTATCAGGTGGCAGAAGTGTTGCGGGTGCATTTGGGGCTAAAAGGCGCGCGCTTGCGCCGGCGGGTGGTTGAGCTGTTTGAAGCGGTGGGCATTCCCGGCAGCGCGGCGCGGCTGAATGCTTATCCGCATCAAATGTCGGGCGGGCAGTGTCAGCGCATTATGATTGCCCAGGCGATCGCCTGTAACCCGAAACTGCTGATCGCCGATGAGCCGACTACGGCGCTGGACGTAACCATTCAAAAGCAAATTCTGGATTTGCTGAAAGATTTGCAGTATCGCTCGGATATGGGGCTGATTATGATTACCCATGATATGGGCGTGGTGGCGGAAACGGCGGATCGGGTGATTGTGCAATATATGGGGCGCAAAATGGAAGAAGCCGATATTCTGGCGCTGTTTGAAAAACCGCAAAGCTCTTATACCAAAGCTTTGCTGGCGGCGCTGCCGGAAAATGTGAGCGGCCGGCGCCTGCCGACCATTGGCGATTATATGCGCGAGCAGCCGGCCGCCGCCGCCGCGCCGCAGTAACGCCGTGTTGCAAAACAGAGCAGAAGAAAGCCGGTGATAAAATGGATAACATAACGCAGCAGACAGGAAACACAGCAGCAGCGCCGGCCGCCGCCGCCGCGCCG
>Ga0157357_1000329_pt1 | contig 20232 bp, 22 predicted proteins | sample AttcapACBM1_FD_111485 | JGI IMG/M metagenome (GOLD analysis project Ga0157357, IMG submission 111485) | Fungus gardens microbial communities from leaf cutter ant in Botucatu, State of Sao Paulo, Brazil - Atta capiguara ACBM1 | ecosystem: Host-associated > Fungi > Mycelium > Unclassified ... | reverse complement strand
CACTATGGACTCGTAAATGACACTATGCTCATAAACCATACCAATAGACCTGGGAAACCCTGCAAAGAGTCCAAAAGTGAAAAAAGGCATATCTACGACCACGGAAAAAGTTCATGGACGAAAACTATGTTTATTTTCCTGTGTGCAGGAATTCATACAAGATTTTCCCAGGCCCGATACCGACCAATGCCTTCACCTCTTCTTCTCTCAATCCACATAACTCTTGCACGCTCTTGCACCTTCTCATGACTGCTCCCACAACGCTTCTCCCTGCACCGATATCTGACCCGATCCCAGGTAGCGATCTCAACAACTCCTCCGCAACTGTATTGACGCCTTTGCCAGCATCTGGATCCCCCTCCGCACCAGTCACAATTGCCCTAATCTGATCCGGCTCCGGTTGATTCTTTTTCAGATCCATGAAAATATCAGCCGTAGCATGAGGAGATGAAGACCAGATGATGCGCAAACAGGGGAAGGAGAGCGTCAAGAGGACGAGTTTGGATTGAATTGTAGGTCCTATACTTGAGCCTGGGTCGTTGGTTGGATCATTAACTGAAGCACCGAATGTTGCTGGTCGATTAACAGGTTTCTTAGGATGTTTCTGCGTCGGTTTTGCATGAGATTTCATTTCTGAAATGACCTCGAGAGAAAAGGCCTTGTCTTCTTCAAATTCAATCAATAAGATAGGGTGTTTATAGTGAACAGACATAAGCTCGCATTGGGTGTACCTAGCATGTAGAAGCTAGCGTTGATGTCCAGCAATAAGAGGTGACGTAGAGACTCACAATCGTCCACTAGTGAAACTCTGAACCAAGTCAGACAGACTCTTTCTTTCAACGCAGATGTCGGGGGTAAGCACGTAATCTCCAGTAGTCAACGTGACTGGAATTACATGTACACTTGCGGTATGCAACAGGGAGGGTAGCGTTGATCGGAACTCTCGCATGTCAACAACAATCTGTCCGTCAGACTTTCAGCTTCTGTATGATTACAATGACTGATTTGGGTGCCATTACTACACCTTTGACGATTCTTTGTTTAAGTCCCTTCTTCCACCGGCTAGTCGAGTACTGATCGTCCTAACGGAGCTTTCGCCAATCGCAGCGGCCTCTGGGTCCCTTCGTTCCTCGAGAGTCACCAACATTGTCTATGTAATATCGAGATCAGCAGAAAACAGGCGGAGAACAAAAGGAGTCCGAAACACACCCCGCGTTCTTTGACGAGCCTTTCGAAAGCTTCTTTCTCCCTTCGGATAGCAGCGAGATAGCGATGTTCTTCGCATGAGTTCGCATACACCATATGGTACACCCGTACCGCAAGACCAGCATACGAACTCCTATAAACCTAATTGATCATATACACATATTGTCAACATACTTTCCGAAGAAACAAGGGGTACCTCGATTCGACGAATAAATTCAACGCAGGGTTCAAACATGATCACGAATCGTGGTTGAATCTCGGCTAACAACCGGTCATCGGTGTCATCTGAGTATGCCCGTATCACAATCGTCTGTTCCGCGGGCAAAAGCCCGTAAGCAGTTTCAAAGTCTGCCTGAGTCAGGAGGGTAAGGTCTATCTCATCGTCGGGAGACATTATTGTCCCCGTTGGAGCAGTCTCATCTGTCCAGCTAAGGCATCGTCATGAATATCTCGAGTTACAATGTTGAAAGACACTCACGGTGCCATAACCTCGTCAACTTTGTCTATGTCAAATTTCTCGTTTTCCAGTGCTTCCGCTGTATTGGTACCAGTGCTCGTGCCTCCCGCATTTCTCTTGGTGCTATTACTCAGTGCACCACCTCTCACTCTTCGCCTTCCAGCCGCCTTTCCTACCTTCTCTCTTCTGAGTGCATCAGTCACTATTTCGTCTCTCCCTTTCTCTTTTCCCTTCCCTTTTTCATTTGAAACCCCACTCAAATAGCCCCGAATCGTACCATTGCTCGTGCTGGCCCCATTGGAATCTCGACTCCCGAGGCGACCTCTCCAACTCAAATACCCTTTTAACCGTCTCTGCATCATTTTAGTGCCTTTCCTTCCAGGTTCCGCAACGGGATTCATGCAATCCAAAAACTCTTGTATGAGATCACAACTCATCGTCGAGGATGTCATGATCAATACCGTATCATTACCCGGCAATTGTCCCGGTTTAAGGTTTCTTGACTGAAAACGATCCGTTTCAGATTCTATCTCAAGAAGAATTTTCGAGAGGAGATCCCATTTGGGTTGTTCTTCTAATATGGGTTGAATAGTTTCCGGCAGCCAAGCAGGTCTAGAGATAGCTCTTCCTTTTCCTTTTCCTGTACCCACTATGGGGGTGGCATTGTCGAGCTCATCGAGAGCAGCCCAAGTATCTTCATCGTCTGCGTCGATGACAGGCGGAGAACTGGTGGTTTTTTCTTGTGTTGGAACAACGGCTCGGAAGCATCGGCGTTTCGCAATGCCGAATATTATATTCGCGGCATCCGTAAGTAGCCAGGGAGATTGATGTACTCGTGCGCTACCTGAAGCAGATATTGTGTTGGACTCGATGATAGTTTCGAGATAGGCGTGAAAAGACAGGGAATCATACGACAAGAGATAGCTATCGCGTAATTGTTGAGGAGAAGCCAGGGAGTTAGGAAACAAGGAACGCACAAGAGGAGTTGACGGAGGACATTCAAGTCATTGACAAGTTGCTTAGTCTTGGGACCAACCTTGTGCCAGACAGAAGCTAATTGAAATCTGACGACAGCGTCAAATGAACGAAAGTAGGCGTTCTCAATGTTGAGATCCTCAAGATCCAGCTATGAAGGATGTCATTTCGGATCCAGTAGATAACATAGCAAACCACACGTTTGTATTTGAACGTTTCAGCTCCGATAACGTCGTTGTCATGCACTGGATGATTGCACTATGGATATCCAACATCGAGTCAGACAGTGGCTGAGAAAGTTCGACAACGTCGGCACGTCGACGTTCGAGTGACTTATTGATGTACACATGAAAACTGATTACGTGTCAGGTATGCAGGAACAGGGAGATAAATAAAGAAGGCCTACTTACCGAGGATACAGATGCACCCTCCGTAACTGTAATTCCTTCATGATATTTTTTAGTGGCGATAATCCGGTAGTAACATGCTCAGGTTGGTCTGTGAAAGCCTTGATGAAGCCATTTCTATTCCTCTCGCGGAAGAGACGAACAATGAATGCTTCATTGACAAGTGGCGTAATTCTGGATGTACCGTGGGTGAAAGCTCGGAGTCAGGGTACGTGAAGACACACTTTTCAGCATGCAAAATCAACATGCCAGTGATTAATTGCACGGGTATGTCTTCTTGTAGCATGTCCACTACTAGGATACGAGACGTGACAGAGATAAGTCCACCCCGTTTATAAAGTTCCTGTCTGACCACATTAGTTTCGTGTATTGTGGATGCAACATTGCAGTTCACCTGTCCTTTCCAGGTGTCTCATATCCTAGTACACGTAATCCCGGTCTCCTGCAGCCTGTAATTCCTAGTTCTTCACCAATGGCAGACTCCTCTCCTGGAGAGGCATTGACAAGTAAAACGAGATTTTTGTTGGAATCATATATCCTCATAAGCGTACAGATGATGCGCCGTAGACCCAAACCGCGGGCTAGAACGAGAAGATCACTTGTCGCAGGATCATATATTTCCTCGAGGATGGCTTTGTGAAACGGGAGGAGCGTTGACATCGTCCAGAAAGTATTAGTCAGCGACACTGATCAAAGAAATCCTGTGCTTAAGCAAAAGTCCTACTGCAACCATGGGGAAACTCAATATTGCACATCACAAAAGCTATCACCCATATCGCAGGGATAACATTGAGCGAGTGCGTAGAGATGAAGAAGAGGCTCGAATTACGGAGGCGAAAGAGGAGGGACGGATGATGCTAGCTGTACGTCCTACGAACGAACACTCCAACTCATGCTATTATACATTTTGTAGGACTCAGAAGCTCGAATGGGCATTTTGCGTCAACGGGCTGGATTAGGAGAACGAGATAAGAAACACTACAAGCTATCTGAAGAAATGATGCCCGATGAAAGGCCAGAGCAGAATTCTACTAGTGTCCACGGACAACTACAGACGACCAATGGTCATATTAATCTCTTTCACGATATTGAGCAGGTACGCAATCCGAAATTTGGCTTCTAGGCTCTGATATGATGCCTCTTCCAGAACATGGTAGTGGCCCTTACAGTGACCAAGAAAGCCGAATCGAAAGCCGCTGAGCAAGGTGTTAAGCTCGCGCCAGACGAGAAAGAGCTCAGACGTTGGTATACTGAGCGCTGTGGTCATGAAGTACCACAGGATAATAATGAGGATGGTAGTGGTAGAAGGCACGTTCGTCTAGAACTTTCAGATGCTGACATTGACGAGAATTGCAGCAGGCGGGAGGCACAACGAAAATACAAACATGATCCTCTCACAGCTATTGAACAACAGCTAGCTTCTCGCACACAGACACCAACGCAACCCTATGGGAAATCAAGATCTCGCTCTTCGTGTTTTCTGGACTCGTCGTCGTTGACAGATCTCTCAGTACAAACTCGGCTCCGACGTGAATCCTCTGAGCGGGAGCGGGCGCGAGCGCTTATACAACGGAAAAAGAAAGAGCTAGAAGGCAATATGACGCCGAATACTATGTGTGGAGATGACGACGAGGGATATCGCGATGTTTATAATCGACAGGAAGTGAAAGATGCACACCGAATTCGGGATAGGAAACATAGAGACAGGCAGCGAGGTTGGTAGTCATGTCCCTTCGACTCATTGATTACTTGATGTCGTATAGTGTAGACTTGAATCTGCGACTGATTACGGAATGGACGTCGGGGTCTGACAATCAGCTCGAAAGTGATGGCGTGTTGATGTATTCTTTTTAGCGACAACTAAATTTTCAATAGAAGACAAGATATATTTTCTTCCATTTTCCGAACCCTCGATTATTGTCGCGCGTGCGAACTTCGGCTCCACTACGCCGCCGATTTAGAATGTGAATGGCTTCGTAGCAGCTTCTCGAGCACTGATGATTGGGATTTCTCATCATGGTCAGATGGGATTGCGGGCGCTTATCATCCTAGTGTACCGCAAGTTCGGAATCGAAGTGCTTAAAGACGTTGGACTTCAGATTCTGTACCGCGCCCGTTGTGTCTCCGCTTTTAGTCGACCTATTTACAACGTGAAATAGCCATCCTTCCTTTTTCTTCTGGTTTACTCCCCAAATCGTCTGGTCCGCCCTCACCAATCACTCAAAGAGGCACGTCTCCTTCTGATATCTAGTCTATGGATGCTGGATGATCCCCATTTCGGTGTCAGGCAGAAACATCTGAGCAGGCATCCCTACCACAAACAATGGTCAATTTTGTCAGATTGTACTGATCCCTATCTAAGGTGTTTCTGCGCAGGAGAAATCATATTCAGAGAAGTACAAGGAAAAATCTGGCAACCCAAAGCCCAACGCATTTCTCGGTAGCCTGGTGCGTTCTCTCGACTCCGCTAAGCGCTAACCCTCACATTTAAGCGGTTTGAAGTTTAGTGGGAATCAGAAAACAAATCCTCAAGGCACAATAGCTGAGGCATGTTATCTCCATTATCCACCACCAAATCATCTTATCGATATATAGCAGCGTGATCTCGAATCAGGCTCTCCCCTATCAGAGGTTAGTCACCGACATTTGAATTCTTCCCCGACTGACCTCGCATAGAAAGACCCCGCAAACCTAAGCCAACAGGCCAACTATTCCCAGGTACGTCTCTTTTGAATTTTAACTTATTTATTGATCCTGACACGAAGATACGAGATGGCCGAACAGTCTATCGTGGATGATGCTGATAGTGAGGAACAAATGGAGGTGTGATTGCATTACTTGAGCTGTCTATCAAACAATCCTTCTCACATATATTCCTAGGACGGAAAAGAGAAGGTGGAGATCTGATCAGTTCATTGGTGCTTGATCACTACTCAACTGCATATAGGAAGAGCCCCTGGAAGTCCACAAGGACCACTGGAAACATTTCTATGATGCCGTTGATGAGAGAGATGAGGAGTTTTGCAAGGCGCTCAGAGACGAGATTAGCGATCTCTTGTTGATTGTGAGTATTTTTAATTTGCTTCGAGTCGCTGACAAAGTACATCGTATTTTTAGGCGGCTTTGCTTCTGGGTGTGGTCACTTCATTCGCCGTCGAAGCGTTGGATTGGCTTAGGGATGATCCTGGAACGACACTCCTTCAAGACATTGTTACGTTACTCAGCCAGACAGCTCCAAATGTTGTGGAGATTGACCCTGGATTGGGTGATCTAAAGCAGTACGAACTACGAGTCAACCAGTTGTGGCTTCTAAGCATGATCCTAAGCCTTAGCGCTGTTATCTTTGGGACACTCTGCCTTCAATGGCTTTCCGCATTTCGTCACGCCGATGATAAATACAAGGCAGGTCCTGACACCCTTGCCCTTCGTCAAGTACGATTCGAGGGAATATGGGCATGGGGTGTTCCCCACATTCCAGCGCTTCTTATTGTGATTGTCCAAGCTGCCCTCGTCTTCTTCATCGTCGGACTCCTATACTTCTTATGGAATGTCAACAAGCATGCCGCCCTTCCAGTTGCTATAGTTGGTGGAATATCAACATTTGCTGTGGCCTGGACAATGTTGTTGCCAGTGATGCTATCTGTGGTATGCTATATGAGGCCGTCTTTAGGCAAAACCATCTGTCAGTGTCCATACAAGAACCCGTGGACTTGGCTCACCCACCGTGGCTTTACTTTGGTTGCCATCATGTTCAGCTTTGTGTTTACTTTAACACCGTCAAGTTTCCATAAAAGGGCTTCGGAGTGGCGTGAAAGAGCAGTAAGACTGCTGGTGGACTTCAGATGGCTCGAATATGACGAGATGTGGCGCCAACGACGAGATCCAGGCGCCAAGGAAGGCTTATGTTCATACTACCTCCTCAATGGATTGGGGACGGTTGTAGATACACTGGGTGCTCATCAGAGTACAGGTCACTTCGTCGAAAAATGCCTCCAGGACCTCAAGTTCCATGATTCTCCGGCGGATATAGAGGCGATAAATAAGTCCTTCCAGGGCTTGAGCTTTACGCTGGCGGAGCGTAAGGTTCTTGAAAACGGGATTACGGCTGGCTCTCCGTCTCAAGCCAACGCCGACAGTCAAGTTCACGATCCAGTCCAATTGCGGAAGGAATTTTTAACCACTCTTATACTGGAACAGCTCGTTTCCCGAAGCCGCCCACTCAAACACAGTCTGTTTCGTTTTCGGGTGAAACAGTACATTCGTTTCAAGGCCTTGGTCTCTCAGAGTGGGCTGGCTCATCCCATTGTACCGAAATCAGATCGCAAGACCGACGACTACATTGGTGGACTTATTGAGTGTCCGATTAAACATGCAGAAAATGCAGAGCTTTTATCATCTGGTGCGTCCGATCAGTATATGGTCAACACAGAGAGAATATGTGTTCCTTCACAGCCGAACGGTCTTATTACATCAAATGCATCGAGCCCCTTATAAAGACTGATCAGTTGAATGACAAAGATATCATAGGACTTCAGCTTATCTTGAGGGTCTCCGAGTCCCAGGATCATCGACGTTCGAGCGTTAAGCAAGATGAACCAGTAGGAGAGCTCTCTGGTAGTATCTCCCCCCCATCTTCGCCAATTCTAGCAATCACTTCCATTCCCTTGTCCACAGCAGTTGCACATAATCCTCACGATGCCGATGGTATTCCACACCAAGACGGTCTCTCTAGACGAGATACGTCTTTGAATCGACTCCGAAGAACTCGAGAGAAGCTCGATCGATGGTATCCCTCTCTTGATGCCTCTTCTTACCAACACGAGGACGTCTACAGATCTCCGTCGTTTGTGATAGCGCGCTCACCGAAAATTCGGAAATGAGTATGGCCACATCCAGGTTTTTTTCATGGCTGATCTACCTTAGCATATATCATTGTTTTGTGTATTGTCTCCCCGGTTGCTGCTAATAGCCTTCTGTGACTGTTGAACATTTTGGGTGTTTCTTCAGTGTATGAATAGAACTTATCTGCTGCTTGGTGCCTGGCAACTTTGTGATCAGCGGGACTGAGAAAACCACTCCTGTCATGACATATGCCACGTGATCATGGTACCAAAGGGCGATCGGTGAATTGAATCTAACTCATGAAACTGTTTCACAGGTCGCCTATCATCATGTTTCTTCTGCGCAAAGTCCTTGCATCGCCGTTCGGGCATGTCAAAATACATGTCCCACGGGATATTGATATTCCAGATGCAACAGAGAGCTCTCCGGAATTTTGGCTGAAGCTCATGATCAGTATGGGCCTGGTCCTCGCAGGTGGTGTTTTCGCAGGGTGAATCTGCTTCCTCTCGTTGACTACGTATCTAACTATGTTTTTTTTCTTTCATCAATCCTGCTTTTGTGTGCAGCCTGACACTTGGCTTGATGGGATTGGATGAGCTACATCTACGAGTTCTGGCTGCTTCGTCGGATAATCCCAAGGAGAAGGTCAATGCTCGGAAAGGTATGCCGCACGTTGCATGCCAGTGTTCTCCTCTCATGAACGCTTTGATAGTCCTTAACATTATGCAGAAAGGCCGACATTGGGTCTTGGTGGTATGTTCGCGGCATATCGAGTATAATTGGCGGTGTTGCTTAGGTTCCCGTTTAGGTGCTCCTTCTCGGCAATGTCGTAGGTCGATATTGCTCTTTCTTGGCACTATTGGATACCAAATCCCTCTTAGATTGTCAACGAAAGTTTGCCGATTTTTCTCGACAGTGCCGTGCGTACCATGTAATATTCGCAGTTCTTTCATTGAAACTTGGTCTATAGATTGGTGGAGGTGTAGCTGCGATCGTGATTTCTACCGCCGCTATTGGTGTGTAGTTCCAAATACCATGGACCCCGTCCATGCCCTGACCCTTGTATAGTCATATTTGGGTTCGTCCACTAGTTTACCTAGTTCTCAATTGGATTAACGAGGATTTCTTCCCCTGTATCATAGAGAGTGAGCTCTCTCAATATTATGATATTGCCACCTGATCTTCTTTTGACTAGAGTTATTCCTCAAGCTGTCAGTGTTCGGTACGGTCTATCTATCGGGGCGACCTGTGCTCCCCTGGTCTTGGGAATGATGTATTTGTTTGGTTAGTCGGGCACCATATTCTCGCTAGTTCCCATCTCACAAACTTGGGAATCAGCACCTATTGCATGGCCTGTTGCGAAGCTTCTCGACTGGATCCTTGGGGCTAATGAACAACATACTTATAAGAAGGCAGAACTTAAATCTTTCCTACAATTCCATCGCACCGGTGAAGAACCTTTGCGAGATGACGAGATAAATATATTGAATGGTGTACTGGAGCTGAATACAAAGAACGTCGAGACGATAATGACCCCCCTGAAGGTATGCCAAGAACTCTTGTATCAAGGTAACCGGCGAACTTGTCGAATCAATCATAGGATACCGTTGTTCTCAGTGCGGATGCAGTGCTTGACCACAAGGCTGTCGATGCCATGTACGTTCTCTTCCATGTCCCATTGTTTGAAATTCGAGCTGATTCCCCGGATCTAGTCTCTTGAGTGGCTATTCGCGTTTCCCCGTTCATGAGCCTGGAAATCCGTTGGCTTATATCGGACTTCTTTTGATAAAAAAGGTATACAGAGTTTCGTATGTTTAACAGCACACTTAAAATAGAATTCTAGCTCCTGAATTACGATCCCAGCAAAGCACTTCCTGTCTCCGCTTTTCCACTTTTGATTCTCCCTGAAGCACTCCCGTCTGTTAACTGCTTCCAGGCTCTCGACTACTTGTACATCTGTCCTTTGCATTCTCTATTATTCTATATTGACCATGAAAACTTAGCCAAACAGGAAGAGCACACCTATTGCTGATTAGTCGGACCCCCGGGAAACCTGGTGGCGCTTTGGGTGTCATCACTCTGGAAGGTATGAAGTCTTGTTCTGTATGAAATCTTTGCTGATTTTGGTCGTCGTTTCTTCTAGATATCATTGAAGTAAGCGTATCATACTTGAATGTTACTCTGTTTCTAAGCATGTTCTAGGAAATTCTGTCAGAGGAGATTGTCGACGAGACGGATCGATACGAAGATAACCAAAGCAAAAAACGTGCGAAGCGATTGACTAGTGCTACGGTCATGCGGGGGTGAGTTTTCACAGCACCATTAAAACTATTCTCGACAATATGTTTGCACCTTCAAAAAAAGTATTGTAGAACGCCGTATACGCAGCGCATCTCTCGATCATGAACAGACACCTCTCCTTCAAGGGCTGGACAGAACGGTGGCTATCGAAGGATACGGAACCCGATCAGCTATGGGGTTGGAATCGAATTCTTGATTTTGTCACGATATCGAGGGTGTATGGCAGAAATATGTGATCTAATCTGTGTAGCATTCGACTCTTAGTTTGATGTATTCATCGACACGTTTTCAAGTCGTGTCATCCCGGTACTCCTGTACCTGATACATGGTGTTGGCGAAGACGATCATATTATCCAACAGGTAGGTCAACCCACAGGCCAATTCGAGTATCGATAGACTGTAAACATTCTCTTTCGCCCTTGTAGTATGGGGTGTCTCCTCGGCCCGGTATAATCACTGGTACTACTCGTGACTTCGACTTTCTGTCCTCGTCCGAATGTGCTTGTATGAGATGCTTTTCTCTCAACAAATGAAGAACTTGTTGAAAGGACTCGTAACAGGCCTACAAGGTGGTATTGGGGAGTAAGCGAGCAGGGTACAAACCGCCAATATCAATAACTAGCAGAACGAGACTCACTTGATATTCCATATTCCAACAAGTTAGGCATCTGAGGATGCTGTTACTGCTTTCAGGTTCCTGCTGGAATTCGGATCCAGCTCAAAGTGGTAGCTCACATTTCGAGGGTGAATGAATTAGTTCCATGTCTCTGAGATTAAACTCGCTTGACATTGGAGACAACCTCAGAGTTCCATGTTCTGTAATCTTTACGAGTTACAGAATTTAACTCAAAGAAATTTTCATTATCAACGCCTAGAAAAATCTAGAGAAAAAGCTGGAAGCTGTCGCTGCGGCTTCCTCCTTTGCCCACCCTGAAAATTGAACCATTGAACCAATCTTGGGGAGAAGTTGTCAGGTTTCGAGATGCTTACTGCTGTTTTCAACGCTAGGATCACCACGAGTTGCGAACCCGTGGTTGACATCAGAGAATAAGCGAAGGTGATATGTGGCGCCGATTTCCTGCAAAAGGGCTTCGACTCAGTGCCTAGACTCAGGAGGGAAAGCGTGGTCCATCTCTATATGATGTACCAAAGGTCAAAATGGATATTTACTGAAAGGAAGATCAGAAGCTACAGATCTGCTGTCAATATGAGGAGAGGATCTAGGTTCATTTATTTAAAAACTCGCGACGATAAACTTTGTACCGAAGGAAACGTACTCTTCACATTGCGGAATTGGTCTTCAGTAAGGGGTCCAGGATGCGCAGAAGCAGCTTAGAGCCAATTCCAGTGTTTGATGTGTGTTTGATGTATGGTATTTGACTCATTGGCTTATCTGCTACAACATCATTTGTTCCTGCCAGATCCAGTGCATATGTAGTGCCAAAACATCATCCAATTGCGACATATTTCTTGTCAGTCCCGCAATGCTCCCGGATCCAGGCAGGTGTCTCCGCAGCAGCACGACTCCTTGCACCCTCCAACCATACTTTTCGGTCAAAATATGCTTCTGTATGTATGTGGATTCCATCACCGAAGAAGTAATCCACACCCAAAACCTGCAATATGTAATGTGTCTGGAGTTATAAACCTCTCTTTCTAAAAAAGCCTCATGTTTTCATGGCTTACCATTTTCTGCAAAGTAGTCCTGTAAATATTGATTGCTGATGAAGTAAGGTCCAAATACATCGGGAAAGAAGAAGTAGGATGCCTCTCGGTTCTCCGGACTTTGGCTCGGAAACATATGTTGACAACCCTCCAAACTCAAGAGTTTTGCCAATTGGTTCACCGGTATATTTGACACCTTTGAGGCGATTTACATTGTGAGGACATGCAATCTGTTCATTGCTGGACATTGTGGTTGATTGGAACTCGAAATCCCTTTCGCATCTATTCATAGTGGCTGTGTCCTAATCAGCCAATGAATATTCTGTCATTGTTAATAGCGTTTTTTTGGTTCGACTTGTCTTGGGGAAATACATACCTTTAGGCTATGTGGGGCTCTGGTTCAAGCAGGGAAGTTCTATCTTTGTGTAGTTCCTGCTATTCGCCAACGGTCGGTTGTTTTTTTTGGCTTCTCCTTGAAGTCGTACAAGTTTCTGATAATGCAGTCCATGCTTGATCTTAATACTTAGAAATGTCTGATCTAATTATCGGGCTCATAACATTGGAACCCTGACTTTGTTTGACTGATCCTCATATCTGAATATTGTCCGAATATTTGCCAAATAGCGGCCTAACAGAGATCATCATTCTTGATCCGATCTTTTTATTCTAGCCTCCGGGGCAGTACGATTCTTGTAGTTCTGAGGTATTCAGCACTGGAGAGCACCATTAATGTTGGCATGCATGAACATGTCAAGTTGAAATTCTGAAAGTGCTGGTATTTGAGGCAAATTAACATAAATTATGAATTTTTATATTTTGGCAGAACAAGTCATCGATCTCCGATCAATAAGTGAAGTAAGATTGTCCACCACCTGACAAATGCAATGCCCATTTGTGATAGCGGATATATAGCCGTAAACAGGTAATCAGCACCAACCACGAATCATGACAGCAAGATGATAGCAAACACAGACCAAAAGGACTGGCAGTCTCACATTCATAGCTCGAACCAGTTCGACAGTCGCCCCCAAACTTCCTCTCTTGCATTAGCCACGGCCTTGGCAAAATCGACCTTGCACATAGCACACATTCTCAATCCACATTTCTTTTGGCCGCCTCCTCCACCCCCTTCGTCGGTCTCCTCATTTGAGCCTCCGCCAGCTGTATCAGCAGTTGTGAAGTCCGTTCGAGATAGCATCTCTAGTGCTTGTATAAGTGTAAAGAGAGGATCTGCGTCACGGCCGCAAGCAATCCCACCGACGGACCTCAAGACGTTAAGCATGATATAATAAAATGACTCTGTACAATGAATTTGTAATGCTGCGCTGTGTCTATTGAGGCAGTCCGCAGCAGGCTGACGGTTGGATAATTCCCTCGAGAGAAATGTGGCAACATATCGTTGAGAGGCCTCTCGTCCGCGAAATGTTTTGCAGAGAAGAGCATGACCAAGCTGAACCATTTGGGATCCGGAACTAGATATAGGAACGGCAGTAAGTTGAGGAAAGTTACCAGTTGGATTGGGTGCCGCAGTCGCTGCACCAGGCCCCACAGACTCGACATATCCAGTATGATTTCCTGTAATGATATCGTAAGAAACGAGGGGTTTTCGAGCACCAGCAAGAATCTTGCTAGGGCCATAACGTGATAGATCGTAGAACGCAGCGGGCAGAATTGTTGGCACTCCCATTTCCAGAGCAAGGTGGATGACGAGAATGGGATGTGGACAAGTATCACGAGGCAAATATCGACCAGTTTCGTCCGTTGCAGCGGCCTCACGTTGGTCCCACCCGTGGAGCGAGGGTGGCCAATCGAGGTGCAATCGATGGAGACACCTGATACGGAGATGTTCTACCATATATTTGGTGGCTAGCCTAAGTACAGCAGCGATGGCTGGGAAATCGTTAGCACGGGGAGTTTTAAAATATCTGAGTGAGTTCATCAGCGATTGATCCAGAAGGTTTGAACGGATGAGTAATAATTTATGCTCACAGTCCATCATATAGAGCACTCAAAAAATAGAATACATCTGACGGCGAGTCGTGAAATTGGACACTCGGACAGCCGTCTACAATATCCTGATCATGAAGAGGTGGCTGCGGCAAGGAAAATAATCCCAAAAAAACCTCTGAGTGCCTTTCAAGCTGCCCGCGATGGACTTTAAACGCGGCTGGACCTGCAATGATGACGATGTTGCCATCATGAAACCAGAAGTCTGAACGAATGAATTCCGAGACAGAACGAATGCGGCGTTGGGGTGTGGCTGACCTAGGCCTAAGGACCAGTGAATGAGAGTAGGAGCGGTGAATAGCAGTTGGACGGGTGCAAGGAGGACTAAAAATGGAATTCTCGAGAGTAGGGGTTGATGGTGATGGGTTGTGCCAATGAGCTTGTTGCTCATGCATCCCCGGTTGAAGGTTTGACGATAACGATGTCGATGACTGTGAGATGATAAAGCAGGCACAAAGCAATTGTGCCTAGCCATTGCAAGCTGGACTGCCAGCCTTGTACCAGAAACTCAACTCCTATCCGGCGTCAGCCATCGATGAACATTGTGGTGATCAAGCGGGCTCAGTATCTTCTGTTGTCCTGCTATCACAAGTTTGAGACTCTTTTAATATGCATCGCAGTTAGAACCTAGCGGCAACAATAGAACATAGAGTTCGCACAATGGACCGTGTAGATGTGGTGGCCTTCAAGAGATCGAAATACGGATTTTGAATTTATGTCAGTAGAAGCTCTCCTTCTGAGAACAGCATCCTCAAAGTCCATCTTGCCTGCGACTTGCTCATCATGTATCAAATGCTCAAATACGTTTCAAGTTCACAGTACAAAAGCACGTTAGATAAGCAACAAACAAGAGAAAACATGTCTTTGACAACAAAGTCCTATCGAGTTTCGCTGGAGATTGCCGTAAAATTGTCACAAGATCCTATTTAATACAGACCTGACTACACTGCGCTCCAAGAATCCATGACTAGACCCAAAAACACTACTACCAGCCATGCCTCTAGCGGCACTGGAAATGGAACCTTGAAACCTAGCATCCCTGCTGAACTTGATGTGCGTCCCGAAATCCCACCAATCGATGTCAATAACATGCTTCACAGGCAGTACGAGTAGTTATCAATCTTGTCGACAAACCAAAACAAATCCCGGATCCTGGATCTCTGATTTTCGGCGAGGTTTGTCCCATCGCATCCAGTGCCTGTGGCTTACATCTGTCAGACAAAGACAGATCACATGCTTGTAGTGCATTTTGATCCTGTCAATGGCTGGTCTGCACCTGAAATTAAACCATATGGACCGCTTAGCATTGATCCCGCAAGTTCGTGCCTTCAATACTGCTCTAACGTCTTTGAGGGTTTGAAGGTGCGCCCCGATAACATTAATGGATAATATTCTATTTATAGTACAACGCGGGTAGGCTTACATTGGCCCAGATGGTGAGGTACGACTATTCAGACCGGAAAAGAACATGCAGCGACTGGTCAAGTCCGCTGCTAGAGTTTCCCTACCTGTGCGTCACTCCCAGTTGATTCATGCAGTGAGATTAATATGTATTTCAGTCATTTGATCCAGATGCACTCCTAACCCTCATCAAACGTTTGGTTCTCATTGAGAAGCGGTGGATACCAATGAAACCAGGCTATAGCTTATACATTCGCCCAACAATCGTTGGAACTCGTACCAGTAAGCATTCATCTTTTCATATCTCGAGTTATCTTGTTACTCACACCGTGTATCGAGGTCTGGGCGTCCATCACTCTGATAGTGCAACTCTTTTTGTCATCCTTTCTCCATCAGGACCCTATTTCAAGAATGGATTTCACCCAATATCTCTACTCGCTGTGTCACATTTCGTTCGTGCATGGCCGGGAGGCACCGGTGCACACAAACTCGGATTGAACTATGCACCGGCCTTCATGCCTCAGATCCATGCTTCTTCAAAAGGGTATGATCAACTCCTGTGGCTGTTGGAGACTGACTGTTCGAGTGGCGAAAAAGGGAAAAAGGAGCTCGTGATTACAGAAGTGGGTGCCATGAATGTTTTCGTGGTCGTTAAACGTGATGATGGTCGTGAGTGTGGTCCTAGGCCCCATTTCCAACTCAGCCTTCTGATAGCTAACTAATTTCGCAGATTTGGATTTAATCACACCACCACTAGATGGCACCATTCTTCCTGGTCTTACTCGTGCTTCTACCCTCAGTCTTGCTGATGCTCACACTTCAGGTGATATCACACTTCCAGGAGTGCCATCCGACCTCAAAATATACTCACGGGAAGAACCACTATCGATTTCCCGGCTATCGTCGTGGCACTCCGAAGGAAAAGTGACTGAGTTTTTCGGCTCAGGAACCGCTGCGATCATTGCACCTGTAAATAGAATTGGTTGGGATGGGAGTGACCTTTTATTCTCTCAAATATCAGAAGATGGCCTAGGATTGATCGGACGAGGAATGTTTGAAATGATTACCAGCATCCAGACTGGTAGAATTAGTTTCCGGGGTTGGAGTGTTCTGTGTAAGTGATGTGTTGGAGTTCTCACGTGTGTATACACTATTTCCAATCCTCAATGACAATCAATCAACCATTAAAGAAGTGATCAGATGAGTGCATATGAAAGTTGGTACGAAAACGCTGTGTATGAAAATGTATTGGATGCAGATTTCATGACCTGCATTAAGACCTCAGGCGAGGTATACCAAAGGAAATGATATCAGTAAATTCCATCACTAGGTGCAATATACAGTTAAACTGTGAAATCAAAAACCACCCAAACCACTCTCAAATGAGTCTCAATATCGCAACACTCTCCACGTGAGCGGTTTGGGGGAACAAATCGAATCCTCTCAAGCTTTCCACCTGATATTTCCCCCTCTTCTCTCCGTTACCACTTCTTTCCTCAGCATTATCAGCCATACGTAGCAACATACCAATATCTCGTGCTTGAGTATGCACATTACAACTGACATACACCAAGACAGCCGGTCTGAACTGTACAACCTGCTGGATAAACTCTCGATCACAGCCTTTGCGGGGGGGATCGATAATGATCACTGTTGTATGGCGCGGGAAAGAGGAAACAGAAGAGAAAATGTCGGAAGCTGTTCCAGATCTGAATATGATATCTTGTAGCTCCGCTGATGAAGCACCCATGGAAGGTGGTGATGAGATGAGATTGTTATAGGATGGTATGGCACGTAAAGAGCGATTAAGTGTTACGTTTCTCTGTGCCGACCGGATGCTATCCGCTGACAGCTCAATCCCAGAGATCGTTTTGAAATAAGGAGAAAGTGTGATCGCGAAAAGCCCAGAACCACAATAAGTGTCCACGAGATGGGTTGGTCGGGGATTTTCGGCTCCTGGAGGGAAAATGGCCTCTTTGACATAATCTGTCAAAGGCACAAGGACAGAATTGTTGTTTTGGAAAAATGATGATGCTGGATATTCGAATAAAAACCCGCCGACTTTTTCACGTATCTGACCTTCATGTGAAGTTATGCAGACGTGCCTTGTGAGAGCGTCCGAAAGATATGGCTCGACATCCATCTTGGATGGTACATTGGGTGGTAGCGTAATGGAAGGATCGAGGGAATCGCGGAGGATGAGTGATGCACCACGTTTAAACGTGTAAGCGCTTCTATGAGATCATAAGCATATGGAAAGCATTTCTAGAAAAAATCCCACGTACCCGATAACTCGTGCTCGCTCAATGGCGAGCGCTTCGTTAATGACTGGGGTTGCAATTGGACATTCTTCAATGTCCAAAACTTTCCGAGTACCGACTACATTAAAACCAATTTTCAACCAATCTGGCTGTTCTTTGACTTCATCATTGTCGACCTTGTTTCGTTGTTTAATTTTGAGCAGAGACTTAGGGGCGGCCTCAAAATGCGGCGTTATCTTCGTCCGATAGCCATATTGCAGAGGAGAGCCAATCGTAGGGAGGACAGTGGGCACAGAAGATTGCGGCAAGCCTGGATATCATCATAAGTGATAGTCGTTCTGAGATTAAGTGGGACTCACCGGAGAATCTTTGATAAGCTTTGACAATGACCTCGCGTTTGATCGAGAGCTGAGTTCCGTATGAGAGCATCTAAACCTTGTACATTTGTTTTATTAATACCGGTATGCACACATAAACGCACTTGATATTGACAGCCTCCACATTTTCCAAAATACCTACACTGCACCCGAGAGTTGTCGCGTATATTCGTGTTTGGCTGGATTACTGCTACAAAGTCGGCAACAGAATGCATCCGCGCATTTCGGTACACCTTTGCGCGAATAATCTCACCAGGGAGTGAGAAGGAAACGATGATAGCCCAGGGAGTGTTGCAATACTTTTCATTAACAGGAATTGCCACAGCATCACCTGTAATGGGTAGCCCCTTTGAATGTTTCTCAACTATCGAATGAGCGAAGAATGCAGAGACTCACCTCCTGGGCTTAGACTTTTCACCAATACTTCAACCTCCTCTTGAGGTGAAAATGGTGAATCAAACTCCACGCCACCTTCGATAGCTTTCTCCACAACTTCCGCTCCGAGGACGTATTTAATTTCTTGCCATAGCACATCCTCCGGCGAACAAGGATCTGGTAGGTTGATTTTCCTTTGCTTGTGCTTTTGTCTCGACTTCTTTGGATCAACCTTGATTTGTTGCTTCATATCGGTTTCGAAAACACTGCTGGAAGGAGTAAAGGAGGCACACCCCTGTATCTCTAGTCGTGGCTTCTTGCTGACTTGAGCCTCAACCTCGCTAGTAGGTGCATACCTGATTTGACTAGCTTGATTCTGCTCCGACATTCTATTGAAGCGGATGACCCAAAGAACTGTGCGAAATCGTGGAATAAGAGAAAAGGTACAGCGAAGAGTCAACATTTAACGTCACAAAAAAAACTTGTGGGAAATACGTGCTGATTCCGAATCAGTCTTCATCACTGCAGGTTCTTCCGTCGATGGCCCTTGGTCCTGATCCCCTGTTCGTCGTCTTTGGTTATGGTTCTCTTATATTTAAGGTAAGATGGCCCTGACCTGGAGAAGGGAGATGCTCACTAGCGTTGTTCACGTAGCCTCCTCCTCATGTAACCGCACAAGGTATTGGGTAGTCTGATTACTTCGGTCTAATGTGAATTTTTTTCAGTTCCCGGATATCTCAGAGGTTACGTGCGCAGGTTTGCTCAATCTTCTCATGATCACCGCGGAACCCCAGAGGTCTTCAATATTTCCGAGATACTTGCAACCAGATTCTGATCTTTCTGCAGAATCCAGGAAGGGTGGTGACTCTTGTACATAAGGAGGACTGGGACCAGTTCTCAGGAGCTGTGCGTGATCCCCTAACTTGAACTATCCTGGGGTACAGTTAAATGGGAACTTAGGACGCATTTCCACACGAAGACGTCGTATGGGGTATATTACATTGCTCTGAATATATATTTGCCCTTACTAGTCTCTGCAGGAATTGCATATACCATCGATCCTGCATATGAAGTAGAAGTTCGGGACTATCTAGGTCAAATGCTAATTTTTATTGGATGCAATTGTCGCTGAACAAATCGTCTATATCAGATTATAGAGAAAAGGTCAGGTCAGATTCCTCCTCTCAGTTTCATTTTCGGTTTTGAATAATCTACAGGATGGATATACCATGGAAACCCTAGATATCTACGGAATCGTAGATGGTAGAGAACGCGTCATCATACACAATGTGCGTGATTCTTAAATTTCTGACTACTTTAAAATACAGATTCACATCCAGATAGGCATTTGTATGTTCTTTATCCTTTGGACTGATCGTTCCTGAAGCTATAGCAGTGTTATGTTGGGCTTAACGATAACCCTTCATTTAGTACGTTGCGCCCTTCCTTTCATGGTCCACCATTCATGCGCTAACTAATTTAGTTGGATCCGAACCACTTGACGTGCTTGCGCACAGGATATGGCGCACAGTTGGACCGTCGGGCCCTAACAAAGCATGTGACCTGATTTGCTCTGTAGATGTTTAATGACAATCGTTGGTGTGCAGGAGTATCTCTACAAATTAGCTGACTCTGTTCGAGCACTCTCCTCAGATTCATATGATTCTCACTTGTTCTCTTTGGAGGTGGGCTCTCCAATAAATTTTTCTGCTTGGCATTGATCAATACTTTCTTAGAACAAAGTGAAAATTCTAGATGGCAAGTTGGCCGAGGAGTAAGAAGTAGGAAGTAGGATTAATGCATTTTTTGTTATGATCACCACCTCATGTTTGCTATGACTTAGACATTGTTGGGGTTTGTTTTATCTTTGACTTATAGTTATTGTGTCTTGCATCTTCTTTATGGTATATTAGTCAGTGCTTTATGTAGTAGTGAAGGCCTTTTTATGTTTTCCTTAT
>Ga0157357_1000328_pt1 | contig 20266 bp, 27 predicted proteins | sample AttcapACBM1_FD_111485 | JGI IMG/M metagenome (GOLD analysis project Ga0157357, IMG submission 111485) | Fungus gardens microbial communities from leaf cutter ant in Botucatu, State of Sao Paulo, Brazil - Atta capiguara ACBM1 | ecosystem: Host-associated > Fungi > Mycelium > Unclassified ... | reverse complement strand
CTTTCAGTTTACTTTTTCCTTTCTATGCAATCGCGTCTTCTTCTTCTTTCTCTTCAAAAACCACCTGGTTCAAGAAAATGTTTGACTACTGCTGCGAATCAATGGAGAAAAGTTATCTCTGAGAGAAACCCAATCATAAATGCTTTTGTGTATTGTACACCTCCTTCTGCTCCCCTTGAAAAATCAAGTGGTGTACTTGCGGATGTAGCTGTTGCTGTGAAGGATAATATTATGACATATGATTCTCCAACAACATGTTCTTCTGCTATGCTCAACGGTGGATATTCTCTATTCATGTCTCAGTATTGGTCCCTTATTAGTACTCTTGATTTCAGGGTTTACTTCGCCTTTTGATGCGACAGTAGTCAAGTTACTGCGTGAAGCTGGTGTAGATATTGTAGGGAAGACAAATTGTGATGAGTTTGGTATGGGGTACGTTTTTCTTTTTCAACTTATTAAAAGGGTACGAATTGAAAAAAAAGGTCGTTGAATAAATATTCTTACCATGGGCCTACAATAAACCCTTATGAACATCCTTCCGGTAAAGTAGAAGAGAGATATTCTGGAGGTAGTTCTGGTGGAAGTGCTGCTGCTGTGGCTTCGGGGATGTGCCAAGTGTGAGTGGTTAAAGTTTTTTCGAAAAAAAGTATGTAAATGAATGACTATCAGAGCACTAGGAACGGATACGGGAGGTTCTATAAGACTGCCAGCATCGTATTGCGGTGTGTTTGGTCTGAAACCTTCGTATGGGCTTGTCAGTCGGTGAGAGATGGAAGTTTTCGTGGGTTCTCGGATGTTACTGATTTCCTTGGGTTGTTAAAGTTGGGGAGTAGTTTCTTATGCAGACAGTCTGGACTGTGTCGGGGTTCTTGCTTCGAGTGTTTGTGATATTAGACGGACGTTTGGTGAGTTTTATTTTTCCAGGTGAATTTTGTTTTGAGAGAGAGAGAGAGAGAGAGAGAGAAAGACTGACAGTTGAGACAAAAAGAGGTTATTTCTATTTACGACGCGAAAGATCCAACGTCAGCTACATCTGAAGTGAGAGCACATGCTTCAGAAGAATTGGAAACACGCTTGTCACAGTGGATCAATGACAAAAAATGCAGGAAACTTTTGCAAAACATTCGAATTGGGATTCCACAAGTAAAGCGTTATTATCAAGCTATCTAAGAGAAGCTCATTTATGATTCAGGAATTTTTTCCTTCAGAATTGACATCCTCTATCATCAATCCTGTACGACATGTCATTCGATCACTTCGAGATCAAGGTGCTTTGATAATACCGGTTTCGCTGCCAACAACATCATATGCGCTAAGCTCGTACTATGTCCTTGCTAGTGCTGAGGCTAGCAGCAATCTTGCCCGATATGACGGTATCCAATATGGTATGCTCACCGTTCATAGCATTAGTACTGGAGAGGACTTGACAGAGGATCGACACAAGGTTGTCATGTTAGACCACCATCTGGTAGTGATATCACGAAAATCTCAGACAATTATGCTCTCACACGAACAAAAGGATTTGGAGATGAGGTGAAGAGGCGGATTCTGTTGGGAACATATGCATTGGTAGCAGAGTGAGTCTTGTGTCACTATCAAAAAGTTATTTTTTACGAACTGAGAGCCTTCGTTTCATTTCAAGTGGTTTTGATAATTATTTTCTGCAAGCTCAACGGGTTCAACAGTTGATTCGAGATGATTTTGATCGAATTTTTTCAATGCCGAATTTCTATTTCACAGATCGAATTTCTTTTCAACAACGACAGAAACCATGGAATAGTGCGAATCAAGTCGATGTGTTGATACATCCTTCAGCAATTCGAACTGCACCTGTGATCAGCGGCAATGAGAATGGTAGTAAAGAAGAAGAAGAATCGGACTTGGAATCGTATGTCCAAGACGTGTTGACAGTACCTGCATCGCTCGCTGGGATTCCTGCATTATGCGTTCCGGTACCGAACGAATTTTTAGATCCACAAGGGGATGGATGGCCGATTGGTGTTAGTGTAGTTGGACAATGGGGATCGGATGAGTTGGTTATGAAGGTTGGAGAAGTAATTGAGCAGCTAGGACGATGATTTTTGAAAAAGGACATTGAGTTGAGGCACTCGTGAACCTGGGGTGATTGTTCAGGGGTCTTTGTGTGATGCTTGACGCTGTTGTCATGTTTCTGCTGGCAACATATAAACCTGTTGGTATGAAATCTTGATAAAGTGGTCATTTCCGTTACTGGAATTGGTGATTTTCACACGTAGGCACATGTGAAGTGGTAGCAACTAAAACTCTCATTGCCATGAGTCCGGTGATAGCCGGGTCCATGTATTATGTATGAAGATCGGAGTCCATGAATGGATTGGGAAATGCCGTGAAGATCTGGATTTCTGGTTGGAAAAAGAGAACGGTGTTCTTGATGTGACAAAGACATCTTGATTATTTTATGTGAGAAGCGGCGCTGAGAGCGGCGCGACGGAAGCAATACCATTAAAATCAGATCGGTGGAGGATAGAAGCAAAGGGATACGCCGGGTAGATATGGGCATGTCACTCATAAAATGGCACCAAGATGAACTGGAAGCAATGTGTCCATCAGCTGAGGTTGACGATAAAGCGAGGAGGAGGAGTGCATTGTGAGGAGGTATGCCATTTTAGGAACCACGTGGGGTGATCTCGATCGTGAGATCGTTGATTCCTTGTGTCATTTCGAGGATAATTTTGCGGGTAAATTCCAAATTTTGACTGCCATCCGCGTGCCTTGTCGCTGTTTATTCCAAGACTTGCCTTGGCTAGTGACGGCCACAAGCTCCTTACTGTACGGGCCCCATGAACGTCGCTGCACTGCTACAAGACTCGCCGTCTGATGACTCACAGCGGCGCAGACAGCCTGCCTCTGCCTCTGTCTCCTCGAACACACCGTTGCAAGAACAGGGAGGAGGAGGAGGCAGCAGCTGGAGGAGTTTTGACTTTGACCGAACGCGTGTGCAAAGTCAGACCTGGCCTCCGTCCCAGTCCTCTTCTTCTCATCCCAACCCTCCTCCTCCCACCACCGGCCCTGGCATTCCTCCTCCGCTTCCCCCGCCTCCCCCGTCCTATCACCACAAACAACCACCCCCGTCCCCCGCCGTCCCCGGCACCGGCCCGCCCCGTGTCCAGATATCCCCGCCCGTCGGTACATCCCCGTACCAGTCCGGCCCACCCCCGGCTGCGTCAGCACTCCGCCGGCCGCAGCCCCAGACCCCGCAACCCCCCCATCCGCATGCGCCCCCTTCCTCTTCTTCTTCCCAACCTTCCCCGGCCATGGCGTCGCTGCAGAACTCAACTCTCATAGGGAGTCCCTGGGGTCCTGGGGCCGAGAGAGACCTCCCAATGCGAGACCGCGAACGCGAGTGGGACAGTCCTCGTGACCGCAGAAAACCACAGCCACCAGGCATTCCTCCTCCTCCTCTTCTTGCTGGCCCCGGCACCGGCGCTCCTCCACCCGTGGGCCCCGGCATTCCCGGCATTCCTGGCAAGTTCTTTTTTTTTCCAAATAAAAAAAATCATATTTTCTCATCCCCACTGTAGACGACCCCCACAAAATTTCTACTACTTCAGCTCCCGGCAGTAGCGGTCCCTCACGTGCCCATTCCCGCTCCCAGCTTTCCAAGGACGATTTACTTGATCACGCAAAGGATATGGAAAGACCTCGTATTCCAGAACGAACTCCCGACTATCATCCCTATCGCCGCGAACCTGGCGAAATTTCCACATCCTTACCTTCCAGTCGACGAGAAAGAGATGAATACATTGGTCCTGGTGGCCCTGTTGCCAATTCCAGGCTCCCGCCTCCCCCAGCCGACTACCGCTCATCGACTGAATATGGACGCGAGCAACTCCCTCCTCCTCCAGACTATCGGCGTGAACCACAAGATTACCGAAGACAACCCGAACCTTCTCATTCTCAACGGAGTGATCACAGGAGAGAACTTGCTCCAGCCGACTATAATAGACGTGATCCTCCCGCCGACTACCGAAGGGACCCCCCTCCACCCACCGAATATCGAAGAGAACCTCACCCTCCCGACTTCCGTGATCACAGGCGAGAGCCCTACCCACCGGTTGACCACCGTCGTGAGCCACCTCCCCCAGGTGATTATCGACGTGACCCCCATCCTCCAGGTGTGTCTCAAATTGTATTTCAACATCTTTTCACCCCTCATTTGGTACGTAGACTATCGACCACCTGATTATGGTCGAGACTTGCAGCCTCCATCCAGCTCAGGCCACAGTCCTGAAAGTTACCGACGTGAACATGAATATCGCCGCGAGCGCGAACCCCACGACTTTCTCCCTTCGCATCGCAACTCTAACGAACACCGTCGCGAGCGTGATGGTAGGGACCGGATGATGGTCGAAAGGGCCATGATCAGAGAGCGGGAGAGAGAGGCAGATCTTCGCCGTGGTGACTCAGGATCCGGTCCAGGCGTTCCTCCAGGTGAGCGCCAACCTAGACGTTCCCCCCACCAAATTCGTGAAATCGACCGTGATCCTTACCACCGACGGAACGAAGACTACAGGCGCGAACCTCCACCTGGCCAAAGCCTCTCACATGATTATCGTGGTCCGCCTCCTCCATCCGAATCATATCATCGGCCCCCATCTGGTGATTATCGTCGTGAGCCTCCACCCCCTCCAGATTTCCCTCGCCGGGAACACTATCCCCATCCTCAAGATTATCGGCGAGATGATTATTCTCGACAACCCCAAGGTCCGCCACCACCACCACCACCACCAATCCATCCCGGACAAGACATGAGAGGTCCTCCACCTCCAGGCCCTCCTGGTGAGTACAGACGAGATGTTCCACCAGGTCCTTCCCATGATTATCGACGAGACGTTCCACCATCAGTTGATTATCGTGTACCCCTGGGACCCCCTGGTGATTATCCTCCAAGGCAAGGACCGCCACCAACAGATTATCGTGGCCGTGAACCGGGAGAAATCGCTGCTGGACCCGACGGACGAGATTATTCTTCTCGTCGTGAACGTGAACCCCAGATGAGAGATGGTGGAGATTTTTCGAGAGTGCCACCCGGAGACTATCCTCCTGTGACGAAAAGGAGAGAGGAAGAGTATGCGAGTCGTTCAGGAACACAGCCTGGTTCTATTCCACCTGGATCTGGTGTTCCTGGGCGAACCGTGACGCCGACTTCCGAGGCGTATGCTGTTAAACATCCTTCGGAACTGGAGAGGGAACGAGAGCGCGAGAAGTGGGAACGTGATCAAAGAGAAAGAGAGAGAGGAGAACGCGGTCACTATGCTTCTACCCAACAACCTAGTGGTAGTGGTGGTCCTCCGCCACCTTCTGCAAATGCTCCTCATCATAGTCGTTCACATTCGCATAGTAGACCGTACCCTCATCCCCATCCCCATCCTCATCCCCATCCTCAGCACTACCATCACCATCACCATGTTATCCATTCTCATCCTCATGGTGGTAATAGTCATCCTGGTCCGCCCCCACTGCCCCCACCACCAACCTCAAATAATGTTGGTGGACCTGGCACAAGTGCCTCTGCAAATCAAGGAGGACCGTCAGTACCGCAATCATTACCAAATCAAGGACTTCCATCACAGCCTTCACAACGACAATTGCAGAGTCAGTTTCCTACTCGCTTTGTTTCGGTCAATGCACATCCCGAGTCGAGAATGGGTTCGCCTGCTCCTACCGGACTTCCCCCTGGACCGAGTGGTGTTGTCGGTCCTGGAGGTAGTGGCTTGGGAGGTGTGAGGAAGGATGTGGGCGGTAATGGTGCTGGCGGTAGTGGAGTTGGTGGTGGAAATGGTACGAGTAGTGGGAAAGATTTAAAGAAGATATCGTCGAGAAATGGCCCACCACCTCCCACTGGTGGAGGTGGAACATCTATTTCTGGACCAGCGGGAAGACGTGAGAGAGATGAAAGAGAGATAAAAGGAGAAAGTCATCACACATATCCACCACCGCCTCCTGGTCAATCCATATCTCATCGAGGAGAACAGGGAAGAGTACTGGGACATGGATACACTCCCGCTGGTGGTGTCAGTGGCGCACACAGAGGGCCACCACCTCATGGACCACCGTATGGTGATGATTCGTATATAGACGACATGGAAAGAGAACAACGAGAACGAGAACAACATATGCAAATGCAAAACCAACACCTTCCTCCTCAGTCTCATACTCTTCTGCATGTCCATCATCACCCTCACCCTCACGCGCGTTCTATGCACTTACCTCCGACCCCGGTACAGCAATATCCTCATCATCCACATTCATATCATCAATTATCCCAGACTGCGTATTATACTGGTCGACAGACACCTGGTGTCGAAGAGTTTTGGGGGCCGTCACAGGAACAACCAGACAGAGAAGTCAAGTCGAAGTTCAAAATCCATTTGGGGACGTTTGTGTTTCCGAATACACCTTTTCCTTATCATTTTGATGTTGGAGAGTGGGTTGGCGTTAATTGTGTCAACGGGGCTGTGGAGGATGTGGAGAAGACAGGGGTTGGGAGAGCAATTGAGGGAGATAAAGGGGTGAATGGAGAGAAGAAGGGAGGCGAGGAAGTGAAAGAAGGTGATTTGGCAAAGATGATGGATGTGGAGGATGATATTGTGAAGGAAAAGGTGGTGGAGACGGGGAAGGAAAAGGTGGAGACGGAGAAGGAAACAGAGATTGGAAGTGCGAAAGAAAAAGATAGGAGGAAGGGAGAAATGGAGCAGGATGGAGAAAAAGGCGAATTTTCCGAAGTGCAAGCCATTGAACAGACAACTTCACAGAAGGAAGAAGTTGATGACACGCTTGATATCGAAACTCGTGCTGCGATTCTCATTCCTAATGGATATATTCCTCGTGAAAAGCCTCTTAAGCCATCACTTTGGGGTGGAGGCGTTATTGGTCGACCAGGTAGCCCTCAACGACTTCCTGCGGGATCATCATCGCCTAAAGATGAGAGATCAGGATTTTCAAGACAGCTGAGAAAGAGACGAATATACACAGATGATTCGGATTTGTTCTTGTGTGCACTTCATTCAGGTTGGTTGACATGGAGTGGTTCTGCTCGTGCACGCGACAAAGGTCAAGATCTTTATGTCGAGGTCAGAGTTATCAGGTGTGCTGGTGCTGGTGCGGGTAGTGTATACGCCATAGGGGCTAGTGCTCATGCTGGGAAATATGCGGTGGATAGCATTGTCTCAACGGATGAGATCCGTCCTAAGAAAGGTGGAAATAGGAAAAGTCCTGTGGTTAGGAAGGAGGAACTCGTGGGGAGGTTTATTGGTGGATGGGGAGAGAAGTGTTTTGTGAAGGATTTGGATGCGGAGATTGAGGATGAGGAAATGGAGAATGATGAGGATAATGACGGACGAGGGTTGGTCAGTGCTGGATGGGGTAGTGGGCATGATGGAAGTGCAATTGAGGTGTTGAAAGCTGAGTTTGTCAACGTGAGTTGGTTTATGCGTTTCATTTGTTTGTTTGCTCAATTTTCGATTTCTCTCTCGATAGAAGGGCACTGCTCATGCCGCTCCTGGTCTTGGAAGACGAAATCGCACACAACGATTGTTAGAGTATAATGAACGCAGGGCAGTGGTGTTAGGGCTTCAACGATTAGTTGCACCCACCCGGCTCGCAGGAAGAAAGCGGAGAAGGAACGTGAGCAGTTGGTTGTCGGTAAGACGCCTACCCAATGCAAGTGTACTCGATGCCATCCCTGAATTGTAGGAAGATGAGATAACGGAAGACGAACAAGTTCCGATGCCTGTGGAACCGGAAAGGAAAGAGGAAGCACAGCTTATGGCTGTACGGACGGTCATATTTGGTACAGGATTTGCTGGTGATATGCGCCTTGGGTATGTTTTCAACATGTTTGGGTATTATGCTGAAATATTCTGATGTTGTGGGATTCAATTTCAGTTACAAGTATAAACCGGCTGTGCTTAAGGATATTCTATTTCCTGTGGCTTCTAATTCTATAACCGACAGACCTCCAACTCGTAAACGCCGTCGTACGACTATTGCTTCTGCAGATATCCTAATAGAAGACCCGGACGAATCGGAACCGGCTCTACCCACACCCAATCGACCTGTGATCCTCGAAACAATGAAAGAAACGTACTTGTTGTCGTTGACTCATGGTTCAGAGTTTAGCCCCCAGGGAAGGAAATATGATATCTCACTAGTTCTGGAAGGAGAAATAGAAGAAGATCGTGAGGATGCTATTGTACTGTTTGTTGCTGACAAGAATGCCGTGAGAGCGGTGGAAACACCACCATGTTCTCCTTCGGCGGATGAGGAGGAAGAGGAACCGGGCGAGATTAAATTTTCCTCAGGATTGGATGTGGAGAAAAATTCGAATGGCATAGTAAAATCTTCTGACGAAGAAAAGGGGCAGGATGATGTTTCGTCGCCGAGGCCAGCGTCTAGCCTTCAACCTATAAGTACTAATTCGTCAAAGGTTGCAGAGGACGTTCTTATGGGTGATACTTCCGCTTCAAAATTGTCAACAGGGAATTCTGGTCCTCTTACCAAGCCCGACAAAAAGTTCAAACACCCAGTTGCACAGGTTCTGCAACAAAGAGTTGGAGAGAATATGTTCAAGTTTACGGAGGAGGGTATTAGTATCGCAGATGGAGAAGAGATGACGACGGAGTGGTTGGTGCAAGTGAAGAATTGGAAATGGGCGACGAGAAAGATTGTGCGAGTGTGATGGATTTACAGCGTGGGGGATTCGAGTTTGATGTTCCGTTTCTTTAGTTTTGTGGGATTTGCTATTTTTTGTTCTAATTCTATCGACTAATGTCTGTTATTTCTTGCTTATGTACTTGTGCACAAAACGACTTGTACTCAGTTGTTTTGAGTGGGAGTGATGTTGTCTTGATCAGGCTACCTACCAAGAACAAGTCTTGCGCTTGCGGAGAGCCGAGGCGATACGTCCGGGCACCTAGTTTTGTGTCAATTAATTTAGTGTCATGGTCGTAAGTCGTACCTGATCAACCACAGATGAAACAATTTATGTTAGATGTGGCCCGAAATGTAGGCCAATTGTGTTGTATATATACCCGTTCACTACATTTTCGGACATATTTCCTTTTCACCTCGAGTATTGCATCATTCGCTCCTTATGTTCGCGTTATCTTTTCACGCACCTCAGTCTCGTTCTACGTTACTGAGGTGAGCATATTTCATATTATGGACTAAATCTTTGCTTATATACTTGTAGTGCATTTACATCACTCTAGTACCCTGCCGCTCGTTACAAATTGCCCTCAGCTAGAAGCATGTATTATTTGTCGTGGGACTAGCGTCTAAATTAGAGCGGCAATGCATATTTATAGTAATCACATATTTTCATCCTTGGGATATAATCTGATCGCAGAAAGAGATACAGCGATAAGCAAGTGCTAAGTACTTAGATCTAAGTAAAGGCGAAATCATATAGAATCCTGGAAGCCTGGAAGATTATACATTTGGATTCTGTATTTGGATTCTGTAACCGCCGTGAGAGCATCCGGCTCGCTTACCGAAAAATTTCTAATTCAATCACGACTGCCCAATATAAAACACTCCATATGAGTTGACATGAGTTTAATAGGTCAACATGCCGACTGGTGGTAAACCAGAATCGACACCAGTCACTGCGACTGATACATCCCCTCATCTCAAGTCAAAGCGCAATGAGATACAGCTCACCGATCAGACGAACCTCCTCCCATTCAAAAAAGTTCTCATTTGTTTCCTGGGTCTAGGCCTCTCTATCACTGTTTCCTCTCTTGATTCCGTAACTGTTGCTACCGCTCTTCCGACGATCTCCACCAGATTCAATGCTGGATCCGTTTCTTCATGGGTACCATCTGCCTATTTACTCACCTCTACTAGTTTTCAGCCATTGTATGGAAGATTCAGTGATATATTTGGGAGGAAAGCGATGTTGACGACGGCCATGGCTATCTTCATGATAGGAAATTTGGCTGCTGGATTCTCGAAGACTATTATCCAACTTATTGTATTACGAGGGTTTGCGGGTGCTGGGGGAGGTCTGTCCTGCAGCTTTTCTCTCTGTAATCTCAGAAGAAACTAATAAACTGTTGCAGGAGCTATCCTGAGCATAGCTCAAATCATCATGTCGGACATAGTTAGTCTTCGTGATAGGTGCGTTGGTTTTGTTTCCCTGCATACAAGTTTCAAATTTCCCAAACATCAAAAAGAGGAAAATACCAAGGCATTATTGGAGGATTTGTGACAATTGGATATGCGATAGGACCCATTGCAGGTGGTGCTTTAGCACAAACAGACTGGCGTGTATGTAGGGGTCATGATAGATCTTTGACGTCCAGGGATACTGATTGACTTCTAATCAAGTGGGTTTTCTGGCTTAATATCCCAATCGCTCTATGCGCCATTCTTGTTGTGAACTTTGTTCTCCCTCTAAAATCAGTCGCGGGAGATATCAAGAAGTGTATACATTACTTATGCTGCTTTCATGGTGATTGATTGCCAGTTTCAACATCTAGGAAACTTCTTGTTATTGATTATGTTGGGAGCACTCTGACGCTCTTCGCCTGCACTTTGATAATTCTTCCACTCATCTGGGTTGGTTGTCTATTATTGCTTTGTACAGTTACTTCGATTCTGATCCTGATGCAGGGAGGAGTTACATTTCCTTGGAATTCGGCAATTATTCTTGGACCACTCATCAGTAGTTTCGCAGCATGGGCTATCTTTGTCCTATGGGAATGGAAAGGTGCAGTATTGCCCATTGTCCCAAGTAAGCGGTCTTAGTGTTTGATCCCTGTTGGTGCTGAGCCCTCTAGTGCGGATATTCAAACATTCGACTGTTTGTGGCGTATACATTGTAATGTTTATCAAGTAAGCAGCACTCGTCCATACCTCGTCAGGATGTCATTAATCTGGGACCATGGCGTTCAGTGGCCTTATTATCTTTTCTTCAATGTTCTATCTTCCTCAATTCTTCCAAGTTGCATTGAGCTATAGCCCTATTCACGCCGGTCTATTCCTAATACCAGTATTGGGAGGCCAGATAGTTGTCAGCTGGGCAGCAGTGAGTGCTCTGATCTCCTTCGGAAATTTGGCTGAAATGAAATCATGTTTGTTTGTGCTGAAGGGAATGACCGTCAGTAAGACTGGCCGATATCGGGTAAGGATGCTCCCCTGCTCGTGAACTGATAAACTCATCGTTGCCTTGAAGGCTATTGTATATTCTGGCTTTGCCGTATGGTCGCTTGCGTGTGGGCTGATCTCAACCATGACGCGACACACGCATCAAAGTGTCATGATTGTATTCATGTTTTTGTCCAGTATCGGTTCCGGTCAGGTTCGTCAAGTGATGGTGTTTTGTATTTACGTCTGCTTTACTCTGCTTATAGACACTTCAAACGACAACTGTCGCTGTACAGGCGAGCGTTCCCCGAAAAGACATGTCAGTCGTGACTGCCTTCCGAAATGTAAGCGATTTACTATCAACGCAGGCTACTCCTCATCGTTTGGACTGTAGTTTGTCCGAATGCTCGGTGGTACCTTAGCTCTCGCAATCGGTTCAACCATCATGTTGGCAGTTTCCTACATCTGCACGCTGTATCTTTCACTCATCTGCTCTACATACCAGCAACAATACCCTCCACTCCTCCATGCAAAAACTTGCTCTTCCAGAGAATCTCATAAAAACAATAATCGATAACCCAGTTAAATTATCGTATCCTGCATCTCTCAATCTCTCGGAGGAGCAAGGGTTTTTTATCCTTGATAACGGATATACAAAAGGCTTCCGACTTGTATTCATTCTCAACGCAAGTTTATCAACTTTGGCGACCGTGACGAGTATTTTGTTAATCAAACACAAAAACTTAACAAGAGAGGACGACGAGAAGTTCAAACAGGAGGCAAGGTGTCAAAAGCACAAGGATGAAGAGAAAGGTGAGACCGACAAAGAGTGTGATACAGATATGAAGAAACTAGAGGAGCCATCCACCCCAAAGGAAACTTTCAACGAACCTCGATAACGATGTCCTTCATACAGCAGACATAGCTACAGTAACCTCTCCAGGTGTCTTCCGCCATAATTTTTTAGAGATGTCCACATCTTCAAGACACAAGCAAGGAGACAAGGTCTGATTAGCCAAGTCTGCCCTCTTATTGTGCTTTATACTCCTTTAGATTTTTTTGAATGGACTGTAACATAGATGTTGTATGAAATCCATGCAACATGTTGAAACCTCATAGCGGATCAGGAAATTGTCGGTACACTCAGAAATACACAAAAGAACAGACAACATTTTTAGTCCAACTTCGGCTTTATTGGCGCAGCCTTCCATCGTCCAAGCAAATGATTGGCTCGAATAATCAACAAATCTCGAAGCATCTGCAGAGAGGCAGCTGCAACATTCAATTTACTGCCAGCGACCTCGTGCCAGTCAATTGAAACCTCTGAAACAGGTATCCGTAGTTGTTTAGCTAACAGTAAGAGTTCAACATCGAATATCCATGTCGGAAGATGTTGAGCAGGGAATATCTGCTGGGCGGCCGAACGAGAGAACAACTTGAATCCACATTGGGTATCACGAATGTGTCCGACACCAACAATTCGTAAAATCGTGTGAAGGCCATACATTAAGATATTGCGTAGCAGAGATCGCTATATGCAACAGAAATGAGTCAATTCGGGCAAAAAAGAAAGAGCACACCACCTTAACGACAGCCTCTGAGTTAACGAGATGAGCGCGACTACCAACAACAATTCCAGCTTTTTGGTTGGGAGCGATCTCATCCATCGTTTTCCATAGGTCTTCCAAATCCGAGAATTTGGATGCACCATCAGCGTCTACCATTAATAAACGTTCTCCTCTGCTATACAACATTCCGTGTCTAACGGCGCCGCCCTTGCCGACGTTATGCTCTAATACGACGACACGAATATCACTCTTTGGATATTTGACTCCAAGCTTCAATGCGATCCTTGACGTATCGTCGGAAGACCCGTCGTCAACGACGATAATCTCATAGGTTCGTCCTGGAGAGAGCGACTCGAGATGCTCTATCGTCTCTTTCATCATAATTGGTAGTCTGTCCTTCTCGTTGAAGGCTGGGACAACCACAGTGAGATCTACAGTGTTTGGATCGGACAACAAAGGTAGTGGTTGGGGCTTTGAGGATTTGTGGGAGAGGTAAAACTTTTCCGAGTCATGGGTGATAATGTCTGGTGGAGACCAATACTTGACAGCGAAGTATATCTACAGAAAAGTCATTAATGACCGTTTATGAAAGCATATAAGAAGTATTTCAGTGCAGGACACGTATATTGATATCCTGACCCTACAACATGTCGTCATTGACACGACGTGCAATACACGAATATATTGACCCGTAGCTCAAAGAACAAGGATGAAAGAGAATTCATCATTTGTGTAAATCACACCAATACTCACTGCAACAAGACCGCCAGCGAAAACTACGGAAGAGCCGTAAACGATAGACAATGGGTTCATGGGTATATGTGATCGACGTGTCACCTCTGACAGAAACGGGTGATATGCAGCCAGCCGAGCTCAGAGTAGCGGCATCCACAAAGTTTGTACGATGATTCAAGTAACAACGTGCAAGGATTGAACGAGAGAAGGTTAAGTCGTAATTCCGTAAACATTCAGGAGGTTATACCAATGCGTGAGAACTTATTATGGAAGCGAAAAGCCCGAGCAAGGGGATACCCGAGCCCGATTTCACCGTACGTGTGGTAGAACGATTTCAAATATCAGATAATAAAGAAAGCAATGAAGTAACTAGCGAGACTGTAATCATCGTGGTACAGACTTCGGAGCTCAACTAGGTAATATGGCGGTGATACAATGAAGTTCAAGCCGGGGGAATGTTGGAGATGATCTTTTCAAGTAAGTCTTGAGCTGCTTGGGTGCTGACCAGCTTCAGGGAGAATTAGTGTTAGTGTACTGCTTAAGGGAATACGAAATGTGCAACTTACTCGGAGGTTATAATGAGTTGTCGAACCATTTTCGATCGCGCTGAACCTGAGGTAACGAGGGTCTTGTGGGGCCAATGTACATGCCATGCCGTAAAATAAAGCAATATTCAAAAGAATAGTACAAACGGCATCCCTGCGCATAACTGAGACGGATGGCTGAGGATCGGGGACGCTCCAGTAGATGGTAGAAATATACAGACCTAAGCGAGCTCCAGCTCCATCTGAATCTCTGACATTTAACTTCAACACTCCAGTACCTCGTTCCTTCCATTCACCATTTTCTAGAGAAAAGAGCTTTGAACGAACTTGATGTATTGTATAATCATCTTCCTCCCCCGTGATAACTGTGAACATTGTAAGTACCTTTCCAGAAGACAAAAATATGGCTTTTACCTTCCTGTTCTGTATATCTAACCTTCGCTCCTTCATCGCTTCTGCTACTGTCGTCACCTTCATCCTCAGCCGCTCTTAATTTTTCCCCAAAGCTTGTCTCCTTCTCATCGTCATCGTCATCGTCATCTTCGTAATTCTGGTATTTATTCTGACTCAAAGCATTTACTGTCGAGGTTTTCTCCAGGGAGCTCGGTGGTGATTCGGGTGGTGATTCTGCTCTAGAACGTTTGGGCACAGGCACACCAAAGCTTCGGAAGCCTTGACTTGGATCAGTGTATTGGCCAAAGGGATTGGAGCTGGCAGTTCTCCCGAGAGGGGATCTAGTTTGGCTTCCAAATTTCGGTGTTTGTCCTAGTATAGGTGACTTGGAGCGAGTTACAGATGAAAACGGAGATGAGCTCGAAGCAAATGCTTCGAATCCTGAGCGCTTGAGACTCTTTGAAGGCGATAAAACTTCATCGGGAGCACTGGTGAAACTCGATAACGGGTTCGAGGGTGCCGGACCGGCAAAGGAAATGGGTGCATTCTTCCCAGAAGAAAAGATATTAGGGCCTTTCGCTGTAGCAGCGAAAGGAGAAACTGAGATGTAAGCCTCGAACCCAGTCTAAGAGATTAAGATCACCACAATGACAGTAACAATCTCCCGCTTACCAGCTTGGATGCAACCTCGGGCGAAGGAGGCGGGGATTTGGGTGAAGATTCCTTGGTTTCAGAAGCGGGAGGTGGGGAGGGTCTCTTCGGCTCTCGCGGGTTGGGGTCTTCATCCTCGTCGTCGCGTGGATGTTTCGAAGATTTCGGAGAAACGTTGAGCACATCTTGACCTTCATCAGGTCCTTGGCCAGTCCCTCTATTTTCATGTCGACATTTTAAGCTCTTCTCTGGGCTCTCCAACTGACTTTCAACATGTACATGTACGGCCAGTGCCACGTCGGCCGATACTACCTCATTGTCTGAGCCTTCAGCGTGTCTGGCTGTGTGTTGGTCTTCAGCTTCCTGTTGTACAGAAAATTGTGAGTCGCTGTTCTTCACTTCGGTTATTGCACTATCCTCCACTTCAGAAGTCTTCTCGTCCACTTCTTCAGGTGGGGAAGAAGCCATTATCCCTGGAACTTGTTGGTTCTTATCGAGAGCCTTTGATGTTTTCCAATTAGGATCCTCTACGCTCGGCTTTACTTTACTTTGGTGCAGTGAAACCAGGGGCGGAGACAGCGAATGGGATCGTGATCGTGATCGTGATCGTGATTGGGAGGCAAGGCTGCCTGTTCCATCCTCAACCTCTTCTTTGGTTGATTCTAGCATTCGTTTGTTGCGTTTCGCTGGTGTGCGCGTTTCTCGAGGTTCAGTCGCACCAACTTCACCAGCGTGCTGTGAGATTGCACATTTTCCGTCAGCCAAGATCCCGACTCGGAGCAAAAATGACAGGTAGGACATAGTGGTGGGGTACTAGTGTACACACCGAAGTTTTGGGCATATTCCCTGGCTCTAGAGAGACTTCTCGTTCGCGTTTCTTAGATTGTCTTTGGTCTTGAAGGTCCAAACGTAATGAGAAAGGCAAACGAAATGGTGCGATAAGGAGAACTGACCAGTGCCGTTGGGCCCAGTGTCTGGCAGGGTGAGGGACGGGGAAATCTTAGTATGGGTCTCCGAGGGTATTTGGCGAGGAAGTGAGTTTTGCTGGTCGAGCATTGGAAGTGGCGAAGCGGGTGGTCCAAGTCCTAGCCACCTTCAGTTCGGTTATATCCGATACCAGCACTTGATCCATCACGGGCCCCTTTATTCTTATTTCTCATTTGTCAAAAACAACATTATAATGTAGTATCCGTAAAGGTTTACAATAGCACACGTGAACGAAAGCATTTCGAAAGCGAGAACATGTAACGTTGTATTGAACTTCACTCCGATCCTGATATTTTCCCCCTCCCTCAATACACCAGGTAATCCTGGCATTGACTCCCCTCCTGGAGTCGGGTGGTGCAGGAGCGCTTGATCGCATACGCAGTCAGTATGGTTGGTTCCTTGCGATCTTGGAAGCTCTGACACAGACTGTTGGTTGGAGACAACTTCATGACTGATTGCGAGAGGTAACTCGACGGATTTACTCTGGACTGCTCCCCTAGTCTTCCTCCACTCAGCTTGACAATTTGTCGCGCAAGTGCCAATCTCAAAGCAGTGCCTTTCCGTCTTCACGTCCGAAATTTCGTAGATATCTGATAGAATGCAGACACTCCGTGCTTACACCTCGATCTGTCTGGTTAAAGGCAATTGCTGGGTATAACCAATTAGTAGTCGATTTCAAGGTCCCGATTGCTAACTTGCTGAAGAATTTGTGCCTACGTTTGATCCCATATCCGGTATCTTCAACTTTCCTCACCACGATTTGCTGAGACGGTGAATTCGTCAAACTATCGCTGTATGATTTTCTCGTCTTCGGAATCTTCTCTTGGTCGTTGTACATGACTAGAGTCGTATTAGCCGACGTTTGAAGCCAATAAGAGATATCGTAACTCGCTAACTAAGCTTTCTTCCGCTAAAGATGGTAACTAATTCAGCGGGTCTGACTGTATCAGAGGGAACACAGGCTTCGTCCGTATTATGAACTTGTCTCCAGACGGCGTAAATTTGCATATGTTACTATAAATCCTCTTTATCACCATCATATTCATTGGGTCAGGTTGGCATTCACCTAGCAAGATACCTGTCTTGGCCGAATTTTGTCTCCGGCAGCGATACCGAAGGTAGTAGGGTGAATCTCGACATACTTGCAAATAATGGTCCTGTTCGCCAAGATCTTCATAAGAGACTTTTCTAGCGACCTATATGAGATATTTTTGCCTAAAAATGTGTACGACGCCTCTGGCGCACGGTGTCAATAGTTAAATCCAGATGCATTTCCAGGGTCAGACCCTCGGACATTTGTTGTCGAACTAAGTGGTATTAGAAGAGAACGCATGAATTGGTGGAATGCATAAGGCTACAGAAAAGGAAGACTTTCTTGATACCCGAAAATAGAGCGGGTGGCGTACTTTCGACGCAAATTCAAATTTATCGCTGTCCATTGCTTGGACAAGGCTCTATCCCACTGTCCTGAAAGTAAAGTCAACACGCACAAGTCTAGCACATCACTGAGAACTGAAGGATCATGAGCTCAAAAATCAAGGAGTTGAGGTTCACATTATGCTCAAACTTCCAGACAGAGCAGTGAATTTGTTGATCCTTATTATATTTCCAGATGCCTCCATGTTCTGAACAGCCAGGACCACTCAGTATTTCCATCAGTGAACCGGGAAAAGGGTGGAACTTGGGCACAACTTACAAGCAGTATTCGATAGGACTCTGGTTTGTACCAGTGCCATGTCGATTGAGTTAGGGTTGCTTGTGGGTTGAGATAATACTTATTCATGGAAGACGTAGCTAACACGGCTACAATTAATATTTTTGATAATTCTAGGCCTGCGACGTGAATCTTCGCTTCGAATTATGAGTAGCCCGTCAGGTGGCAATGTAAGGTGAAATGCTCCCTATAGGACTAGTGCACCAGATGAATACCCTGAACTGAGCTTTGAGTTGATATCAGAGGGTATACAACCATCATTCAGACTGAAATCTCCGTCAGAAAACGTCACCTATACTCAAGGTGGGCGCTCACACTCCACCGCATGTGGTGGACGTAAATAAGGACTGTAGAATATGATTTTACTAAGAGGGATGTCAGTAGTTTCAAGCACTCATAGAAATGAAAGACAAGGAAGTTGATCACATCTTGTTCGGCGTCAGAGGGTAAAAGCAGAAGAAGTCCAAGTCAGAAGGAAACGTGCAGTGTGGACAACTGGCGGCTTATGTAACTGGAGCTCGGGCTACACACCTAGGCTAGTGCTAGTCTACCTTAAATATGTATGTACATACACTTGTCGAGCAGCCACATGACTGCAGTAAGGCTTGTTAGATTAGCAAACTCGCGTTGATGTCACTGAGGTTTCAGAGGCTACTCGGACTTCCCTATTTGTGCCAGGTCTTATATTTCACTTTAAGGACACTATTCGGTACCACTTTGCTATATAGTTTACTATGTAGCACAATGTATGCCTCAGTTCTTGTGCTGTGCTGCATACTGAGGTTGTTCCTACAGGTTATGGGTCCTGACCTATTGTATTTGTCAGATAAGGAACATGCCTGGAAGAGAAAACCATCTGTGGGAAAATTACAGAAGTCATCGGAAGAGCATGAGAATATTATCCAATGTATGCGGATGTGAATCCTTGGCTTCAGCAGGTGCACTGTGCCTCTGTATGTCACAGCAGTCATATTTGGGAAGAGAAGATAAATGGAAAATAAATTATGGAGGAAGTCAGACTCCTGAGCATGGGTGTGCGACTACTGGAAGGGCATTGTTGGCGAGTTTTGTTTCCATTTTTATCTTCTCATCTATCATTTCCTTTTTCGTATTTTTCTCTTCTAGGCACACACCTACAAAAGCATGTTCGTGTTGCATTTGCCAGCTGAATTTCATGCCATGCTGACATCTAGTATGATGAAGAACTATATAGTATTAAACTCTACATATAAAAGGACCCTTTTGATCAGTGGCTATACCTTAGTTGTTCATGCTATCTCCATGAGACTGAGGTGAGCCCATATTCTAGTGAATCATCTTCATAGACTACTGACTACATACACTAGTTTGCATGTCCAATAAGTATGAATAAAAAAAGTTGTTCACACTATATCTGTAATCATCCATAAGTCCATCATATGTTATGATACAGTAAAGGGAGAAGTGGTAATATTCTCTATATTCTTCAGGATTTTATATTGGATTTTACTTTGGATTTACTTTTCTTTTATTATATTGATGATGATGATGAAGAGGCATGTGACACTGCAGTCACATGACATGTCACATGATATGATGTCATAAAGCCTAAAATAGACTAGAGCAGTCTAGAGCAGTCTAGATGAATAATGTCAAGGAGTATGTTAACTGCATGGCTACCTCATGGTGTACACATAGTGCACTTATGAATGATGCATGGACATTATGGTAGGGTAATTATTAAGTAGCACAGACCATGTGTAATTTATATAAATAGGATAGCAATTTGGCAGAGACTCCTTGTCAAGTTCTCTTGTAATCTCCACATCAGTAGTCTACTGAGAGCTTTACTTGCTTGTGTGATTATTGGACTTTGTGTTTAGTGGTTGCCACAACATCATATGTATACTATGAGAATAACATGTTGTAAACATGCATCTTGACATTATTATTCTAGTCTCTTCTAAAAAGGAAAATCAAATCAAGAAAAATTATAAGAGTTTAAGTGTATCTGTAATTCTAAGGATTACTAAACAGAGATAAGATAAGATTTCTCTTAAACCTAGTATTCTATTATTTGGTCTAAGAGAATATAAACATATAACTACTTGTAATATTTTCATAGTCTTATATCAATTATCATAATCTTAAGCTCCCAACTAGCAGTTTCTGAGTTAAAGTGAAGTCCAAGGACTTATACTTTTTTGGGGGGGCTTCTAAGTACAGCTGAAAATTCCATACTCTCACAAACCAAACCTAACATCTCTTATGATCTATAGTCAAGTCTAGACTAGACTCATAGTCTTACCATCACTATTATCACCTACTGCTAGTCCTCCACAACAGTTAGAGGCTACTGATACTATATTATTATTACATATCACTAATATACTGCCACTAGTGTTACGATTAATGCCTCTAGGAAACAGCATGGATATGGGTAAAGAGTATGATGACATGATCGGCTGCACCACATGTAGTCTCAGTCAGCGCCACATGTAGTAGGTGTTGCTACCTCACCTTATCCTTGTAGTTTCCTTATGTTTTAATCCTCATGTATACTT
>Ga0157357_1000325_pt1 | contig 20395 bp, 29 predicted proteins | sample AttcapACBM1_FD_111485 | JGI IMG/M metagenome (GOLD analysis project Ga0157357, IMG submission 111485) | Fungus gardens microbial communities from leaf cutter ant in Botucatu, State of Sao Paulo, Brazil - Atta capiguara ACBM1 | ecosystem: Host-associated > Fungi > Mycelium > Unclassified ... | reverse complement strand
CTTTGTACTAATAATTCTCTTATTATTTCTATCATTGACTTGTTCAATCTTGCTTATTTCTACTGACTCTCTTATTCTCAGAGATTCAATTCTCTAAGCTTAAAGAAAGCCTTTGGTCATTATGTCTCATGAGTGTGCAGCAAGTTGCTCAACCAGTAATGCTGCTATAGTGGGCACTTTTTATTTCCCAATACATGAGACCCTTACTAATGATCATGATTGGATGTTTGTTTATTATCCTTTACTGCAACAAGGACAGTCTTGGAGGCACCTACAGATATTCCAATATTAGCCATTGTCCTGCTACTGGAGAAGGAAAAATGGAAATGTTACTACATATCTTATTGCACTGGGCGGGAATGCTGTCAAATTTGCTAATAAGTTAAGTAGCATTGATAGTGATGATTGGTCTGTGCTTGAAAATATTGAGAGTCGCCGACTCGTTGATTTTGTAGCCTAATTTTCTCATTGTTGTGTTGTCAAATGTCTCACTCCAAATTGTTAACCACTATAAATTCTATTATGTAATCATGAACCATGCATGTGCTCATAATCAAATCAGCTCTAGAATCTACGATATACGATAGCACAATGTCCAGTGCACTTAAAATCTTCGTTGTCTCACCGGACATCCGCGCAGAACGACGTATTGAACCGTACTGGACCGTCCAGCTGCTTAAGGTGCGATTTTGTTTATTATATGAATCAGCCATTGACGCCATTCCCAAAGGATAAACTTGAAGTCATTACAGGAATTCCAGCTCAAAATCAGCTTATTTCTCTTCTTGAATCGGAGAAAGTTACTGTCCCTCTTGCTCAATTAACTGATAACTCGAGGGAACTTTCACAATATGGACTACGCGATTGGCAAGTTCTCAAGGTCAGTAATTACACCATTACGGTGCTAAACGAAGCTGATTAAATCAGGTCGAGGACTCCAACCCATCAGCATCGTTTACCGGTCGACTTTGGGATGTCTCCCAGGTAGAAAAATTTGAACTCAGCTACGCAGAGTATGCGAAGCGTCAAGGTGCAGGAATCGACGACATGAATTGCTGGTAGCTGAGACGTAGGACAGACAGCGTTCTCGCATACAAAATGAGGAAAAAAGTAGGGAGATTCGCGGATGCAGAGGAAGTATCACCACCCTCAATGGTTAACATGTCGATTGGGGAGCGGTGCGAAGTTGAGTCAGCGGAACCAGGATTGAAAAAACGTGGAACCGTCCAGTTTGTAGGTCAGACGAAATTCGGAAAAGGTACATGGATAGGCATTGAGTACGACGAGCCCTTTGGGAAAAATGACGGATCGTAGGTATTTTATGTCTCTGGCGTCTGTTTTGGTGCTGACTTATGAACAGAGTACAAGGAGAACGCTACTTTGATTGTCGACAGAATTATGGCGTCTTTGTGCGACCTGAAAAAGTGACAGTAGGCGACTTTCCTGTGGAAGAGATCAGCTTAGATGGGGACGAAGAAATGTAGAAAGACGATGGCTGCCATTTGCTGACCAATCTGACTGGAACAGTTCCGTACACATCCACACACTTCTTGTATTGTAGTTCTACTGGGACCGCGTCTCGGCACTACTTCATTGCGCTGCATAAATCTAGAACTCACCGTAAACTCACCATCATCATCATCATCACGAAAAGTGCACGTGGTGTGACGAGTTTGGTTTTGTTGTGATAATCACATCAGGACGCGTGTTCAAGACTAGAACTCATTCCACAACAATAACCACTTAATACTACACTATGGCTGATCCCAGCGGTGCACCTCCTCAACCCGGTCCAGATGATACTTCGACCGCAATCCTCAGGCCTAAGAAGTCGTGAGTTCTCATCAAACCTTCCAAATATCAATCGTGAACAAACGCGCCTTCTTTTGCAGTCCAAATCGTCTCATCGTAGACGAGGCTACAAATGATGATAATTCTGGTGAGCTCAGATTGACTCTAGCGGAGGCAGGGTATCTTATAATGTGTTTCAGTCGCAACTCTCAACCCAGGAACAATGGAGACGCTTGGTCTTTTCCGCGGAGATACTATAATTGTTCGGTGTGCATTCACATAAGTTTGGTGCTCATGGTCGTCGCTGACAATTCTTATTTTCTTAGTGGAAAGAAGAGGAGGGATACTGTTCTCATCTGTTTGAGCTCTGATGACGTCGAGGATGGCCGAATTCAAATGAACAAAGTTGCTCGTAATAATCTCCGCGTTAAACTCGGTGATCTCGTCAATGTTCATCAATGCCTCGATATTAAATACGGTAAACGTGTTCACATTCTTCCTTTTGATGACTCTATCGAGGGTCTCAGCGGTAATATTTTCGATGTCTACCTTAAACCCTACTTCCTTGAAGGTACGCGTAATCATATTTGGAACGATTTCCATGAATTGACTTAACGGCATTACAGCATACCGACCCGTTCGCAAAGGGGATACTTTTCTCGTCCGTGGTGGTATGCGTACCGTCGAATTCAAGGTTATTGAGACCGATCCGGCAGAATTCTGTATAGTTGCTCAGGATACCGTCATCCATACTGGTGAGTGCCATTTGTGACGTGTCCATCTACTCCATTCACTATCTGACTTCCCATTATAGAGGGAGACCCTGTCAAGCGTGAAGACGAAGAATCGAATCTTGCTGACGTCGGCTATGACGATATTGGTGGCTGTCGAAAGCAGATGGCTCAAATTCGTGAACTTGTCGAATTACCCCTTCGCCACCCTCAACTCTTCAAATCAATTGGTATTAAACCCCCCCGCGGTCTTCTGTTGTTCGGCCCCCCTGGTACTGGTAAAACATTGATGGCTCGTGCGGTCGCAAATGAAACCGGCGCTTTTTTCTTTTTGATTAATGGACCTGAAATCATGAGCAAGATGGCCGGTGAATCAGAGAGTAACCTGCGGAAGGCATTTGAGGAAGCTGAGAAGAACTCGCCTGCTATTATTTTCATTGACGAAATTGACTCTATTGCACCTAAGCGTGAAAAAGTATGTAGTTGTCCTTCGTATGCATGATTATGAGTCTGATGTTCGTAAATTTAGACTAACGGCGAAGTCGAACGCCGTGTTGTGTCTCAACTCCTTACTCTGATGGATGGTCTCAAGGCTCGCTCTAACGTCGTCGTGATGGCTGCCACCAACAGGCCCAACTCTATTGATCCTGCCCTTCGTCGATTTGGCCGCTTCGATCGTGAGATCGATATTGGTATTCCCGATCCTACTGGCCGTCTAGAAATCCTCCGTATTCACACAAAGAACATGAAGTTAGTTGAGGATGTCGATCTTGAGAAGGTATGTAGTTGTTGTTTATATTTAGAAGTTTGGATTCTATTGGTTTGTCTTAGATTGCAAGCGATACTCATGGTTATGTCGGCTCTGATATTGCCTCACTGTGCTCAGAGGCCGCTATGCAACAAATCCGTGAAAAGATGGACTTGATCGACCTTGACGAAGACACCATCGACGCTGAAGTTCTTGATTCTCTGGGGGTCACAATGGAGAACTTCCGTTTTGCCCTTGGAATCTCGAATCCTTCCGCTCTCCGCGAAACTGTTGTCGAGGTCCCCACTGTCACCTGGGACGACATTGGAGGTTTGGACAAGGTCAAACTGGAACTCCAGGAGACAGTCCAATATCCTGTAGAGCACCCCGAGAAGTTCCTCAAGTATGGTATGTCGCCGTCCAAGGGTGTCTTGTTCTACGGACCCCCTGGTACTGGTAAGACTTTGCTTGCGAAGGCTATTGCCAACGAATGTAATGCCAACTTCATCAGCATTAAGGCGTGTGACTTTGAGCTTCCTTGTGATTAGCTTGGTGCTAACGGATGAATAGGGTCCCGAGCTCCTCACCATGTGGTTCGGTGAATCAGAAGCTAACGTCCGTGATGTTTTTGACAAAGCTCGTGCTGCCGCCCCTTGTGTAATGTTTTTCGATGAGTTGGATTCCATTGCAAAGGCTCGTGGAAATTCGTCAGGTGATGCTGGAGGCGCCGGCGATCGTGTGTTGAACCAGATCCTCACGGAGATGGATGGCATGAATCAGAAGAAGAATGTTTTCATCATCGGAGCCACCAACAGACCGGATCAGATTGACCCTGCTCTCCTTCGTCCCGGTCGTCTTGATCAGCTTATTTACATTCCTCTCCCTGATGAGCCTTCACGTGTCTCAATCTTGAAAGCATGCCTCAAGAAGTCACCGGTGTCGCAGGACGTCGATCTGGAGTTCTTGGCCAAAATGACTCATGGGTTTTCTGGTGCTGATTTGACGGAAATATGCCAACGATCAGCTAAGCTTGCAATCCGTGAGTCGATCGAGGCCGATATCCGTGCCAAACGGGAGAGGACTGTTCGTGAAGAGGCTGGAGAAGAGGTCATGGAGGAGGAGGAGGAAGATCCCGTTCCGATGATCACGAGGTTTGTCATGGTTTGATTAGTTATCTTTACTGTGATATGTTACTGATTGCTTTCATAGAGAGCACTTCGAAGAGGCAATGAAATTTGCCCGACGTTCTGTTCAAGACTCGGACATCAGGCGATACGAGATGTTTTCCCAAGTAAGCTGATTCTAGTGACTAGTGACTTTCAAGTGCGGAGCCAGTGCTTACAACTACCAACTTTAGAATCTCCAACAAACGCGCGGTTTTGGCAACAACTTCAAGTTCCCCGAAACTGGTGAGCCATCAACAGGGGGTGCACCTTTGGCCTCTGGCAATGCTGGCTTCCAAGAAGAGGCAGACGATGATCTGTACGCGTAGTTTCCGGGAAACTGCTTGTAGATTTTCTATCTTCCCTTTGCTGCCATTGGTTCGCGTGTAATATATCGAAGGCATAAGCATAAGTAATAGATGGCATCTGTCGCCAGTTAACACGGTTTGAACGACTCGGAATGAGATTACAGGGATTCATCGCTTCCTATCACTTGATTTGGCAGGGGGTACGGTCAATTTTTTCTATTCCTGAATAAAATGTTGTGTCTTTATAATTGTAAACCGACTATCATTTACTTTGACTCCACAGATTCTGGAATACTTTGTAAGGACTCAGCAAAGTATCGTTTGACCTCGATGAGCCCACGAGCAAAACGAGTACTGGCAAAATATGCCACTAGAAACAACAGAACATATAAATCCTATAGTGAATTACATGGAGTTGGCAACACCTGATCCAGCGTTACTTTACCTTTTGATGGTCTTGTGAGTTAATAAGCAGTCTTTGGCAGAGACTTGAATGGATGGACCCGGGGGGATACAGTTACCCAGGAGAACATTGGTGCACACCGTGAGAATGGACAAATCTGGCAGGAGACTCAGTTACTTCTGTAATAGGTCTTCCAATACCTGCGTTACATGGGCATCGCACTTTTCACAAGTGAGCTACAGTGCAAAGAGATGCGATCTAAAGCAATTTGAGCAAGTGGTGGTGGTGATGGTGGTGGTGGTGGTGGGGAGGGTGTGTTAAGTTTTCTGGTGGAGGGGACAGGTAAAATATAGAGAGTTTCAGTTTTAATTGATCGAGAATGTCTTTTCTGCGGTCGGATCATCAAGAACGTCTTCCTCTGGGATGTCCTCTAAAAATTTGAGTCTCATGAGTGGGCCAGTGCCTGACTTTCTGCATGCACCAGACTTCTCTAAGAATTAGGATATCAGGTAGATAGAGGCTTCTTCGAGGATGTGGCGGCGGTCGTGCGGTCACATGTATTTAGTATTTCACTCTCTTATCTACGCTCTACACCCACTACATTATGCGGAAAACATTGAGTAGGGGTTACCGCCCGGACACCAGGTTGCTTGTTAGACTTCCCCCCACAAAATCTGAGTCGCCTGTAGACAAGCAAATACCTCCTGCTTCACCTTTTGGCCTCGAAATGTAGTGTTGGTCAAAAGGGTGGGGGATGGCGATCGACTTGAGAGTAGTGACCGTGTAGGAGGGAGGGACAACGTGCACCATACAGGCTCGCTCAGATTCGTACCCCCCGCAAAATATATAAACTACAGAAAGCGTGAAATTTCTCAGGCATCCAAATGGAGATAATGATGGCGTTCCACTTCAACTTGCTTCTATTTCCTATCCCTCAGTTACTCTTATTAAGATGGCCACAAAATTCGAGGTTTCTCCTAATTCATCTACAAGTTCATTGCGGACGCATATCTCAACCCTAAATACTAGCATAAAGTGCGTTCTCGTGAATATATGAGTTGTTGAGGCGGCAAGCTGACTTTTCGTCTGCGTCTGGTTCCACGCTTCTGTGTTTTTGATACTGACATCCTTAGTTTTGTACCGGCAAAAGTACCGAGGAAGAGGAGGCTGCAGATACTGGCTGTTGCAATATGGTCGTGTATGGTCGTTCTGATGAGTTGTCTGTTCTTTTGTCTCTGGTACGTTTATAGATCAAATTGGCTCTAGCTCAAAAGCCCAGTGCCAGCCTCTCTCATCTCTCCAGTCTGAATTTGCACTCTTTTTCATCATGTCATTGTTGCCACAAGTTCTCCTACTCATCGTGGTTACAGTTCATTTCCACAATTATGGCCGTTCCTTTTGATGTACTGGGTCTGGATAAGTTACATCGATACAGCTCCTGAGAGAGGACAAAGGATGTATCAATGGGTAAGGAGGAACAAATTTTGGACATACTTCGCAGAATATTACCCTATCTCGTGAGTTTCTTTTTCTGCCTGCGCTAGACCTCTGAGTTGATTGCCGTTAGGCTCATTAAGGTTTGTCTCTTGCAGGTAGACTTTTTTTTTGGTGTTTATTCGTTGAGCGCATTTAGGAAATGGATCTGCCTCCGGATAGGCCGTATGTATTTGGATACCATCCCCATGGTGCGTCACGGCAGTAGAGTGTTTAGACACCGCCCCCGAACTCACCTTGTAATATAGGTATCATAGGCATGTATGTAAATCTCTATTTTAAATGGGTAAAATATTGACTCGAAACACTAAGGGGGGCATTAGCAACGTTCGCAACAGAAGGTACGAGCTCTCTCCATGTTCCAGTATGATGGGACATCATTCCCTTTGTGACAGCAATGGGTTTCTCGGAACAGTTCCCCGGTATTACGCCACACCTTCTAACCCTCGCCAGCAACTTCAAAGTTCCATTCTACCGTGAATTGCTCATGGCAATGGGGATATACAGTGTCAGCAAGGCATCATGCTCGAACATTTTGAAGGCAGGACCTGGGTCGTCAATAACAATTGTCGTAGGAGGTGCGGCGGAAAGTTTGAGTGCACATCCCGGGACTGTGAATTTAACTTTAAGAAAGCGGTGTGTCCTTCCCTGTTGTAAAGAAGAGTTAGCGGATTGATCGGATCGAATAGATTAGGGTTTATCAAGGTTGCTATTCAGCATGGGTGGGTGATGGCGTTACTCTTGGGTCCACAGACATTGATCGGTTACTGACCGGCATTCGAGTTCAGAGCTGATCTGGTGCCTGTGTTCTCGTTTGGAGAAAACGATGTATGTGTTTTAAATCCGCTGCCAGGGATGAAAGAAGATCATTGACGTTCTCTAGATATATGAGCAGATGCCAAACGAGAAAGGTACAACTGTATATATGCTTCAGAAAAAGTTTCAATCAATATTTGGTTTCACGCTGCCACTGTTTCATGGGCGTGGATTACTCAATTGTGCGTCCCTGCTGTCAAATGTGTCGGGGCTGCTGGCCTGACAGAAGTTGTTAGACAACCTTGGACTATTGCCCTATCGACGGCGAATTGTTGTTGTCAGTAAGTGTTGGGTCTAGTCTCTACGTGTTTGAAAGGAGAAATGAACCTCTGTAGTTGGAAAGCCCATATCTGTGAAACAACATGACAGACCGACGACAGAAGAAGTCAGAGCAATACAAGAACAATATATTGCTCAGCTTACTCGGTAGGGCCACCTATCATTCGGTCTTTCGTTGGCTCACGTGGGTGCTTGTACAGGATTTGGGATACCTACAAAAATGAGCATGCGAAAGCACGTCTTAGAGAGTTACAGATTGTAGATTGAATTTTCTTCCATTCTTTGTCAAGTCTTCTCCCGACTTGATTGGCATCACTGTGGCGAGTTCTTTGCTCACTTGGGAGTTTAAAACTCCTTTCCATATAAATAGACGACACCATGGTAGTTTCTGCAACATTTTGACAGAATGTTGCAGCTTTGATACAGTACTACAGTAATTCTCCACAGACTGACAGTGCTGGCGTTCTTGGACTGGTGCTCTGAACTCCGATTTCGTTATGGGTTTCAGTTCTTAGACTTTGCCCTGGCTTTCTTGACTTTTGATCGCCTTCGCTCGAGTCTATGTTTTAATTGATTGGATTTTTCTTCGTCAGGATCAGGCGGGTATACATCCATCCATCGACTCCCATCAATACTTGGATTCTACAACTTCACTAGTCTTCACCTTTCATTGCAGTGGCTGGATGAGTTTTATAAGAATCCGCAGAAGCAAAGATGATTTTCAATTGGAGAAGTCTTACACACCAGTTCAAATAGCATCGGGTCGGATGAACAAATATCTGGCGCGGGATATCAAAGGCATTCTTGCGTAGGGTGTAACGAGGATCTCGCATTCAGCCCAGACAGTTTCCCCTTGTGTGATCTAGGTTAAGCTGCGAACGAGCTCCTGCTATCTTACCTGTTCTTGTCCCAGGTCTGGATTTTTTTTGAAAAAAATACTAGCTCGATGAGCTATACGGTAACTATGCACACGTATCGTAGACTTATGACTGGATTAAACTCTGACTATTTGTGGCAGATATATGCTGGGGCGTACCAATGCGGCTAAACACAGTCGAAATCACATACTCATGAGACCTGAGACAGGCTTGACAAGCCTGTCAAATAAAATATTCTACTTGTCTATATAATTTGATAGATAGCTTGTACATAGTACACTTGTTAAGTTAAAGATTGTCGATTCTCAAAAATGATATATCATAATTTCAAAGGCCCATACTGAAATTGAAGGTAAATTGAACGTGATGAAAAACTCAGTGATGGAAGGAAAGGTAACGATGAATGCATGCAAGTATGCACGCAGGAAAAGATGCCGCAGATAATTGTGCATTAGTTCCCAGTAGCCATCATGGTTGCGTTGCAAAGGACGGACGAACTCCGCGAAGTTGTTTACGAGAAGACGGGACACGGCAAACGGGACAACGGCGCTGACTTTCGAGCGCTTTAATAATACACCTTTAATCCATGAAAAAAAATCAATCAGCTCGTGCATTGTGTTTTAAAGTCGATGTTTGTTACCTATCGCAAAATAAGTGCCCACACACAGTAACCACACCTTGTTGGGGGAATTCACGGCAGAGAGGACAAATTAGTTGAGCACTAGGCGAATCAGATCGTTCTTCGACGCCGTCTGGCCTTTGCCGCTGTGCAGGCCAACCAGCATATACATATCCTGATTCTGCTATATCACCAGAGACGAGAAGGGTATGTTCGCATAGCATACTCTTGTCCTCCATTGAAGCACCAGAAAGAAGCCGTGATCCTGATCGCAGAGCACAGCCATTCCCAATTTTGAGTCTGTTCAAGGCAAAAATGCCACGAGAGTTGATATGAGCTACAACTGAACTGTCGTCTATATTGACATCATCTCCAATCTGGGCAAGAATGTAAGCAGAGTTCAGTTGTATATACTCCACACCACTCACTTCCACCAGATCAGGTTCCGTCATCAGCCCACTTATTCCTCCGGCAAAGAGGGCGCAGTTTTTACCGATGGTTGCACCGAGTGCACGATAAAACCAAACGATGTATGCTGAACCGTTAAGACAGCCGAGAATTCCTCCGGCACCATAGCCTTTGTATAGAAGCCGACACAGTGAGAGATGAAGTTGCCAGCGTTGACAATAGTCGCTCTTGTCCCACTCATATCGCCCTTCGTGGCGTTCACCAATGACGAGCCACTTGGTCGCAATAGCCCATAAAATGACTGCGAAGGCTTGCAGGTTGAGTACTACAATAAAACAGATGGCAATGAGCATATAGAGAACACCTTCACGGTACCAGACGGGTCGAAAAATGTTCTGATGGCCGAGTTTCAGGTGGAGATGACGGAGGAGTACAGCAGCAGCGACGGGGCTAATTGACCAGTAAGCAGCAGAGACGGCCGCGATTGTAATGTTAGAGGCGACAATGAGCCAGTATGGGAATACCCAATAATTTGCTTTGCCTTCGTAAAACGCGCGACCGAATGGACTACTTGTAATGTTTTTTCCATCGAAATCCTTTTCGCTTCTTCCGAAGCAGATGGATTCCCCATTATCTGACCAGAGGCCAATAAATAAAGTCCAATGTCCAGGAGGATTACACTTACCGCATCCCATCCAGGTTGATCCGTCATCGTAAACTGCATCCCGCTTTCCAAGAGCACCAGATCCCATTACTGTGCGCCGTCCAACATGACATCCTGGAAGCAGTACGACTCTATCTGCGATCATGGCTGAGGTACGGTTAGTTGCGGAGAAAGGTTTCTACCAGACGGTAGCGCACCTCCACTGCTAATGACGACCTTCTTGCAGCCTAAACGATCATTCGTAATAATCTCCGAGCGAGAACCAAACACGACGTCATCGCCAATCTCGAGAAGTTCAGGATCTTCGCAAATAATACCTGATCCCGGCCAATAGATACGCCTTCCGATCTTTGCTCCCATGGCGCGATAGATAACCTGCGATAAATGTCAGCGTGACATATTTACCTCCCGATAGCATAGACTCACAGAGGTAGTTTCGTAGTGGGGACCGAGGATAGCGAATACCTTATGTAAAGTATCCTGTCCAAGGAGCGAGTTCGTCACATATCGCCGCAAGAGTATCATTTGAGTATAATCTTCTGCTGCACAGTCTCGATTGAGTCCAAGGAGGCGCTTGGCGACAATCCCAAGGACCATTTGAATCAAGGGTTGACCAGTTGCCCGGACGACGCGAGATAGGGTATGGTATGCGATCCGTCGAGGGTCAGCAAACCACCATACCACTGCCTGCAAGGCATTAAGACCAACTGCCGAGAACTGTACCTCCTTAATCATAAGCCAGAGGCAGAAGAACCAGGGTATATCTAAGGAATGGTCAGTACAAAGTCATTTTCGAGAAAGGTCTTGATTTACATGAGATTGCAAGCACAAGAGTAATGATAGGTCCGCTAACAAGTAACTGGAGCAACCAATGAAGTTTGGGACAGAGGGTGTGGTTGTATGCAGCATAAGACTTGGGTGTGGGTTGATCGTGAGAAGAGGCGTGAGGGCCGTATACCGCACTGTCTGGTATGCAGGCGCCAGGGGCGATGGTTGTATAGGTGTTAATAACAACGCATCTACCGAGTGTAATACCTTGTAGGCGGAAAAATCCCTCTCGCTCTACACAGAACGGTCTTATATGAGATCTGTCAATCCGACAGCCATCGTGGATCGTCAATAGGTCGTATTCGCCAAGTTTTGCCTTGGAATCAATTGAGACGTTGGCACCAATTTTAGCGCCTAATAGTCGATAGTATAGAACTGTCAATGAAGGGTGCATGGAAAATATACCCTTCCCAGAAGCACTTTCGAACGTGAAGTAAGACTTTGAGAGGAAAGTATGAATGTCAAATACGGACCGGATACTTTGCTCCACTATCCAACATCGCAGGTAGTATGTGGACCACCTGAACACGATGGGTCAAGGTCTCATATCGGCACAATATTCACGTACATGCGATATGTTCCCTCCTTGTACCTTCCGATAATAATCCATTTGAATAGTATTGCAACCACTGGAGCGGCAATCCTGACAGCTACTCTCGATGCCACGATAGCTGCCAGGAGCGTTCCCAGCTTGACCCAGTAGTCACCCTTGAGGAACTGCGCAATGTACGAAAGAGTTAAGAGTAATAGTGACCCTGTGACATATCAGGACCTGTGCGGGTAGTAGTATTGACGACATACAAGTCAGTGCCGCTTTGAGTGGATAGAAGAAAAGAAGAGGCGCAGATTGTACAATCAAACAGAATGGGTGGTTTTGACCACGGGCTCTCTCTTTTTCGAAGACCTGGTACTCTTGATCATAATCGTACTCGAATCCAAAGGCTGTTAAGGAAGTTGAGGCAGAAAGGTGGCGAGGAGACGACTTCTCATCAACTGAGATGAAAGAAGTGCCCTTGGACGTGTCGGCATCAACGATACAGGCCATCCCAGAAATAGTGCAGTTGTTGAAGAGAGCAGAAACCCCGACTTGTGCTCCTGTTTCCTTGCGAATCTGGTATGCCAGTTTACCCAGAAGAAGGGAAGTACCCCCAAGAAGGAAGAAGTCTGACTGAGCAGTCATGTTCGCAGGATCTATTGAAAGCATCTCGGCGACAAGGCCTCGTATGTGTTGCTCCGTTTTCGACATGGAAGCGGCATTGAGCTGAGCCGAATTTCGCCTCGCTTCTTCAAAAGTGGCTTCGCCGGATTTGAGCCGTGCTAAAGAGCTATGAAGAAGGTAGATACTCTCGGGCACAAGGTACCCATCAACCTCCTGGGCAATGATGGCCTTGAATCGCTTCGAATCCACGAGGCATCTCGAATCCACGCTAAGATATAGTTCAACAGACCCGTCCGCGCAGATGTTGAAAGCGAAATCATTGACTTCACTCATTTTCTCAATGACCCTCTCCAACCCCTGAGAAGGAAGTGAAACGCGAGAGCATTGGATTCTTTGGGAAAGAGGTGCTTTTGGGGATGGTATCTCAGCCTCAAAGTGACGCTGGGAGACAGGAATCTGATCATGAAGCTGAGGAAGTCCAAGCCGTTTTGCAAGGTTGATGCGGACAGCTTTGCCAGTGCTGGATAGAGTTTAGTTGGATCCTTTGTAAATGTATGGATATCACACACGTATTTTTTGGGAGATCCTCCATGTAGACAATCACCGAGGGCCATTTGGTTGGGTGGAGATGATTCCTTGGTTAGTTTTCGGAGTTAATTACCTTACTCCCTGTGAGAAGCTAAATCTCACCGAAGGCGGTCTTGGAGTTGGTGGATGCCTATTCTTGGATAACCAGGAGTACAAACCACAACAACGCCGATCGCTTCTTGTAAGACACTATGCTCGACGGCAAATGCCAGAGCACACTACATTCAGTGAGTTGATGCCCAAAGCGACGGGAAGGAAAAGATCTGACCCTGACACGATCCTTAGCAGCTGTCATAATCGCCTCCTCTATCTCGAACGGCGAAATAACTTCACCTCCTTTGTTGATGATTTCTTTTGATCGACCAGTTATGTAAAGATACCTGCTCGCCTTTGTCAACCCATGCAGATCTAGGTCTAGAATCAGAGCATACCCGTCATTGTCCATGTATCCCACGTCTCCAGTGTCGAACCACCCCTCAGATGAAAAGCAAGAAGTGTCCAAAGGTACATTTCGATCTGGTGAGACCTCGTAACCTGAAAATGTAGGGAAACCGCGGACTGAAACGATGCCTGTCCGTCCTTGGGGCAGCTCTAGTTCAATATTGCTTGGGTCACGAATCGAAACATCCGGACCACAAGCAATCCCAGAGCACCCGGGGCGTTCAAGTCGATATTCTTGAGGAGGAGAGGCAATAGGCATACATCTGGGAAACAAACAGGTTAAATCGTGATCACACACGGAAGGTGGAGAATCGACCTACTCCGTCATGCCGTACGACGGGAGTATGACAGCGTTTCCAAACGTTTTCCCCATTTCAATGGCCAACGATGGTAGAAGTCCTCCAGCTGCATTACAGATCATGCGAATGCGTAAATCGCGTGTAGGGTCAATATGAGTTGGTTGAGAAGCAAGGATAGCATGATGCACCGTTGGTGCCCCGTAATACCTATTCGAGACTAAGTCCCTCCCAGTGTCCATTGGACCAATCACTTACCAAGTTGCACCAAATTGTTGTGCTACAGTCCAGAACTCGAGCGCATCAAACCCGCCACAGACAATTGTACTACCACCGGAGAGAATGGGAGCACACAGATTTCTCACGAAACCCCCAACATGGAAGAGTGGCATCATATTCACTGAATACACTCAGCTTCGACTGTATCAGAGACTAACGGCTTACAATAATACTCACGGTTAACATCACGCTCCCGCAGAGCCCAGGAGTGAACGACTGCCCAAGCTCCGGCAACCAACACACGGAGAGAGTATGGGACAACCTTCTTCTGGCCACTAGTTCCAGATGTTTGAAGAACCAGCGATAGATCGTCCATGTTGTGAAGCTGTGACGGTTGTCTTGGGAAGATAGATGATCCGCCTAGACACACCATATCAAATAGACCTGCGGGACTGTCAGGTTGCGCCTCTAACAGTACCACATCGCAACCAAGCTCTTCTTGTAGTGCTATAAGCTCAAGACGCTCAGTAAAATCCTTTGAGGACACGATGACCTTCACTCCCAGCCTCTTGACATCCTCGCGAAGTTCGCTGGAAGTACACGAAGCGTTGACTGGTGCACAAGTATGATAGCATGCGATGGATAGCATGGCAACAGCGTTCAGCGGGCCATTTGAAAGTGCCACGAGGACGCGATCATTGGGACCTATGGGTATATGCGTCGGGGAATGGGGCAAGACAAAATTTGAGATAAATGACCGCAGATGTTCGTGCGTAAGAACACGCCGAGAGGAATCCGGCGCAAAAATGGCAGGGTTTTGAGTCGAGCAAAAACAGTCTAGGAGGGTAGTTATGTGTGGCGACCCTGCAAGGCGGTCAGCCACCCATCGTCCCAAAGCGAGCTGCTTTGGCGGTGCCGGTGAACGAAGAAAGGAAAGAGGAACCGACATGATGCAAGACCAAGTGGGTGCCTTCAGAAAGGCGGGTAGCAAGGGAGTGGGTAGTAGTGATGCAGGAGTGAGGGTATAGTTGAAGAAAAAGGTTGTTGAATAAAAGGAACAAACCAATCGATCAAGTGTAAACATAGGATCTGAGATGACGTATACTACCATTCTGAAACTTCATGCTCGCCGCCAAATGAGAACCAACAAGTCTTCTAGTGCAATGGAGCCAGGGGTGTCGCCGACATACCGACAGCTGGTGTATTCCAAATGGCCATGATTCAGCACCGTGACAGGCTTGGCCTTTCCACGGAAGTTAAGATTGTTTAGCACTTCGATACAGTCCCAGAAAACTCGATCTTCTGTCGCATCCAGAAGTGATTTCTCACTGAGCCCAATACGGCCCCTAGGACTTTGATTGTACTGCTGTTGATCAGTGGTAGTGGACAGGTTCAACCCGGTAGCGCGAACGAGCAGTCCAACCTTTCCGTGAGGGTTCAATTTTCTGTATATTCTTGGATGACGGTTTTGAGGAACAAGTGTGTACCGAACAGGCGGCAACTTCAGGATTCTGGATTCCCACACTAGCACCATTTGATCACTGTTTTTCGGAAACATACAGATGAGTCACTCCGGGATCAGTCCAGTGTCATTTTCTACACCACATGCATATGCATACTTACAAACGTACTCCACTGATTCTCGAAATTCGCTCGCAAACAAGTTCGCCCCAAATTCTGAGCACTAGTGCCACCTCTAGTAGAAAATCTCATGATCTGACTGCGCAATCGTCTTCTGGAATGGAATCCACTTTTGCAGGTCACCGATGCAAGCATATTAGTGGCATGACCTTCTTTGAGAGGGAAGTGTTAATTTCGTTTTCAATACCTAGCCGTTAAACAGCGGAGGAAGATATTTTCAGCTGTTCAAAAGGACAAAAGACAAGCTCAAAGCCCGAGGAAAATGATCAAGTTCGATCATCTGCCAGTCAAGTGTATATTCCGTCGGGTATTGTGGATGTTATTGTGGAGTTCTACTTGTCACATGCTCGTCCATAAACCACCGCTCTGGTTCGTTCACCGGGGTCACACTTCTTGAGGGAATCGTAATCATACCAAACTAAAGACTCCCGTGAATGAGCGACAAATGCCGATTGTGCGATAGAATACGCTGATGCCTTCACATCAAACACTGCCCTGTCTATTGCGTTGTCTGAAGGAATGACGGGCTTATAGCCAATCAAAAGCTACAGTGATGTCAACCTCCTAGCTCAGTATGTCGAACAGGTGACGCAACTAACTGTGTCCGGGTATGTAACTGGTCGTCTAAACCTGACTTCGATAGACTTGAGTATGAAGGATACCCCCTGTGCTTTGAGCATAGCTCGGGCCTTTTCAGGACCCCCTAGCTCGTTGCCCAACGAAGACATCCATTTAATGCGTGCCTACATGTGTGTTCATCTGATGAACCAAGAGCTTGACGAGTACTTACGGACTCGAAGAATCGCACTCAGGCAAAAAAGGAAACCTCTCCTAAGTTCATGCGTCCACCGCTCTGAAATAACAAATGCTCACCGTAACGGACATTGTTCACATGTCTACATGTATGTTAGCGTGCTTACGGAACGACAGTAGAAGCGCCTTACTGAAATGCATCATGATCTCCCCAGACGATGCGTTGCTCCCAAAATGAAAGAGGATCAAATCCCTCATTTTTCAGATTCTCCTTAGCCTTCATGAGTGGATCTGAGGAGTTGAGGGCCGCAGCATTGAATCCATAAGTGCGTGGTGGAGAGTCCTCCGCTTCTGGCCCTTTTGTGCTGGGCGGTATGAAGTATGGTGAAGTCGGATCGCGAAATGCAGCTTGCAACTCCTGTGTGCCCAAACATTGTGACGGAGCTCCTGTTATGCAAGAACGCACATTAATAGACATTGATTTGGAACGACATGTTATGCTTCTCAGTCTTTGCAGTGACACAAGCAGTACGCTTCGTCGACACAGAGGAAACATGTGACCCAGAATATTATTCTTGACGATCAGGAAAATGATCGCTTAGATTATGAAATTTCATGATTCACAGTTGATTATATAATACATGACCTAAACGATGATGACAATCAACCTATTCGCATCACTTCTCTCACTCATACCACCATCTTGTATGGTAGCGCTCAGTAGTGAATTAGCGAATACATTTTTCCTTCTAACATCTTGTATCCCACATCATGAAATCCAAACACTCAAGCTCCAAGAAAGCTTTTACTCCCTACGAAAACTCTTCAAATTGTTTCTCTACTCCTGATAATAGAGTTTCAGGAGATACTGCATCTGATTTATTGATGGCTGTGGACCCTCTTTCAGCCAATAATACACCCTGGTTTCAGCCTCCTGCTAAGACCTCATCATCATCCATTGCTCCTTCAGCTCTATCTCAGCTTTTCTCCCTTTCTCAACCCCCAGTTCAAGTAGCTGGAAACAACATGACCATGCCTTGACTATGAGGCATGGACATCACTAATGCTGGACCTACTCTTGAATCTTCAGCTATCCCATATGAAGATGACCTATCTATGGACCTAGAACTTTGGAATAGCCTCTTCTTTCCTATTTCACTACTTGAGGTGGAAAAATTCCTTAGCAGTGATGCCCAAAATATCACATGCTCTCTTCTCAGAATAGGAACATTTATCTAGCAACATTACTTAGGCAACAAACAGATATCAGATCTTCTGGAACTTGCAGATATTGGCACTGTAGCTTAGTATCTAATTAATGTTATTTACAAGTCTAAATGGAATAGATTCATCACTAAGAACAATGACACTTTTTGCAAATACATTGTTCAATTCACTCTAAAACCTAAAATAGTCATTATTCCTATAGAAATTTCTAGTGAGATCAGATCTCCCCATTGTTATAAGACACTTTGGACATTAACAATTTTTATTTTATTTTCTTTTATTTTTCTGACTTTATAGGGATTTTGTTTTTTCTTTTTCTTTTGGACGATGAAGAGGCACATGACACTGTAGTCACATGACAGGTCACATGATGTGACATCATAGGCCTAGAACATGATGGAAGAATCTGGAAGATGACATCAGAGCACATGTATACAACATGGTGACCTTGAGTGGGAAATGAGGCAAACATGAGGTTGTAGCACAGACCATATGTACTTTGTATATATAGGACTCTAATTTAGCAGAGACTCCTTGTCGAGTTCTCTTGTGATTTTCCCCACTTGATTGCCTACTGAGAGCTTTACTCGCTTGTATAGCTATTGGACTTTGTGTCTAGTGGTTGCCACAACACCCATTCTCTTTTGACAATAACTTTTAGTACTGTATTTTCTCCTTGTAATACTTCTAGATTAAATATTAACAATTCAACCAACACTACCAACAACAAGAAGTCATATATAAAGGCTTCTTCAACTAAGCACTCTATCATGAAGAAGTTATATACTCAGACTTTGAAAATCAATTTATTTTCAAATGTTGAAAACGTTCTTTGTATTAAAGAAGTCTTTTCTACTTTATCAGCAAATAAAGTAGTTGAGATCATAAAAATCACAAAATAACAACATAGATAATAAGAAACCCAAAATCAATATAACAACCAAGAGACTGTTAAGAAAACAAATTAGAATCTCCATGAATAAAACAAATGCTGAGTTTATTATCAATTCAGCTCACTCACACATTGCTAATATTAACAAATATCTGAAAGACATTAAATTAGACATTGTTACTGATTTCATCCACAGAGTGAATGATAGAATTATCATCACTACCAACCAGGTTATAACAAACTTAGACATGAAAGTTATTAAGAAATATCCCAAGAACATCAATGAAATTAATTCAGACTTTATTGAGAGTCCTCATTTAACATCATCCAAATTATATATAAAGATCACTAGACTTCCTTATATGTTGGAATATACCAATTCTCCTATCATCCCCAATATTCTTGAGAGCATCATTAAAACTTCCCCTAAATCTGATATGGCTGTTATTTGGGTTGACATCTGAGACTCACAAAATGGTTCCAAAGCCAAGACAATTATCAACCAATGGTTTAATATTAGTCAATATATTGTTACCATTCATAGTACAAATATAAACTTAGGTGTTCTACAGTGTAAGAACTGTTGGAAATAGAATCACTCAACATTTAGTTGCCAATCACATGTGTTCAGATACATCAAATACTATAGACTTTACAATTCTGAGTACCATAGGGAGAAGACATGGTATTACAAAGAAAATGACAAGTTAACTCCTCCAAGACTTGCTACAAAAAAGACTAACCTTACTCTCATATCTTCAAATATGTCAATTGTAAAGAAGACTATCAAGCAAACAGCAACACTTGTTCTTATTGGCAAAACTGTTTCAATAAAGAGTGGCATGGTAGAAAACAATAGGAACTCTGTATTAGTAGAGTACAGTAATGTAGCAATCCTATTATCTATAAGTATAATTGTTTTTTTAAAATTTACATGTTGTTTATCTCTGAATGTATGTAGCTACTAAGTAGTTACTACAGACTACCATTACACCCTACATTATGAATTGTTGATTTTTAAAATAAAATAAAAAAATCAATCTATTTGCCTAACTTATTTTAAAGGTAGCACTTGGCTAGCCATTCAAATTCAATATGTGTACATATCACAAGATTGATTAAAAATCATGCTCTTATTGGCAAATATTAGCTTAGATTCTTTCCTAAAGAATTCTTTACATATATATGTAGAAAGTATTCTATCAAAATAAGAAAGTATATTCTGTTTGATTGTACAAGGTTTAAAAAATCTTGAAATCCTAAGAGAGAATCTTTCAAGGATATTCTTACATTTCTAGAGTTCAATCTTAGAGTATCTCATTTTCAGAAATATATTACTTAAGACTATTAGAGTAATTGGTTTTTTTTACTTTACTTTTCAATTTAAGGTATAATTACCATGGTCTACCACTATATCCCATGTAATAAATTGTTGATTATAAAATAAAATAAAAACACAAGCTAGAAAAATTATACAAAAATTGCTTCTTTTTCTCTTACTATTATTTTATATGGTAATGTCTATAAAATAATTAGCAAATATATTACATTCTACTATGTTAAACCTCAGAACACTAACCAAGAACTCTCAAATCAATTATCAATGAATTTTGAATTTGACATCCTTAGAGGATGTACTTCTTCCCTTAACTCTAATATGTCAAGAGATTTATTAGCCAGCTCTGCTATATCTTTTATAGACTATATAGAGTGAATAAAATGCATGGAGACTCAAGAAACTAACAAGTCTTGGGCTGAATAAGTTGAAAGTGGGAACTTACAAGAGTTTTCTCTATTTTATATATTACTCAAATCTACTTTTACTAAACTTGCAAGAGAATATGTGCCTATGTCTCAAGGTAATAGTACTATGAATACACAAATCCCTCTAGGTCTGGAATTTTTGGCCATTCCATACCAAACCAATCAACTGGCTGACCTACAATTGTGGAATAGTAACTTTGCTTCTATATCTCTATTTGGTATCAATGAGTACTTGACTAGTGATACCAAAAATATTATATACTCACTTTACAAGATAACAACATT
>Ga0157357_1000323_pt1 | contig 20437 bp, 16 predicted proteins | sample AttcapACBM1_FD_111485 | JGI IMG/M metagenome (GOLD analysis project Ga0157357, IMG submission 111485) | Fungus gardens microbial communities from leaf cutter ant in Botucatu, State of Sao Paulo, Brazil - Atta capiguara ACBM1 | ecosystem: Host-associated > Fungi > Mycelium > Unclassified ... | reverse complement strand
TGGAATACGAGCGTGGAATTCCGTTAGCTATGCACTTGCATTGTCTGAGTTACTTACTTGTGCATGATTCTGAACGGCAGCCTCCCGATCTTTCTTAATCCTACTGCTTACAAAGGTCAGCTATGCACACCGTATAATCGGGGAGAGGACAACAGCTTCCACGCCTCACGGAACGTGTTCAATCGTGATGCTGTCATCACAATATTGCGCTTTAGAGATTACTATTCTCCTGGGCTGAACTTGTTGCGCAAAGGATCAAGTTCAACCAGTCTGGGAACCCGATTGCCGGCATGATAAATTTTCCCTACCTGGCGCCTTTTCCGCCAAATCGGCATATTTTATCCGAAAGTTGACGGCCTGTGTCATGCAAAATCATGCAAAATCTGCCCTCCAACTCCGCCGAGAGATCGAACGTGTGCCCAAAATTGGAGGAATTTCTTCCGACGACTCACGACAAGTCCGTTCTCTCGTAAGATAAACCATCGTCCTTCCCACCTACCTTCAACTTTTTCCTCAAATGTAATCTCTTTTACGAGGACCGGTTTCCAAAAATCACTGCTCGCGAACGCAGGCTATATCCTAACCTTTGGACTTGAGATGCATGGTAATCAAGTAGGCGTCATCCGCGCTCCGGCTAATCTACCCATTTCACGGAACTCCAGCATAGATCACTTTCCAAGTTCGGAATATAACCCCGGGAGTCTCCTTCTTCCAGTCACAAGTCTAGTGGACTGTGGACTTGGTGTCCTAGCAAACAATCATTGCATCACTTTGCTTAATCTCCCTCTTCTGACCTCATTATATTGTCATCTCAAATTTCAGATTGAGGTTGTGGACTGGATCGACTTGAAGTCTATCGAGAGATTAGCGATACAGTCAGACTTCACTGACCATAGCCCTATTTGACGTTTGGTATCCTCGGGAAACATATGTGACGTGTTAGGAGCTATAGCTCACCGAGCCTGGGTTATCCCGAGTAAATAATCCATCTTACAAGCTCTCGTTGGAGGGGGAACAAGATGCATCGCTAAGTGCCTCTTAAATAAAGAGAATGACTCACTGATCTCGTCTCAAACAATCGGGGCGGAAAAGAAGGTTCAGCTGCGAAATAGGCTTGCGACGTGGCTCATAACTCATAAGAGTGTGCGTATGTCCTGTATTGATGGCAAATATCTTAACTGTAGTATCAGAGTTAGCAATGAAGATGACACTGGTGCCTTTACCTCTTCTCAGACTATGGTCCTGGTCCAATGACTTGGACTGGTCGATAAACATGAGCGATAGCCATCTACGGTAGGATGTGAAGGGGTATGTAGGTGAAAAACTCAGGACGTTCACAGTTGTTGATTTTTCTCCATTCACTACTTGTTATTGTATACAGCACCAACCTGCAGGAGAGACGATCGCTCTGCGACGTCACCCATCTGCTCTCCATAAAGATTTATACCCTACTGCAACCATGTGGCCACCAGATAAGGGAACAGTGCCAAAGACTAGTGCTCGTTATAAGTAGTATCCGGTTACATAAGCCGCCAGTTGCTCTGCTTTTCGGGTACTTCTTTCAACACCCTGGGGTAATCTGCAAACATCCTTTATGAACATCATACACGTTTTTTTAATATCGGAAATATTCAGGATCACCAGATTCAAGTCAGGGTAGGATTTACTCTAGAAAAGTCTACATACGTGAATGGTGCATCACAGAAACTTTCTATCCCAACCTCAAGAGAATCCAAGGTTGATTTCCCGATTCTAAGAACGACAGCCGCCATCCGACAATCTGTGGTACTGATTCTTTCGGACCAGAAGATGATCTCCAAATTTTTCGATTATACTCACTTGCCCTAATGTCGATAATAGATTTATCGAAGTCATTTCATACTTGAACTGGATCCTCTGACTCAAGTAAGTAGTATGATGCATGGAACACGAAAGGATGCAGAAACAGTCGTGGACAAGGAAAGGGACACAATTGCTTGGTCTCGTATGATGTGGATAGGCACATAAAAGCACAACCTGACACAAACAATCGAGATGTGGAGCTCGAATGAAAAATCATGTTGTTACTCAGAAAACAAGTGGTTGTGTGATGTATAGTAGAAGAAGCCTTCTTACTGACAAGGTATTACAGAAACAAAATCCAACCTTCAGTACCAGTCCTGATGTTTCGGCGAGGTAGATACGAAAAAAATACGAACAAAACACATCGTTCAAAAAAATGAATTCAACGATGGCCGAACTACGAAGTACGAACTGACGTCATTTTTGACTAAACGTGATCCATCATATCTATCTGCCGTTTGTTCGCTACCGCCGTAGAGCATTTCAGAAGCTACAAATCAGCTTCCACAGACTATGGGATCGTATCACTCCCCTTAGACTCTTACATTGATTCTACTCAAGAGCCTAAATTCAAGCTTCAAATTCTCTGACTCCTCTCTATTGCCATTCAAGTATCACGTATACAAAACCTTGCCAAGGCTAGATGAAAAAATTCAACATTTGCCTCTAAAAATAAATAGCTTGTTCTACCTTTAGGCGTACCGTACCTGATGACGTCGTATCTTGAGCTTGCCGTCCGTTGCTCGAAGCCGCCCTTATGTGGTTGTGCTTGACGTTGTGCTTGACCAGCAACAACAGCAGCCAGCGAACCTGAAGCTTTGTCTCATGGAAATTTTGCCGCATGGCCCATTTTTGAAAACAGTCTAATCTATTAGGTTTAGGCTTCTTATCTGCTCAGTAAAGGGGCTTTCTAAGGAAGGGACCAAAATTCAAAACGACCCACTTTGAGGGAGGGCTAGCTGAAGCTTAACGATGCCTCAAAGCCACACCGGTGGGGCATCAAGGCAGTCTTCTAAAAAAAATACCATGGGCAGACATCCATCCAGTGGTAAAAGAAGCGTGATCCCTATACGAAGTATTCCAGCAAGTATCAAGTCCTCGTTTTTGACCTCTTTGCCTAACCTGCTCCTTTTCTAGTCTTGAAAAGACTCGGTCTCTCCCCGAGTTGCACTATTAATAAGCGCTCGAACAAAGCCAATCATGATCACGACATCTTCCATTCCCTTCGAGAAGTACATAAACACAACACACATGCGTGCACAAAACTATTTGAGATGAAATCATTGTCCCCTCATTCTCCAATGAGGAGCTTAATCTCCCATGCAACATAGCTAGACGTCCATGGTGCATGATGACGACGATGCATACCGGCATACCGCCTCAACAAATTGCCACCCATTCGGCTCTTGTGCGCGTGTGTGCCACTGTTAGTCGATCGATCCACTTGGCTAGGCATGGTATGGTGTGGCTTCCAAGAAGAATAAGCTCTGCCATAAGTATAACTGAACCTTACATCCTTCTAATGACCCCTCTGCTGATCGGCAGGTAATGATAATAGCATGGCCGGATCCCATCTGTCGCGTTGCACTCCATGTAACCTTGGTCTTGGCCTTCACTCAAAATTATGGGTGTCTCTCGAACTGCGATTTCAACACTCATCACTCTCGCCGCGCTTCGAACTTGAATAACCAGTTGAATACTTACAGAAAAAAATCGTCAACCATGGTACCATGGTATAGGCTATCTGTTGCAATTTGAGATAACTATCACATTTACCATCGTATCACTGCAACAACCTTCTTCGACAGCCACCCTATCTCCAAATCTTACTCAACAGATTCTATTGCCCATATCTCCTATCATCACTCACTCAGACCATACCAAAGAAGGAGAAAACCTCATATTATTAGCACTCTCTGCATTAACAAGTCTTGGAGTCCCTCCTGCATACCAAGCCCTCATGAGTTCAAAAGTTGAAAGACAGTAATTGACGATAAACCAACAAAAAAGAGAGGATGTAAATTACACAACACTGTTGCCAAAATCCGATACACTGTCTTGACCATATCATTCACACAACATAGCAAATGAATTATCTGAATATACACAAACAAACCAATAAATGCAACGACCGAGATAAAACAAGTTCAGTGCCACAATCCACCACCTAAAACTGAAGGTAAAACAATCAAACAGGATAAAGCAACATCGAGAAACAAAAATTTGATCTAGCCCATCAATACAAAGTTCTATTCTCGAACGAAACAGGCGAAACAGACAACGAGTGATGTTTATTCCCTTGGAAAGATGACGACGACTGGAGTGACGGTACGCTACCATCGCCAAACATGGAATGTTCATCCCCAGAAGATTCAAATGACGTCGAACTGGTATCAGAATCGGGGTTGCTAATGGCATACGTCACCGACGCCTCATCCTGCTGTTGTAAATGCTGGTGAGTGGCATCAAAATCTGTCACACTCGTCGACGGCGGCAAAAACACCGTAGACGCAAACCCATCCCCTTCTCCACTACTATCACTCGGACTCAGATACGGATCTGAATAGAACCCGCGTCCGTTAATGTACATACTCTGCTGAGGTGCAGGCAACCTATCACTGCCAGTGGCGCCGCTGAACAAGTGAGATGAAAACTGGTTATCATCACCACTATGAGGCGAAATCAAAGGCGAACGACTCTGAAAAGCAGCCACATCGGACATGAACGCATTTTCATTCGTCACCGTGAACGTCGGAAAATTAAGCGAAGCTATCATATCCGCCGGTACCGCGGACGATTGAGGTGGCGTCCTGGTAGGCTTGTCGGTAACACCGGCTGCAGAGTACGGTTGCTGCCGCTGGACCCCATCATCATCCCAAACTGCACCACTCGACATTTGACGTATCCATTGATCAATCACCTCTTCCTGCTGGGGATCAGGTATTGACAAAGCCGCGCTAGGAGGAAGGGACAGTATGGTACAATCCAAACAGGCATGACATGTGGACGGATTCTGACAGGTAGGATAGGCAGCAGATGAAGAGGTAAAAGGGGCATTATTATTATGATGGGAGCATCCAGGGCAGCTACAACCATCACCGCAACAACAGGGAGAGGGAAGCGTCACGTTAATCGTCGTGGGAGGAGGTGAGGGTGGAATTGAGCTGGCAAGGGGATTTGAGGAACCAGTCAATGCGAGATGATCAGCAGCGGTGATATGGAGGAGATGATGAGGATGATGGTTGATATCATATGCCCGGCCATAAGGACTGAAGAAGGAACTCTCATGATGATGGCGGTTGGGATGGGCATGGATCGTACTAGAAGAGGGGTCATGTTGAGAAGACGGACGTGGGAGAACAGGTCGAAGTTCAGATATACGGGCCAGAATGTGAGAAGCAGGTGAACGCGGAGCACCAGTAATAACAACAGCTGACTGTTCTGGAGGTGTCGTTGTTCCATCTGCAGATGTGGCGATGACCGGATTGACGAGTGTCCAAGGTCTCGTGGCCGCTGACTGTGTCTTTCGCCTTGGCCAAGGAGCAGACCTGCGTGGAGTCCAACAGTCGCACTTTCCAGTATCAGAACAACAACAAGTAGAAGAGGCTGTATGAGAACAAGGATAAGCAAGTGACTTGACGGCAGCAAAACCAATGCATACCGCCACTGGGTGTACGGACGGGAGCATAAGGTGGAGCCAACGTCTCCAACGTGAATCCGAATGGGAGGCCATTGGGGAACGCGGCGCTCTCTGAAGGCTTTGCAGCGACTAGTGCAAAGGAGGCACAAACAAACGGAGACCTTGACAATGAGCCAACCGTCGTTGCGGTGGGCTGCATGAGGTCAACACACCTTTGCCTGTGTCCGACCTGACCTCGCAGATGCATTTGACATGGACCTGTTTCGTTTTACGGAGTTCTCTGCAGTGCTCGCACTGTGTTACTGGGCGACCCTTTTTCTTGATCTCGAAGAGAGGGCGGTCTGTGTGCTTGCATGCTGAGGACCTATGACCCTTGATGCAGGTCTCACTGGGGGGCAGGGCTGAGTGGGCTATCGACGACGGCGACAACGGCGAGGAGGAAGACACACACACCAGGCGTACTTTTTGCTTTCAATAAAGACCTATTAGGAGGAGTAAGCAGCGGACAGCAGACAACGGAGGAGATGACAGACCATGGGAGTTGTGAGGAGAGAAGCGACGGGCGGTATTTAATCGCCATCGTTGACGAGGATTGACAGGCCCGGAGCTCCTCAATGAACGCACGGACCAGCTGAGTCAGCATTGATGCGAGATTTTCGCCATTGAACTACGGAAAGTACACGTGATCTAATCTCTACCCAAGCTGAACTCGGCCTCAAACTCGCGATGGAATGTCTCGAGTGCAGTCACATAATCCTCGACACCCGGACACAGACACGTGACCCTGTAATGCCACGTGCCCTTCTCCTGCCCAAATCCACTCCCGGGCACCACACAAATCCCTGTCCGCTCGAGGAGTCGGAGGGCATAGAAAGCATCAGGCTCCTGGCCCTGGGCGTGAGCAGCGGCCTGCGCTTCGGGGGAGAGGGTGATCTGAGGATACAGGTACAGCGCCCCGGGGGAATCGACACATGTGACGCCAGGGAGCTGGTTGAGACGGTCAGCCATGAGCTGGGTGCGCTCAGCAAGAGCAGTGTGAATACTGTCGGTTTCGGCTTTCCACAGGCTGTAGCTGGGATCTCCCTCTTGTGGCGGACGCACCATAGAGTCAACACCAATTTGCCCTGACACAGGTGGACACAGGCCTACAGAAACCATCTTGTAAATCAGCCCTAGTATTTCCTCTGAGAAATTCGTGCACTCAAAGTATCCTCCCCGACGGCCACACTCGCCTGTGACCCCTTTGGATGTCGAGTGGAACGACACCAGCGGAACATGCGACCGTAGCTTGCTCACCACCTTTTTGAACGACGTGAACGGATGCGTTGTCCGCTTGTGCAAATTGACCTGGTACACCTCGTCGGCGAGCAACACCAGCGAGTGCTCCTCACAAAGCTTGACCAGTTGCTCCTGCGTCGCCTCATCTAGAAGCGCACCAGTCGGGTTACCAGGGTTAATGACAACCAAGGCCTTGGGCTCAACACCCCCCGTAACTGCATCTTTGAGCGCAGCCTCAACCGCCTCGACAGACGTGGACCACCCATGGCGTTCGTCTAAGTAGTAGGGTATCGGTGCACCGTTGAACTGTGCGAGCGTGGCGGTATACAACGGGTATTGAGGAATCGGGATGAGCACACCCGAATTCGGATTTTGAATCAACATGGACAACAGAAGTGACACGCCGGCCGAAGCACCAGCAGTAAGGAAGATGTGATTTGGGTCAGAAGGATACCCATCACGCTCTGCGCTACGATAAGCCCAACAACTCGAGCAGAGGTTCGCATCGAACCCACCTTCAATAAACCTAGCAACATTCTGACGAATAAAAGGGACGCCCTGACTGTGTGAGTATGCACCAATCGACCCAATCTCGTCAGTGAGCTCCTTTGCCCGGGCGACGACATCAGGCGGAAACACACCCGGTGCCAGCTCAGCCAGTGCAGGCCACTCGGTCAAGGCAGCCACCTGACGCACAAAAGTAATAGGCTTCTGGTCAAGCCCCTTCTGCTGGGGATTGCCAATGTTGGACGAAATAACCCTTGGAAACGGTAGTGTCTTGTCGCCTGCCTTGAGCTTGTCGCGCAGGGACTCTGCCTTTATGGCAAGTTCTCCGCGTACAGCATACTGAACATTGAGAATGTTGCCGTTGAGATTTTCCGGAACCAGTGAACGCATGTTGGAGGTCACAGAGGAAAAGAGCCGGGTGATCATGGAAGTGGTCCAGCTACTGGTAAATAATTATTTAATTTAGGTTGTCAAGGTCACGTGATAATCCTACTTCACTACATCGCAATTTATAAAATTTCTGTCGCTCCAAGTAAGCCATGCCAGACAGCTTTTTCGCTAATCCAAAAACCAGAAAACGGAAGCGCACACAGACTTCGCGCCATGCGACCAAAAGGCCAAAAATTGACGAAGAGTTGTCCGACCAACACTCCAGCGGCGATGAATGGGGCGGCATGCAAGAGCCACAAGATATGGACCTCCGCGTGAGTGGAGACGAAGACGAGGACGAAACACCTGCAGAAAAGCGACTTCGCCTTGCTCAAGTCTATCTTAACACCGTCAAAGAATCTCTTGGTGTGTATTGTACATCGTTCCGTCAAAAACAAAAAACGAACACCCTTTCTCTCATCTAGCCGACGGCGAATTTGATGCTGCAGACATTGACAAGGAGCTTATTTCTTCGCGACTAAAACAAGACATACTTTCCCACTCTGGCAAAGTCTATCTCTTTATTGCAGACTCCTTCTCCCCACTCCTGTCCGACTTGGCCACTCTCCCCATCCTCCGCACTCGTGGCCACAGATTCTCAGTCACTTCCGCTGTCACCTCACCCTCCTCAGAATTTCTTTATACTTCCGGAAAAGAGGGCTCCATCATAAAATGGCACCTAGCTACTGGCAAAAGGCTCACGACTCTACACAAAGTCCGCAAGAGCAGAAGCAACGATAAACCATCGCTCTCCGCCACTTCAGTTGTCCCTTCTGTAGAGACAGGACACACAGACGAAGTACTTGTACTTTCCCTGAGCTCGGATGGAAAATACCTTGTTAGTGGCGGTCGTGATCGTCGTTTGATCGTATGGAACGCAGACACATTGACTCACATCAAGTCTTTCCAAGGTCCCATGAATCACAAAGACGTTATATCCGTACGTTCTCTTCTCTCAACTCACTCGCTCACTCGCTCACCATCTCCCACAGGCCCTTTCATTCCGTCATTCAACTCACCAACTCTTCACCGCTTCCTTCGACCGTACCATCAAACTCTACGACCTCTCTCCTTCCATCATGGGTTATACCGAAACCCTCTTTGGCCACCAAGATCCAATTCTCTCTCTTTCCTCACTCAGCAGTGAAAATTGTGTTAGTGTGGGTGGAAGAGATAAAACAGCTAGATATTGGAAAATTGCTCAAGAGAGTCAACTCGTTTTTCGTGGTGGTGGTAGTGGAATCCAAGGAGGAAAAAGGAGTAAAATGAGAGAAATTTTGGAAGGCGGGTTAGGAGTGGACGATGAAGACGATGAAGATGCAGATAACCAATCGAAAAAGGAACAAGTTGAATATCTAGAAGGAAGTTTGGAATGTGTAGCTATGATTGACGAATCAACTTTTGTCACAGGTGGTGATAGTGGGTACGTCGCGATGTGTTTTTTTTCTAATTCACGTTCACGAACTGTTTGAAATACATAATAGATCAATATCTCTCTGGTCGACTCAAAAGAAGAAACCTATTTTCACTTATCCTCTTGCACACGGTTTACATCAAGTTCAATCATCTACTGAAGGTCTTTTAAAAACACCACGTTGGATAACGGCTCTCGCTGCACTTGCTTATTCTGATTTATTCATTTCTGGTGCGTTGACGAATAATATCTACTCACTCTTTAGATACTTTCCTTACTTATGCTTTCTCCTCTTCTCTGCGTCTTTTTTTTTCAAAGGTTCATGGGATGGTCAAATCCGACTATGGAAACTCGATTCGAAACTTAAATCATTCTCTGTTCTAGGGAATATACCTATCCCTGGTGTTATAAACTCTCTTCAACTGGTTTCTCCACCATCACTACCATCATCGCCTCTGCTTCCCAAAAACAAGGATGCCATCCCATCCTCATCATCCTCATCATCCTCATCACCACGACCACCACAAACGCAATCAACGCAATCAACATCTGCTGAACCATCGAATTCATCAGAACAAATCCCATCATGGCTACATACCCATCCTCACTTCCGCACTCACGCCGATCGTCATATTCACACTCACACTCACACATCTTCTCCAGCAGTGTTGGTGATAGTAGGAGCAGGTCAAGAACATCGATTTGGACGATGGTTGACCATGAAAGAAGGAGGAGCTGTTAATGGTGCTTATGTTATTGCTTTAGTACCATCTTGTTTGTCTTTTGATAATTCTGCTGCTACTGCTGCTATCAATAGTGGTGGTGGTGGTGGTGGTGGTGGTGAGAAGACGTTACGGACGTTGTAGGTGAACAATAATAGGCTCAGTTCAGAAGTGCCCAAGGATAGCATCAAGTATCCAAGAGCAGCAAAAGAAGTTCGGAAGGAAGACAATTCAAATCAAGTCAAGGTACATACATCAAGAAACAAATCACAATTGGTCATGCGAAAGGAAGATGCTTCATCTTCGCACTACCATTTCATAAACTAAATATATATAGAACAAACCACCCACATCCACATCAGTCCATAATCAGACATTCCCATCCACCAGAGGCCCACCATTCATCCTAATACTCCTTCTCCTTGCATATTCACTCTGTCTAACCCTCTTCTTTGCACTTTCAAGTACGCTTCTCTCCTTTACACCAACACCACCACCAACCCCATCAGCACTACCTCCCTTAGTATGCCCTTTCACAGGTGCAAAATTCGATCTGACACGTTTCGTACGAACACCAGCTGAGACTTTAGGTGTAGTTGGTACAGGTATTGTAGATGATGAACCAGGTATCGTTCGAGGGGCACAAGGAAGTGTTGATAATTTCATCATGGTCGGTCTAAATGGAGATGCATTTGATGCAGCACGTTGCGAGGCCAATTTTGCAACCACTTTCAATCTCGGTTTTTTCGCAAGCATCCGTTGTCTTGGTCCCGTAGCTGGAGTGGTCGGAACACCATCCGCAATAATGGCACCACCCATCTCAATATCTTCGTTCTCTCCATTCTCAGCATCAGCCTTCTCTGTTCTCTTCATGACTGAAACCCCAAAACTAGGCTTGCTAAATATTTTGCCGTCATTATTTGAGTTGGCAGCATTACGATTTGGTGTAAAAACTGTCATGTTCCTGGAGCCATGTAAACCTCTCTGAGACAGTACCCCCCTTCCGCCTCGCCTCGACAACAAACCAACCCTCGGACTGTTCGTAATAGATCCGAACAACGTCGTCGTCGCTGTCGTCGACTTCATCTTAGCCAAGGAACTGGCCGTAGGCGCTAATAACCTCGAGCTCGTCAGTGAATTCGGCCCACTAGACCCAGGTCCAGGTGCTGGTTTTGGTACAATCTGAGTTGCAGCCCCACCAGGTTGTATTCTAGTACTACTCCCAGAAGCGATGGAACTCGCCCATAAAAGCGACGACGCAGTCCGAGATTTACAGAATGAGGGAGGGAGAGGTGGTCTCGACCTTGCTCCCCCTAAATCAGGGGCGTCCATTGTGTCTTGGAGTTGTGTGGCTGATGACTGGCTTGTCACAGGTACGACAGTCCCTCTACTATTCGTCATTACAGTTGTGCCGGTCATAGCGTTCGTGGTACCGACAGTAGCACAAGCATCGACTTTGGTATTAACGGTGATCGTTGTTGTGTTGACAGAAGACTTAGTGGGTGCAAACCCGGTCGTACCTCCCTTCTGCTTCAGCAAGCTCGATTTTGTCGGGGCAGTAGCCCCATCTCCCGCGGTAGCGCTCCTGGGTTTTGAGACGGGAGTTCTGCCTTTATTCCAAACACTTGCAACTAGACTCTTGGCTGCCGTCGCTAAGAACCCAAATTTCGAGGAAGGTTTGGACTTTGGAGCTAGGCCAAGAACAAAGACCATCAGCAACGCATATGACAGCAACGATGGTGTACTCACTAGCTGGATGAAGCTTAGAATTTCTTACAGCAGCAGATTTCGTAGCAGCAGCAAGAACTCCTCCAACGGAGCTCCTCCTCTTCTTTCTGCTGATTTCTAATTTTCGTTTGATCGCTTTCGCCTCTCGTTCTCGTTCGTGTTCTTGAACTCGTTTAATCTCTTCGTCGTCTTTGTCGTCTACGTCCATTGCATGCTCCACGGGGTTGGCATCAGAATCCATACGCCGTCTCTTCCCTCCCCTTCCCTCCCCTTCCTCCTCATTCCTGCCTTCCTGATCTTCATCATAAAAACCTCCAGGTGGAACCATGCTTTTCATCGTCGGTCCACACCCACTATCTGAGTCGGCAACATCCACTAATCCAGTAACCAATCTCCTCGGTTTCTCATCCAGTTCTCCGAGAACATTGGACTTTCTCTTCTTTCCGGCCACTCGAACGGTAGTAGAAGACGACGACAATTTCTTCCTTTCCATCTTCCTCTTGACGAGTCCATCTATTCCCTCCATTTTATCAAACTCGGCTTTGTGCATAGTATCAAATTTCTTTGTTATCTCCCCATCGCCCTTTATGCCATTTCCTGTTACTAGGGAAGGAAGAGGTTTCGTATTAAGAGCAAGTTGAGCTTGTGTATGCGCTCCAGGTTGCAATTGAGTGACAATATCCATGCCAACGCCTTCAATTCCGGAGATACCGAGGCGTTTGTTCATTTCTTCGAGTACACTAGTAGCCGCAGCTTGGAACTGGGTGTTAGATACAGAGTGGAACGGGGAACCAAATACGAATGGCTCAGGGGGAACTACGGTCGTTGCCGTCGCTTTGTAAGTGCCATCGAGGGTGCCTTTATCCTTGCTCGCGCTGCTTCCAATGGTACCGTGTCCAGTCTTCTTAATTGGACTAGGGGGTACACTGGGTGGAAGATCATCAGTCGTCAAAGTAGGATAAATCTTCTCGAATGGTTGAGGTTGAGTGTCTGGAGCCCAGAACGCACCGCTGCGAGCAGCAGATGGACTCATGACTAAATCAAAGGTCGTCGCGAAAGGTTTCAGCTTCGGTGTCTGGAAGGTATCCCTTCTCGATTCGAATTCTGGTTTACCGTTGTCAGCAACTGAAGAGGATGACGATTCACTGGAAACTAAACGGATAGTCGTAGTAGGTTGTGATAGTCCCTTGGTTTGTGTCGTGTTGATAGGTTGTTGCTGTTGACTGCCTAATCTAATATCCATACTGAGTCGTGCATTATCAGGCGCAGGTTCACCGGGTCGTAACGAACATCCAGGCAAAGGCTCTCCATTAGCAGCATATGACATGCGTGTGTGCGCTGCAACTACAGGGTCAAATGTAAAATTGTCGTTAAGGGGCGGCGTTGCAGCTCGTGTGGCAGAATAAGGAATAGAATACTGTGCGAGTTCGTCGTTTAGTTGCCTATTCTGTTTCATGACTCGAGATGAACCTAGTGTTGAGTATTCCTCTGATTTGAGGGACCGTTTGAGACCAAGAGACGTTGCAAGTGCTCGAATCGACGAGCCAACAATCGCTATAATTCATTCAGAGAAAAGTAATTGCTTTTAGAAACAAGGAGCTCACTCTTCGAGTTTATGGTCCCAAGTTCGTCAGCAGAATGTATTGTCCTGGGTGCACAAGGAGAGGACGTCCCCCGAGGACTCTCCTCGACCTCCTGGATACTCTCCATTGCCTCCCACTGCTTACCCGGACTCTGATTCTGATTCTGATACTGAATGCTACTATCATCTGCATCTTCGTCTGCATCTTCATCGTCCAAAATCATTTCACTACGAGCAGCAATACTCAAGGGATCATCTTTCGGTAACGTCAAAGCATGCCGTCGAAGTCGATCGACAAGTTCAGTGTTTTTGCCATTAGCCTTTATGAGATTGAATTTGCATAGCTTTTGGAGCTGGTCGCGCCGGAGAGAGTGTAGGCCGGGAGAGTTGAACAGAATTTCTGTCGTCTCCGACATCATTAAAAAAACACGATCTCAAAGCACCAAGTCGCGTCAACAAACAGATCATGTGAATCAGTCACGGGATTACTATTACTATTACTTATAAGTATTGATAGGACTTCACTTAATACTAATTAGACGAAAAGAAAGAACAGAAAATCTATATCATACTTTTGTATGTCAATTCTCATCGAATTCTAGTCTATAGGTTGTGATGGGAGAGGCGGATACATTACCGGTGGTTATGAGTATTAAGTCACTGGTGATTGGACTTTGACCTCTCTGTGTGAAATATCGTCCCTATCGTCCCAGAACAAAGTTAAGGTGGCAGAGGAAAAACATAGAATGACGACATCCGTCAAAACTAATAATAGCTGTAGACATAGACATTATAACTTACTTTGAGGCAAACAGATGTTTTATATTTATAAACTGAGCATCATGCTCGGATTCCAACACATACTCAATTCGTATATCAATATCTGTAATTAATAGTCATTTATGAATATAAAAGGAGAGGAGACAAGACAATGTTAGAAGTGATCTTCTCAGTCTTGTCATAGTTGGTATGGACTTAATCTCAGGATTGTGTTTCACTTAGTTAGTACATCGCATGTACTACTCCCACGAGCTCTTCTCAATTCAGTCATTTACAGTTGTCCACAGTTCACGAGGTGACTCCTGAGTTATCAGATTGACTCCCAAGGTTGCTGGGACCCCTTATTTGTCACCTGCGCTCCAAATTTAACAGAAAAAGTGATACAACATTCCGGATGGTACGTTGCGAAAAGTTCGGGGTTGGTTTTCATCGCAGATCGTATGTTCTCTGGCCACGGATGAAAAATATTCTTGGCCTGGTCACCAACATTATAGCGAGCCAAGCAGTCAAGATTACTTACATGCAGAATTATTAGCATTAATTGTTCCAGATATCTCCTAAGTGTATCGATATCTTACGAATATTCATTCACTCCCCTGCTATGTGGGAATTCCCGGGGATGATATATAGTATGAATGTGTCCAAACCTAATGAAAGCCTTGGAGAAAATGCGATAAGATTAATGAAAATCCACAAACATCTCTTTCGGGGGCTAGAAAGCCTAGATTCAAGCCTATACTTGTTCTTCCAACTGTCTGATGTCCGATGCCCTCCCAAATAAATTCCCTTCTGTATCTGAGTCCCACTCCAGTTCTGCCTGTAGTAGATTGAATCTTCATCATTCGTCGTTCCGTTCTTTGTTCCATCTATATTATTGGAGCGCCTTGCCACTATATTTGCCCTCCAATAAGGACCTACGAGAATCTTTCATTTACACACCAGCCTATTTTCCCCACATCCAAGAACAATGGGCTATATAGTGCGTCTTATATCGAGAATGAATCACACCTCAATTTCTTCGTCGTCGACCTTACCTCTCTTCATTAGGACCTCCATAGCCAGATTGATTCCAGTTAACTCCTTAAATATCTCAAGTAGTACAGTACGTATTCTCCAAGTGCTTGAACTATTTCATATAAAATGGTACGTACTATCGCCTAGAGCTTGAACTAGATGCAAAACGGTATGTACTCTCTCTTAGCGCCTGAGCTACATGTAAAACGGTACGTTCTCTTAAGTATACTTTGAGAAATTTCGAAATGCTCATTATACAGATGTAGCTACTATATGATTCACTATTTCTATTCTAGACGAGGATTCAGACCACTGGTTGATCACAGCAACTATGAGACATACCTAGACTCTCACGCATAGCAAAGTCCGCATGTGGAAAAATACTGCATCCGTCGACTGGTTTCAAGAAGAGCTCGACGTGCCAGCTCTGCCCTGGTCTAAAAATTTTTTTATCAGTCCGATATACGTCACCCGGTGTGGAAGCTCAAGGTATCAAAACCTTTATAAAGGGAAGGATTGTACGAGCGGGGTCATTCAGACGAACACCGAAAGTTTTGGCCATCCCCAGGATTATGAATTATCAGCTGTCCAATGAGGAATTAGATCCCAGACTACAACCCTCATCCGGAAAAAGTCGAGAGTTCAGCCTCGTCAATGAGCAACTGATAGCGCATATGATGCCCGAATGTTACACAAATCGATTCCCAGGCTGGTCAGTCGCAAGTAATTGAAAGCATAAATGTGAAGATTAACAGAAGATTCAAAGGCAGAGGGACATATCCCAAGGCACGAAGTGTGTTCTACCGCTGTGCGATCTGGTTGTAATGAAAATTTTACTCTCCCCATCGTGACCTCGATATTTGCTGATTTATGACATAATATACCCCTATTATTGATATATACCATTCAATACCCGCTCCCAATCCGCATTGTCCGACCATGAATATACTTGGAGAACTTACACCTCAGGCAACAGCAGCTTATCTTCGCACGCTGCCAGCAATTCGAGAGCGCTGTCTGCGCGTATACGATCTTGCCACTCAGGGAAAGCTGCAGTTCTTTGATTATCATCCTGAAAGCGAAGCTGAAGTAGCTGCTTTTTGTTCAAACATTATCAAGGTATGACCAGAGACTATCACGAGCTCATAATTATCACTCACGGAATTAGAGGGACTACAACTCCGATCCAGCAAAAGTACGCTGTTACTTAAATCTCGAGTTGCGGATTATCCCATATTGTAGATTCAACCACACGGCCGTTGGCGCCATATAGATGCTGGAGAATCTCGCATAGGATCTCTTCTTACCAAGTGGGATTCTGAACAAGTCGACCAGAAGGAGAAAGCTCGCAGGCTGATTGACCTGTTCCTTGTTTCTGTTCTCCTCGATGCTGGTGCTGGTAACCTCTGGAAATACACCGAGCCCAATACAGACCAAACCTATTCTCGGTCTGAAGGACTCGCAGTCGCAAGCATACAGATGTTCTACGATGGTTTTTTTAGTGGTTACAAGGACCAGCCATATCGTGTTGATGGTGGGTCTCCCGCATATCCGATTCATCAACCTGTCAACTTCTATGTACAGCTTCCGGTCTATCCAAGGTCACCACTGAGCGTACAGGTTTAGCAATGCAAGTATCTGATGCTAATCCCATGGCTGGACTTGAAGGGCGGACCTCTCTTCTTATCAGCCTCAGCCAAGCACTCACTTCCAGCCCACAATTCTTTGGGGAAGAAGGAAGACCTGGTAACCTTATCGGTAACCCACTATTTGTTCTCTGACACAATATTTCAGCCTGATTCTTTGATCCTTCTAGACTTCTTAGAATCGCAAGCCTTACCAACGTCGCCCCCGACTGTCTCCCTCTCTGCGCTCTGGACAGTTCTTCTTGATGGCCTTAACCCCATTTGGCCTTCTCGTCTATCCCTCGGTGGAGTTGCCCTCGGTGACGTGTGGCCTTGTCCATCACTCGCTCAAATGGGCCCTGATGATCCAGAATCGGATACCATCCTCGTCCCATTCCATAAGCTCACGCAATGGTTGGCCTACAGTCTTGTTGAAGTGCTGCAGAAGACACTTGGATGGAAAGTTGAGGGTCTAGAGGACATGACTGGCCTTCCGGAATATCGTAATGGTATATATTCCTTATCCTTTTCGGTGCCAGACTCCATAACTTGAAATAGGCGGACTACTGGTTGACCTTGGCGTCTTGACACTCAAGCAAAACACTCTCCCAATAGACTTAAAGTCTGGCTTGCCCATCGCACCCCCCTCCCATCCAGCAATCGTTGAATGGCGCGCGATGACCGTAATTGAACTGTACGCTCCTCTCACATCGATGTTTGATTAGTAGATCTTACTATCTTCAGGGATCGAATAGCGAACCTCATCCGATCCGAACTTGGACTCACTCCAGCACAGCTCTCCCTTTCGCAAATCTTGGAAGCTGCCACGTGGAAAGGCGGAAGGGAGATTGCTAAGGTCAAAAGACCAGAGACTGGTGGTCCGCCCATCGAGATTGAGAGCGATGGTACTGTTTTCTAACTAGACTGGACTATAAGAATTCATGAAGCCTCGTGTGTCTCCGATATCGTCTATCTGAGGAATCAATTTCTACACGTATAAAATGATCGAGATCGGACGCTGGCCTTCATCAGAATCCCACCAATGAGTATCCTCCGATATCCACAGCAATGCCCCTCCCCGCCCTTGACTCTTCCCCGACTCTTCTACAGTCCTTACAACACGATGCAGCCATATCATAAGCCGGCAGGTACATCAAAAGTCGACCGAAGTTACTCGGAAAAGGATCAATCTATAACTTTCTTCTTCAGTGGTGCTTGCAGACTCCAGGGTAAACTTGGATTGCATAACATGCTCAATTTGAAGAGTTAATTATTTTATCAACACAAATAATGAGTTAGATTCACTCAATAGCTGCTTTCAGCCATAATGACACTTTCAACCAACTTTCACCTCACTGTGTAGCTGAGTCTATAACAAAGTCTTAATCTTGTTTATGTAGGTTGAACATGGACAGATGGAGAGAGAAGGATTCCAAGAGTTAAGAGTTGATTTGATGATCTACATCAAATATGAGCAAGCCTTTCATGCTGGAAACTATAATGAAAATAACATAAGAAACAAGGCACCTATCTTGATTAAAACAAGACTCATAAAAAAGCAAAGTTTTCTTTCTTCTCCTTTCTAATGCAACTAATGCCCAATGTTAGGGTGTTAAATATCAAAAGTCCAAACTCTGAGTGCTGATGTCTTCTATGGCAGATCACTTCTATCAAAACTTTGCAAATAGTTTGTCTTCTATAGTGAGTTTACTTACACCAACCTCCATGAGTACTTTGTTATGACTTAGGTCTCAGAAATAAGACAAACACATACTCTTGTATTGAATAACACAAGAGAACTTGATAGGGTTACAAGTACAAACTAATTTACCTTATATCCCAGACTGTGGTCTGTGCACACACTCTAACTAACCTACTCTCAAGTCCATGTATACTCCATAAGGCCAACATGCTATTGCCATACTGTACAATGTCATTTGTTCCAGAACCTTCTATATCCTTCTTTGTATCACATGATTATGTAACCACCCTGTAACAGGCATCATGCTCCCATCATACTTATGTAACTATCATATGTAATATCACATTACACTCTTTGCCTAAGTCTAAAACAAAGAAAAGTAAAATAAAAACCAAAAATAAAAACATACTTTGTCTTCTACAGTAGAGTTTACTTCTATTTGAATCCAATATCTGATAATGTCTCATTACAAATCAACTCAATCAAATATCTTTTCAGTCAGTAAAGCTAGTAATAATATTGACCTCATCTAAAAGTGGAGAGTTCTCTAGTAGTCTTAGACTAACTCCACCAATATATCCAATTGTTGTAGACAATCTCTGAGTATTTAAAGATTAGTAAATACATTATAAATATTCAGTCTGATAATTGACAACAAGTTAACAGTAATACATTTTATTTCTATATCAGTATTTCTTATTCCAAACTCTGTGGACTTTTGTCTGAGTATGAACTATGCCTAACAGTATTATCAGACATTAAGTCTACTGTTGTATTTGTACAGTTTTATCTACTTCTCATCATAATCTCTTCTAATAGTGTTTTCTTACCATAATTCTTTGATCCACTCAAGATCAAACTCTGTCATATCTTTGAGAACTTTCTTTAACTCTGCTTCTCATCTAAGTAAGTATCTTTTTGTACCAAATCCTCTATGTCAGTTAAAATAGATAAGAATATTTTTCTTTTTAATCTTTTGTTATAACTTCATACTTGTGTATTAAGTAACATAAGACAACTCAATAAAATCTCTAATACAAGATAGTCTATATTATATATCTTAAATATTAGTTTGTATACATTTATATCCACTTATTTTTAAAGCTATGACTAAGAATTTTTGATAGGTTTCTGTTAGAAGGTGATTTGTACTCATCAAGTGGATCTATAGGTGTTACACAAAAGATGAATTGATATGGATAACAATCTTGGCTTTAACTTTAAGTATTATGCCTAGTTAAATTGTTATGTAGTTATAATTTGGAAAGAAGAACTCTGAAAGTGTGAGGGAATAAGTATAGCATATTATCCAAGTTGATTATAGAATTATACAAGATAACTATTGTCTTTAAAATATAGGTTTTGGTTTTTTAAGAATAGTAAAACTAAGTATATTCTAGATTTGTTAGTTACTAAGGAGATTATTATCAGAAACTTGATGAAGTTTATTATAGAATAGAAAAAGCTTGTTTATAGAATAATTAGTAATTAAAATGTAAAAATGATTTATACTGGAAGAAGATATTTAGTTCAAATATGTTAGCTATTATTTCAGATGAATGGTAGATAAAGCTAGATTAGTATGTAACAGTTCTATACAATATTTTATTTAAGTACATAACTATGTAATTGTAACTGATATAACACAAAATATGACATATATTATACTTTTATTATGCTTTATGACTAGTAATTATTATATAATATATACTTGGACTCTTAATATTTTATTTTGATTTATTTTATTTCTTGGTTTGATTTATTTTTATTTTATTATTTTATTAGACAATAAAGAGATATATGACTATGATTATGTGATGCATTACATAACAACATTACATCATAGTCTAAAACATTATAAAAGTTAGAAGGATAATGTTAAGATATATGGGGAAGAGATGGCATAGCGGAAGAGTCTTTTGTCCATGTGTATTATACCTACCTCAAACCTACTTGAGGTTATAGGTTCAATTCCTTAGTAGTCCTTTGTGTTGGATAACTGCATGAAAAGATTAGAGTATTGATACTCCATATATAATTCCTCCTATAGGCATGAACTGCCATTGCACTCTGTGTAATAAATTGTTGACTTAAAAAATGTTAAGATATATATCTATGGCATATTCATCTTATATATACTAAAGTACAATGGTCCATGCTAGCAATAAATAACT
>Ga0157357_1000322_pt1 | contig 20454 bp, 30 predicted proteins | sample AttcapACBM1_FD_111485 | JGI IMG/M metagenome (GOLD analysis project Ga0157357, IMG submission 111485) | Fungus gardens microbial communities from leaf cutter ant in Botucatu, State of Sao Paulo, Brazil - Atta capiguara ACBM1 | ecosystem: Host-associated > Fungi > Mycelium > Unclassified ... | reverse complement strand
TTATCTTAGAAATGCAGATACCACCCTGTGGAGGGGGCGTAATTACTTCGAACGCCCACCGTGTCTTAGCACTAGTTTGCTTGTTACGGTATAGAAAATAGGAATAAACAACAACAACAACAATCATTCACGTGATGCCCTGCGACATCACTACATAATTATAAATACACCTTAGTCGTCGTTGATTAAGCCACCAGTTGCTGCTAGAGCTTCACTTCCAACGAGGTTGGCAAATGATGATGAGACAAGTGCACATTGACAACACATGCTGGTGAGACCTAGTAAAGCAAATTGTTGAGTTGAGTGTGAAGGGGATGAGATAATGTAGTGGAGGGTTCTGTCATGGTCATAGTAGCAGTTGGCGTAGCAGTTGAAGACATGAGTGTGACAATATGAGGATTCCAAATCATCAATTGTATTGTGCAGTTCCAATAGAGTCATCACTGTTAAGGAAAGGACAAAGCTTTCGTGATCAGTCCGTTTGATCAGCAATTAAGTTATGGGTCATGATTGCCAGTGACAGTCGCCAATTGAGAGATTATTTACACAGAAACAGGGAGATATTTGATATTTGATTAGCGAATGACATTAGTGACATTCTTCTTCTCTAGCCACAGCTCCAGAGCAGCGTTCATATACAAAACGGAGTTGGCTGAAAATTGACACGAAAATGTACCCCAACAAGAGCAAAATGTGCAGCACTAACATTTACCGTCTGAAAATCCCCAACAGAAGGAGAATAAATCGTGATGCTCTGAGAGTATGCAGCAGTCAGACAAGTAAGGATGGGTACAAGGAACTTCATGGCGAAGACGAAAGCTGGAGTATGAGCGACATGGAAAGAATATATAGACGCAACGGAAAGTATTGTCCGTCGGTGGCTGTATCAGAAACGTACATCGTAAGTACATCATAACCATGATAATAGGACCCATAATAGGATATGAAGCAAATATATATACCAAAGTGACAAATACTATTATTTGCATTCCTACCGCCAAATGAAACACTTTAAACTACAGTTTTTTCGTTACGTACTTTCAATCAGTGACCAAGGAATTTATTCACAGTCTTACCAATGAGAGCAGCGATCTCAGTTGCCTTTGATAAAGTAGACGACTGAGGTGATAAGGAAAGAGATTTAAGTACCCTATGGAACTACTTCGAAGATGTAGTATACATTCTAGATCCTAAAAATAGTAATAACCCGGTGGGGAGCCGACTTTGGCGTCTTCATTTGTACCACTTACCGCAGCGTTTGTTTGTTTTTTCCACTCAATTCAAATAAATTATATACAACCTTTCTCAGTAAGTGGGGTTGTATTCCAGAGACCCCTATCGCCGGATACCTGTACACTTGTCCTCGGTCGACGCGGGTCTTTTGCCATTTCCACGTGTACATCTCACAACCGATCAGCCTTTGCATCTAAATCAACCAGGCATCATTCTGGTTCTCTGTATCTCTCTCTATTAATGGCGATTAGGCTACCTTTATGTCACAACTTACTTACACTAATACTATTTAGCAAACACATGTCGTGTATTTATAGATATAACATGTAGGAGCAGATGGATGACGTCGTCAAGCAATCTCGCTTCAACAGGATCAACGGTTAGACAAAAAGAAAGAATCCCAAGGATCCGATCAGGGGTGAGTTTCAGAGAGTGGATCGTACGTGGATTTTTACGAGATGAGAATCTGCTTTTCGGAAAGGCCCAAGAATACTCCATCGCGAACATTTCTTTGCAGAGAGACGGAAAAAGTTTTTAGTGATAAGAAACGACTGGAAGATGTGATGCACGACTTCGACTCATCTGCAGAATTCTTGTTGAAGCCAGCAGGTCTCATGTCTTCATGCGGCTAACCGAATGAAGTGCAGGGCTGTCGAAGATGAGCGAGAGCAGTGCAGCTTAGTCCAACCTGCTGTCTGGTTCGATATATGCAAATCACCGAATTCTCCCTTTCCGGAACATCGAACAAGACGGAATTGCTCGGCGCTTGTACGAAATCACATCAATGGGCGTGTGAAAATGTCTTTTCGACCTCAGATCACGATATCACCATAAATGTACTGCAGCTTCCGTTCATATTTTGTCTGGGCTGTGGTGGCTTGAACTCCGTGTCCCATTGCAGTTTTCTCATGTGGCTATTGTCGGACATCGACATGGAAGAGCTCTTCGGACTATATACGATCAGCCACATTCAGATGCTCCTCGTCTGTAGATGAAGGCCTGATTGGCTATTTGAAGGCACTTCAACTCCCAACTGCTTGGTCAGACGAAGCCAATACACGCAGAGGCATTTACGCTTCGACTTTGTTGTAAAACAGGTGGAGGAAGAGCTGTACAAGCAAGCAACTGGGGTGGACGTTCAAGACCTTGTCAAATCGGGCTTTTCTCGCCCATAGAGATGCGTAACGATATGCGCAGATTGTCTTTTCCGCTGGTCGACGGGGAGGGGCTTCCGGTAGGATGTTTGAGCCATGAAGGCATTATGAGCCTCCCTACTTGGTCAATCAATCAACGGTCTGTAATCAATTTTCTGGATGACATAATCGTTCCTTTGTTTACGACAAGCAAGATCTGACAACGTCCCTCGCCTGGAAAGCGATGCTCTAGAACTTATGGACATAAGTATCAACAATCAGTACAATTCCCATTCCCACGGGTTTTCTAGTTCATGTCCACCCAAATTCTTGTGATTTTCATCTGTTGCTGTTCGGGTGTTTTGTTCTCCAAGCAAATGCGCTTCTCTCGAAAGATTTATATTTCTTATAATTTCATCTTCCTGTGGGTTAATCCTGCGAATAGAGGGGCACTGGTTTATTTTATTTCTAATCACTTTCCTACCAGTTCCTGTCCCAAGTGAGGGACTTAGAAAATAATAACCGAGTGCATACACTACCTTGCGCAAACAATGGTTTGCCTTTTGTGTTGTAGTTAGCTACTTACGAGTGCAAGATCAAATCCACGTCGGAGTGTGAATTAGTGTTTGCTCTTTTAGAACCTTCACCGACCATTCTCCTCTGCTCATTTTGGCTGAAATCGTCTTGAGACCCTCTTCTAAATCTCTTAAATCCTATATTTTCGTTGTGATCCATCTCCTCTGCATCTCTATATATTTTATCTTTGTTCGGTTCAGCTCTGGCACTCACCTAGCCACCGTCACACGAATCCACACAACACATGTCCCATCCAGTTTTTCTCAGAAATGGCGACCAGGTCAAAATAAATGGTACATCATGATTTCTAGATACCACAATAAGCATTCAGAATGCCTTACAACTTTTTCAGACCATGTCTACTGCTCACCGAGTTGGGAGGCTCGGGACGGCACGCCTTATTCCATTGCGCGCATAATGGAGTTTCTTCCTCCTGAAGACGTTCCGAAAGGCCCTGAAGGCAAAAATTATTTGTATACAAGAGTGCGCCTCGCATGGTACTATCGCCCCAGCGACGTGAGCGACCGCACTGTAGCTGATTCTCGACTTCTCCTCGCTGCCATATACTCTGAGGTATGCGACATCAATCAATTACGCGGAAAGTGCTACGTTGTCCATCGTGACAAAATATCGGATTTGTCTGGCTGGAAAAAACGTCCGGATAGATTCTACTTCAATCGTCTATTTGACCCATACATCAAGAAAGAGTTTGAGGTCATTCAATCGACGGATGTTCGCAATTGTAAGTTTCCTCAAGTGTCGCAGGCGCTATTCCATTTTCTTTTCTTCGGTACAGTGCTCTAATACCTCTGATCAATCAGTACCTGACCGTATTCGTGAGAATCTGATATCACGATATGAGTATATCGTCGCCGAGAAAGAGGTCGTTATAGATCTCACAGATAATGTGCGTCTCTGTGCCGCGTGCAACGAGTGGTGTCCAAGGTAAATTTCTGTGTTCCCTCACGGCCTGTCAGAAAAATATCTCAATACGTATCGGGTACCATGGTTTCGGACCCTGTCTGCTGATCAGTTTTTTATCTCTATCATCTATGTGACCACTCTGACTCTTTCTCTAAGCGCCGAAAATGTGCAATGTGACCGCTGCAAGAAATACTTTCATATGAGCTGTGTGCAACCTCCCCTCCAGGCCAAGCCCTCAAGAGGATACGGTTGGACGTGTGCTCCCTGCTCTCGCAAACATGAAGAGGAGGTCGATAGTCACGACGTGCGTTACCCTACGCCAACAGCTCCACGCAGGACAAATGCGCCACCAGTAAGGGGACGGGGACGACCCCGCAAGGATAGGGCGCAAGCCGAGCGTGAGGAGAATTTCCCAGTCAAGCATTTCAATATGTGGCCATTCCGATATTTTGGGTAAGTATACATTTATCTTTGATCGTCTGATTGCTGACACACTTGATGCCAGGCAATACACAGTCGCAGAAGATACCCTAGGTGAGTTTACGTAGTTTTGCAGCCCAGACACCAAAATTAAACTCATCGACCCTCATACTACAACCAGACCCAGAGGATTCAATTTTTCCTCGGACAGCCACTCGTCAAGGGCCAAAATATCAGGCAAATGTTCCACCAGCACCAGATCCATATAACCATCCTCCAGGTGAGCGTTACGTCTATCAGTCGCCCCAGGAACCAAAAACCCACACTTTTCCAGACACTGATGAACGTGGTGGAGACAACACTGTTGATGTGCTCGGGATCATCAATAGTCTGACAGAGGCAGAAGGTTTGCACGTCCTCCCTGCAATACCATCAGTGACGTATATCTAGGATCTGAATCGTTCATGCATGTTTTTATTTCGACAGTTGCCGAAGGTAAGTTTACATCTTCAGACAAAGGATGATCCGGGGCGCTTACGGCATCATGTGTGAATTTTGACCCCATTATCAGTTGAATCCTGCAAAGGAAGCCTTACGAATGATATGAAGCTCCAGGCAAGTGTTGATTGGCTGACCGAGGTCATCCGCCGTTTCTCGGAGGCAGCCCTGGCAGCCCGTCCGTTCACCGCGGTGGATATGAAGAGTAAATTCCGTGTAGATAAGGTTTATCGGTCAAAGCTACAAAATGCCTCGAACTAACCTACTTGCATCATTTACTCAGTGGACGAAACAGGAAGCACCGTTTCGGGATGAGGAATGGACCCGAGAAGAGATTATCACATTCGAAGATGCTATCATGCATCACAACGCAGAGCTTCGTGCTGTCCGGGATGAAGTTGTGACTCGTACAATGCCAGAAGTTGTTCGGTTCTACGGTCATTGGAAAAAGTGATCTTTTTTGTTTGGACGTCATTTGCCTTGTATGTGCTGAATTCCTCGCTCCTTGTAGCCAGAAATTAGGCGAACAGCATAAGCGGATCAAAGAGGTTGGAGAAACGTCTCAGTCGATTCGCCGTCAATATCACACTGACGAGGAGGCTTCAAATGGGCAGCGGGTCGGGCTCTCAGATGACGAAACCTCTATCGTAGCGGAACCCGCTTCGAAAACACCAACTTGCGGTGCCTGTAGGACACGGGATTCACCAACTTGGTGGAAAGCACCTAAGGGGTTGTCCTCAAGTATTCTCTGCGAGAGCTGTGGGGCTGCCTGGCGAAAATACGCGGATCTCAATTTGGTACGGCAATCGCGCGACGAGTCTCTATCTTCAAACAAGACTAGGTTATCGGCAAACGACAAGCGTGAAGGGACACCGTTGTCTGGTCCATCGTCCAAGCGACCCAAGGTAAACAGTCTTGTATCATTTCCCTAGATATGGATATAAAGCACAGATCTTGCGTCCAAAATTCAAGCATTTCACTTTGCGTTTTAGCACTGGCAGAGCTAACCTGTTTTCATCTATCTAGACGTCAGCCTCGGTACAATCGACACCTCCACCTCCTTCTACTGCTCCTCAAATACGCTGCTTCGCGTGCACAAGGACGGGTCCATTAGGCAAGGTCTTGAAGTGTCAAAAATGTGAAGTTCGAGTCCATGCTGGTGAGTTATATGGGTTCAATGTCTTTTTCCGCGCGCTCAACGTAGCAATGCTCTTGCGTGGATTCTTAAGGATCCTGCGGCGCATTTCTTCCGGACCCAACAAAACCTGAAAAGTGGATATGCGACTTGTGTGACAATGAAAACACACAGGAAGCTTCCTTAGTATGTGTTGTGTCTAGGCTGGCATGATGTTTTCTGACCTTCCTCCCTCCTACCATTACACTATTCTTTGTTTGGCATTTATCATTTGGTCGCAAAATAGAATCCTGATTGCGTACTTTGTCCGCGAGGGCAGAACGAAGACAGGAGAAGGAAGCCATACCCTCCAGCTGATTCTTTCCTTCGCCTCTGCAAACCGACAGAGCAACAATGTTGGGCGCATCTCCTATGTGCAGTCTTTTCCTCGGAAATCGTGTTTGCTGATGTCATGCGACTACGGTTAGTCGAAAACATCAATATCATAAATCATCATCGCTGGGCGACGGTGAGTATTGGCATGTCCCATGTCTTCTACTGTACACTAGTGTTGATTCGCTATCACTCAATTGACAGAAATGTACTATATGCCGTAGCTCGCAGGGAGCAGTAATTCGCTGCAGTGACTGCATGAAAGAGTATCATGTTTCCTGTGCCTGGAAAAACGGCTATAAATTTGGTTTTGAAATCCAACCTGTACGACACCTAGGAAAATTTTCTCCCAGCTGAACTGAATGATTTATACTTTTCGACTAGGTCAAGAGCAGTCGTCGTGATACAACTGTTAGTATCAGCTTCAAGGGCGAGAGTGGATGCATGAATGCAATAGTTTCCTGCAAGACTCATGACCACAGTCGGCGGTCGATCTACGATATGTGCGAAACAAATGAAGGTGGTGAGGTTAGTAGTAGTTGCAACTCCAGTCATCTGCATCATGGAATTGGACACTGATTTGTTCTTTTATTTGTATCTCATTTCTATGCTTTTCCTCGCTAGACTGCCCTTCAGGTTTACGTCCAGGCCTATAAGCAAGCTCAAATCGGGCAAATCCATGGGTTGCTTCGAAAAGCCCGGCGACTTGACAACATCATCGCCACTCGATCCAACTCTAGCTCGTCTTCAGCCGCCCCCTCCACACTTCATAAACCTTCCGATCCCGAGTGCAGTCTATGTCAGACTCAATTTTCACCCGCGTTCTACTATGAGGATGATCCTACTCGTTTTCCAGCTCAACGTTGCTTGTGCCACAAATGTCATTGGAACATTGAACTGCGCAACAGAATAGCAGAAGACACTCAAAATAGCACAAGTATGGTTGTGTCATAAAAAAACTATAAAATTACATTCCTCATTGAGAAAGCTGTCTGTGGGTAGTGGGGGGTAAATAGAGGCAGATATAACGACAGGAAGAGGTTAACGGTGGGGTGAAGGAAAGGAGGATGTGGGAGGACCATGAATCCAAATCGGTTAGAATACACAAGGCTTACAATTACTTACAGCAGGACAGTGTAGATCTGGCCAGAAAGGAAGGATGCCGCAGGAGAAGAGCAGGTAATAATATAATAAATGTAATCTATGGGCGAACCCTTTTGTAGAATAGCACGTATGCCTTCTGGTTCTGGTAGTGTGAATCAGCATTCATTTAGAGGGTATGACGACAGAACAGGACTCACAACGACTTGTTTAGCATCGACTGATTTGACACTGCTATCATCGCAGTACATCCATCCACCGCGCGATTGCACAAAGGCAGTATCTGCAGAAAAAGAAAAGAAAATGACAATCAGTCATTCTCAGTCTTGAACATCCCTGAAAAACATCAACACCCAAGTTCAAGTAAACTCACAATGTCCACTAGTCAGATTTCCATAGTGATTTGTGACACCATACAAGTCATAACGATACGGTGGTAGCTGTGTTCGTGGATCATCGAGTGGCATGGGAAGACCTCCATTCAATTCACTCTGGTCGGCACCAGGTGGAAGGGGCGCCGGCATATAATTCGTCAGATCCAACGATTTCATCGGAAATTCGACAAATGTGTCTACTTTATCCGAGAAACGACCATTGACTTCAAAGCGCTTGAGATGGATGAGAAGCACTGGGGGTAATCTCGCCAATGACAGTTTCTTGGAGGCTCGTCGTTTTACCTTGCATTTTGGGCAATCCCTGAAGGAAAAATGCATGAATATGATTGATTGAGAAAAAGAAGGGGCTCGACTGAAATATGGATTTGGGTTAAAAGGGGCAATAAATTGCGTACCATGCATCATCTTTCTCCAAGATCTCCTCGTTAAGTAATGCTTGTATACACTTATCGATAGGCACCTTTCCATTTCTCCCATGTGGGATCGGCAACTGCAAGATCGAAAACACATTGTACGTCGTCGATGTCTACACCAGATCAAAAAAAGACATCGTCAGCAAATACCCACGCTCGTGAACTCGCGAGATCGCCTCGAGAATCGAGGACCAACAAGGTAGAAGATGAGAGAGCAGATAAAACCACTAAACACGAACCTGCTGACAGGTCAGACACTCCAACCGATTCCTAAACTGCCCTTGGAAATAATCCACGACCAGGCTATCATTCCTCTCCTTCCAGGTCCTCCACTCTCTCTCGCTCGCAATCTGCGGTGGTAACTTCTCGAGTTCTGCTTCTTGTTCCAGTGTAGGCACCCATTTAGGTTTCACCATAACGCGATTCAAGTCTTCGTGGATCCCGTCCATCAAGAAACTGAGAAATTCTTGAGAATCATGCTGATTCGAATTGTCATACTGGGATCGTAGTTGGCATATCGATTTCTGTTGGAAAAATTGTAACACTCAGTTAGCACTCATATTTTGTCATGTAGCTCGAGATACAAGTCATAAACTGGAACTAAATCGCAAAGGGAAGAAAGTATAGTGCCTTCTAAGCAGGAAATGGCGCAACTTCATCTGAGCTTACCCGAAATTCGTGAGGTGTTAGGAAAGGCAAGTCCTGACCCCACATCTCTTGCAACAACTTGGCAAAGGCATGTGTGAGATGGCCTTTCGAGCCCAGGGGATTCACCAGATTAATCGCGGGTTTCCAGCGATGCTCTGAAATAAGTATCATTCGGTACATCAATTCACAGACGACATAAGTGCCAAAAGTAGGAAGACAGAACAAAAACCCACCAGTAAAAAACCTTGCAAAAGGCACCGTTGCACTCAGACACTGTATCGGCGCATTCATGTAACACGTATTCCCCAAATTCTTTAGCCCAGACAACCCAACCATCACATCCGCCCAATACGTAACAGGATAATCACTGTTGATCCTCGGCGGTTTTGGTTCCCCATTCCTGTTCATATTCCCACCACTGTGACTCATTCCAGGCGAAACTGACGACCCGGCAAGTGGAGGCTGCAAAACTCTTGGTCTCTGATCTTGTCTCCCCAGAGCTGAAGAAGCGGCCAAAGGTGGTGGCTTGGGCATTAACTCTGGATAATCTATTGGTCCTCTCGCACCACCAGCGGCAGGAGTCTGATGTACAGAGTGATCGCGATTGAGTCCGGATAAAAGTTCACGTGTTTGGTCAAAATAATCATTCTGTCTTCTCGCTGAGAACGGGACAGGGTTTAACGAGGCTGGCGGTGGTGAAGCTATATCAGATGGTATGATGAATCGATTCGAAGGTGGTGGCGACTGAGATTGTGACGGCGTGCCATTTAGACCTGAACCAAGGGAACCGGAAATCGTAGGGGACACATGACGAGGAGGGAATTGAGGGTATGAAATGGATCCAAACCCATTAAGAGATGTAAGTGCCATTCCCTGTCATTGTCAATAAGGGTATAAATGGCAAGGGAGTAGGCTCACATTTTGATATATACTCTGCCTATGATTCGCAGAGCGACGCTGCAGTAGACTTTCTGTTGGCGGATTGTCCAAAGAGTTAGCCTCAGCAGAAGCTCTTTCGTAATTCCAAAAATCAGCTCAATTTCCCTCATCATCGCGCATCAAGAACACACCTCGAATTTGAAGGCTTCTGGCTTAATGAGATACTGGGACTGCTAACACCACCCATGAAAGTATTCGGTGAAGTCCGAAAGGGGTTAGTCGAAGGGCTCGCAAACGTACCCGGGACTAAAGTATCCACTGGCGGGCTTGTTGACGCCCCAGCGACGGAACCATTAACCACGAAGGGATTGTTCGAACTTGGAATAGGCTTGGGGCTGTGAAGGGGACCACTAGCAGCTACTATATCTTGATGCTGAGTATCTAATACTCCGGGGAGAGTCAATGATGGAGAAGCAGGAGGAACGAAGAATCCATCTATTTCATCTCGTGCGAGTCCGTCCTCCCCAAATTCTTTCTTCCAAGCTGCGAAACCACCAACGACCAACATTGGCATTCGCTTAAGCACCTTCTTGAATGCTTGCTCCGAGATGACTTCTACGAGGATTGAAAGTGGACTCTTGTCTGCTGCAAACGATTCTGAGTCTTGATCGCAAACAGCTACGATGTCAAACTTGTCACGATTCATGAAAAGGTTGGCCTCGGGTTTAGGTGCGATGACCATCGACTCTTCAAGTTTATCTGAGGTCAAACTAATAGGCCAAGGGTCAGCATGCATCGCGCAAGAATGGAATGAAGAAAACTTACTTGTCTCGCATCAGCACAGTAGGTTCGATGCAGATAACGGCCTGTGCTTTGATATGCTCCCTGTCAAAGTCTGCGCGATTCCGAACATCAATAATCAAGACGGTGTAATCCCGCATATAATCCTGTAAATCCTTCGGGAACATAGTGTTCGTTTTGGGTATAGGAGGTTTTAAAGGAACAGCAACTGGTTGCATGGGGATGGCAGCTATTGGCGCAGAGGATAAGGAAAGCCCTGAAGGCTTAAGAGGGGCATTCACATTGACGCGTGTCGGCGATGTGGGCCGACTGTTGAACACGTTATTCACCGTTGGGGTGATTGGCGTGCTGGATGGCCTTTCAATATGTAATGGAAAGTTTCCAAAGTTGGTCGATGGGGACGGAGGTGGTATGTCGCCTCTCAAACTGGGCTTTGAGAATGCAGTGCTCACACTACCGTGAACCGAATTTGATGAAAGTGCGAGATTCTTATCAAGTTCGTCTATCGAAGGAAAACTTTGAGTAAATCCCGAAAGATCAAGGTGGGTATTTCGGATAGGTGAAGACGAAGGGGAAGATATGGGAGAGGGAGGACCGAATGAGGAAGCAGGAACAAAGGTGTGAGTAGAGGATAATGGAGATGTTGGATTTGATACAGAGGAAGGGGCATTGGCAGAAGGTTGGGTGGGTGAGAGTGGTTGGATAGGGATGTCTCTGGACAAGGGTTTTGGCCTGCCTATGGCAAGACCACTCTCCTGGAGAGCACGTTTTCGATCTGCTATGGAGCCCCCAAAAGTCTGATTTATCGATTTGTCGCTGGATTCCGACATAATCCTGTGGAAAGCCTGGTTGAACAGAATCACACGGCCGAGTCAGTGAACGCACGATTTCTGGTTGGCTGCAAACGACCTGAGCCTCTCTTCCACAGTGGCTATTCTCCCTGAAAGGTCACAAGCGGTCCCCTGAATTAGAAATCACCTGAGAATAGATCAGACGAAAGGAGCGAATGGCATACTTGGATAAAATCGGTCACTTCCTTGCGTAGAGATCCTCTGGCCCCTTCTCGCTTGTAATCAGAAGAGTCCATAGCCATCTTGAGAAGCGTGGCGGTCTTGATATAGCCCTCCAGTGCGGCAGGATGGTCACCGACACTCTCTAGGTCTTTAGCCTTGAGAATTTGGGTGCGAGCAACATGAAGAAGCGATGTTGCAGATGCTTTGGTCGCCTGTTTAAATACGGTTTCCTTTGCTTTGTTCTTGATATCTGTAACGGACATGTTTGCATATGCCGACAAGCGAGGGACTGCAGAAGCTGTTCAAAGATCAATAAGGTTGAACGAGCAGCAAAAAAAATAAACATACAGGCGTGACGAGAGTCTAGAGTAGGAAGAGCAGGAGAGGCTGATTGGACAGTGACGCCGGGCATATGGGCGACAAAAGCAAGCTCACTTACGTAATCCCGCAGGCTAAGCAGTGGCAGTGCTCGGTCAGATCAGCACGTGATTTGGACGCGTCCATCTCGCGTGTGTTCGTCTCAGCCACAGTGATGGCTGCGACTCCTCCGAGGCCACGCTGGGACACAAAGAGCCTGTCTCCCTCGTTCTTGAATTCACCCGACCTGGAAGGCTCAACAGAGTCGTATATCTCAACTTCGAGCCTTGAATATGTCAATGCCCAACTGGTAGCACATGGCTTTGCTTCCTCTCAGGGCCTATCCCTCGACGGCCTTTCAGGGACGGACTCGAACAAAGTCGTCAAATGTCTGCTTTGCATGCTCAGTCAACGAGTGGTGTGTTCTCTGTCGCTCGAGCTGAATGTATCATCATGACTTTTTCAGCAAGATTTGTCGAGGACGGAGGAACTCTCTGCCAAATTCCGGACACTCACATATGACTATGAGCGGTTGCTTACGATGCATCGCACTGCAAACGACAAAGTCGCAGCCGCCGAAAAAGAAGTGAACCTCTACAAGACCAAGCTCACGTATGCCTAAATCCCCTGTTTTTTTCTCCTTCTTATCCAATTTATAGTGCAGCTCAACGAACACTCCAATCCAGCGAATCCTCACAGAAACAAACCACAGTAGAACTTCAACGTACACGTACAGCTCTCCAGGGTATCCGTGTAACACACCAACAAGAGCTCAAAAAGAAAGAAAAGGATCTCGAACGTATGGCCAGTAAATGGAATAAACTCTCCGACGCCCAAATCAAGCTGTCCACTGTACCAGCTGGCTTGAAATGCGCAAATGTCGGTATTGTACATGGATCTGAACTCATTCCAAGAACACCGAGTCTTCTGGACACCGCTCTAGACGATGCTGAGAAGGCGAGGGGACAATTAATCGATGAAGTTGGGCGTTTGAGGAGACTCGTTGTTAAGGTTGTAAACCAGGTGCAAGCAGTATTATTTCATGTCCAAGGCTTCATGACGGACAAAAACGAACAAGTGATTTTGCCCTGAAATTCTGCCAACGTTAGATTAACATTATCTCAGCTCATCGAACATACCATCACAAGTCTTTTCCCAATGTACCCACCAACGCATGCTCACGATGTTCTATCTGCCACTCTCAGATCTCTTCGAGACACACTGGCCGCTCTCCCTCAACACATTGCCTCCGCTTCCGCTCCAGTGCAAACTATTTCACCTGTTTCCTCAACAAATACAAGTACAACGACGCCAAAATCTATCGATCCCAAGACTGAAGAGATTGCTCGTCTGCAAGTCACAATTGTCCAGCTCAAAGAAGAAATTGGTTGGTCACTATCCTCTTCAGAAAATGCACTCATTGAATATATAACAGATCAAGCACACGCACAAGCCGAGCAACAAGCCGCCCAAACTCAAGTTATCTTCGATAATTTTGTTGCATCCCAACAGAAAACCTCAGCCAACATCGCAGAAATGAGTATGGAACTCATGACTACGTCAATGGCTGATGCCGAGCGCGAGAGGTTGGAGAAAATTCGTCAGGAGTTAGATACTGAGAGGGAAAAGTTTACACAGGCAGCTGTTCAACTTGGAAAAGAGAGAACTGCTTTGGAGGTAGGTCCAAACCCCTGGGAAGTTAATTGGAATCTAATTTGTGATTTCTGTGAAGGCTGACAGAGTTAGACTGTTGGAAGAGAAACGATCTTGGGAAGTCCAACAAATGCTCGACGACCTGCCTCCCACACCCGACCCTCATCCTCACCCTCAATCATATCCACCCCACATCCAGCAGATACCGTATAAATCACCACGTAAACCTGAAGTGAAAATACACCATTCACTCCCCAAGCGATCACCTCGCAAACTACGCAGTCACAAACACCAATCTTCTACCGGCTTATCCTCAGCGAGTCGAAAAGCAAAACGCATTTTTCGTCGATCGTCTACTATGCCTGTCAAAACCACGATTTCACCTGTGCGGGAGACTGAAGTTATTGCTAATGTGGATGAGGCACCACATGCACCACATCTGTCGTCGACATTTCCACCACCGCCACCGCTGACTGTACCCTCATTTAAACCTCCAACGAGTACGACAAACATTCTATCTTCTTCATTCGTCCTCCCACCACCCTCACCAGATGCGTCCCTCCCTCGCCAACTGCTTCTTCCTCCTTTGTCGTTACAGGAACAAACCCACTCAATACCTCAACCTGATTTTCTGATGACGCATTTACCCCCTCCTACACCTATCAATCACTCCACTCCTTTTCCTGGGACGAAACCTCTTCCTCACTCTCATTCCCAAGCTCAGACTCAGGTTCAAGAAGAAGGGAGAGGAAATGTAACACCAGTCCAACGACCCTTCCCCATAGCCAAACCACTTGCTCAGCGGATGGTTCACGCTTATTCGCCTGTGAAACCAAGTCCTTTAAGCCGGATACTAATGCTCACCCATTCACCCGACGGAACGTCTTCCGAAGAAGGGTCTCCGTCTACCATTGATGCTCGACAGTTAGATGTCGTGCATGAAGAAGAAAATGAGTCTGATATGGCAGAGAAGACATTTCCTGAAAGTGGATTGCCTGTAATTCCACAATTTCAGAGCCAGAATCAAGATCTATTGCTGGAAACACCACAGCATCAGCAAGGACCTGAGCATCGAAGGATGTCACTCGCTGCGGAATTGGGTGTTGAGAGTCCACCAGATGTAGTTAATTTTGATGTCATTGATGAAGAGCAAGAGCAAGAAGAACCATCGAAGAAGAAAAGAAAGATAGAAAATTATAGGAATGGCGAACGCGTTATGCTGGAAAGAGATAATGGTAAATCTTCTGCTGGTATCGGTACAGGGGCAAAGAAATCTTCCGTTCGTGCAGGTGGGAAAACACGACAAAAGTCCAAGACTATTACTGCTGGCCCAAAAGCTACATCGAGAGGTGGCGGTGTTGTTGGTAATGGTGTTGAGAAAGAGAACGTCTCGAGGGGAGTCGGCATCAGGTCTTCAAGTTCGAGTGCTACTACATCAAGGGCAGTCGGCGCTAAGGGTGCCAGGATGACGACTAGGGTCAAGGTTTCTGCTGGTACAAGCTCAAAAGGTGGTACGAGCATTGGTGCTACTGGTCCGCGGAGAGTCCCGATAAATAGTGTTGAAGCCCCTGCTATTCATAGGAATTCGTAGGTTTTTTGATTATAACCACTATCCGGGACTGGTGAGTTGATTAAGACCTTTATTTTGTTTCTATTTGTATTATTCCGTATAGCATATTTGAGCAATGAGCAATTAGTACGTATGGATGGTATTACATGCAACCAAAGAAGTGTCGCAATGAAAAATGACGTGCGGAATCCGTTGTCAAGCATTTCTTGGTATTATTGGTGCCATTGGCACCGTTCGAGACAGTATGGGCTTCGACCTTGTTCATGAAGCTGTTGAAATATTCTCTGAGGTCCGAGACCTTGTTGAGAGGAGTAACTGCGCCAACATATCCATCAGGTCTCACAACAATAATCGCACCTTCCTTCTCATCTACCCCATAATATTTGTATCCTCCACCACCGTTTTTGCCTACCGTATCGATGTCATCAATGAACGCCCTATCACCAGTTCAAAAGAGAAGGTTCATATTTCAAAAAATCCAACTCACTTGGTCCAATGTGGCCTCAAGAATGGTGGTATAACATTATACGTCACCTTCCCCTTGGTGATCATACTAAAAGTCAATATATCAAACACCTTGACCACATTTCCAGCATAAGGTTGCAAAATTTCTTTCAACTTCTCTGCGAGATCGACCACCTTGAGCAGCTGCTCAGGGTCAGAAGTGTTGCCTGTAAACACTAAGACTTTGAATCTCGTATCGGAGGAGAGTAGATCCTGGATTTCGAAAGGTCTCCCATCGGCTGCACGGAGAAATATGTGTGGAAGCACGCGTTGACCGATTGTAAGACCTGATGCAGCATATTGGTGTGTGGGTGAGACGATTGAGGAGGGAGCATAGTGTACACCTATGCCTGTTGAAAATAGACCGTATCTTTGGAATGTCCTGGCAGACCACAGGTTTGTCATTGTGCTAAAATAGGTAATAGAGAAGGAACCGACTCTTTGAATGTTTCATGTGTAATTCCCTCATCACTACCGTTTGTCTTGGGTTTATCAGAGAACTGTCTTGCGAACTGACGGTCGAATTCGATGAGGTCATAAGCATATTTTTGTCTCTCTAGCTCGTACTATCGATATTGTCAAGCAAGAACAGCGGAACGTCTCTTTGCGACTTACTGTTTTCAGAAGCGAGATATCCGCCCATCCTCGTAGAACATGGACCATTTTCCATACTGATCAATACACGCAACATAAGTGCTCGTTGTGGTACTGGAACGTGGATATGCGACTAACCAAGGTTGTGGGAATCGTTCATGCTAGCGTTCATTCCCTGGCCTGTTCTCCAATCAGAACGATCAATGGATGATGTGGAGTGTCTACGCACCAGCTTTAGGCGAATGTGTATGACATGCATCCCCGACGATAAAGATTCGTTCGTTGGCTGAAAATTGAGAGGCAACCCGTTGTCCAACTAAGAACAGTGATGTTACCGGATCTAATTAAGCATTGCTGGATCTGTGGCAGAACACTACTTACTGACATAAATGGTCCACCACTCAAATGATTCGGGATCTTCAAGTATATATGGGGAAAGAGTTTTACGAGCGACCTGACATAAAACGTTATCATTATAAAAGGATCATCAAATAGTACCAGAGAAGGACACCACCTCAAGTATTTTCTGAGGCCCAATATTACCTTTGTCAACTCTTCCAGTATTAAGGTCGTAAGCGCCATCTTTCTCGCTGAGCTGGATATACAGGCGGACTTTGTCTCCTTCTCTTGGAATGATCATGCAGGATCCATTTTTAGAATGGATCACAGATTTATTTCTAATGTCAGGGAAGTTCGTCTGGGGTATCATGTCAATGACACCCCAGATGTAGTTGGTCTGCTCGCCCGCCATCACAATCCCAAGTGTTTTTCGAACCCAGGAGTGCGCACCTAGCCAATCAGCATTGATTGTTCCATGCAGTGAAGTTTATCTTACCATCGGCTCCTATGACGAATTTAGCACGAACAATCTCGGTATCGGGACAGCCAGCTAGGGGCGCCAAATTCTTGAGCACGACCTATATAATGCCAGTGGCCAGTCAATTTGTCAGAATTTTTAAGCGCAACAGCCGACCTTGACAGGGTATGTTTGCGGATTCTTCAATTCTGCTTCATCATTACTAAGTTCAATTGATGTCGGCACGTATGGTCGATCAACATGAATGTTGTACTGGGATATCGACTCCAAAAACATCGTTTCAATGGCTGCCTGGTGCAAAGTAACCTGCAGACCTATGAGTCAAGTTGTTATGCACATCACGAAGGTCAACCTCAAATGGATAACGTGCTGTTGGAACAGTTGCATCCGGAACACGTTCTGTAAGCTGTGGACCATATGAGATCTTATGAATCTGGGTGGTTTCCGATTAGCTCGCCTCTATTCCCCCATCGGAACTGGGATTGTAGAACGCCTGGATACCATGTCAGCAACCCGAGGGCCCTCGGTATGCTCAAAGGACACTCACTGCTAAGTGTAGCTGCGTTCCTTCTCTGAGGAGCCGTTCTGCGAGGCCATAACTCTAGCCACGAAAAACCCCTGAACCTCTATCCCGATGAGGATTCCAATTTATTCATACCTGTAGAACTTCGATCGTTCTCGGTTGGATGCCGTCCGCTTGACCAGCTGTAATCTTGATGGGTCTAAATGTTGTATGAATTATTTGTTCATAGGTCCAAGGATAGGCCTCACCTCTTGTCTATAATCCTGACATTAACTCCAGCTCTTGCAAGTGCATTTGACGCAAAAAGTCCAGCGGGACCCGCTCCGATAATGAGAACGTCGGCATTAGTTTCCCTGATCAGCACTGTAGGCATGTTGACAATAAGGAAGAAAAGAATGAAAAGAGCCGCTTGGGTAGTTTTTATATATTTCAGGATAGGACCCTATCGAATCAAGGACCCTACCGAATCAATCATGGAGTCTTGACAACCACTTCCGTCCTCCTTCCAAAAGTAATTAATTATTCTGAGGAACCCTAGGGGTCTATGCCGAGATGCCGGACGTGAACCAGATATGAGGGATTTCCCAGGATATCGTAATATGGCAAGGTGTTCCCCAGATGATGTGATATGGAAAAGCGTTCCCAGAGTTTCCCAGATGATGTGACATGGAAAGCGCGTTCTCAGAAATGAAGTGATCTAAAAAGCCTTGTCAAGGAAGGTTATGGAATGATACATGGTCATCCTGGCTGGCGGGGGATAGTAGATAGAAGCAGTGAGACTTCTAGTGCCGTTATTATTAACCATCATATGTCTGAAGAGCATCATAGTAGGTAGCGGTAAACACTTCGTAGTCTGCAAGCAGCATCTCATCTTCATCCTTAGGATGGTTCAAGAGAGGTAGAATCATAGCACGGGCATGAGACAATCATCAAAAAATGATGCTTATCTAAATGTTCTTTGTCCAGCATTGGGTTCCTTCGAGTTCTATGGAAGCGATTCATCCTGGCAACTCAACTCTGCATGAAGGTATGTCAACTTAGCTGGGTCGCTAGCTAACAATTTCAGTCCGTTTGTCACTATTTCGCCATGGAAATTTTGCACTCGGACGTTGACCCTTTCGACCCAGAGCTTTCCATATCTCGAGGATGTCATTGCAGTCATCACCGCATGGAGCATTGAGGGATAGAGCAGAGTCCACCTCTGCTGCCCATCATAAACGAGATTGACAAACTTCATTAGGTGTTACTCGACTGAATTTACATGTTCAAATTTTGACCTAGTATGTTACTGCGGGGTTCCAGAACCTATCTCATCTAGCTTCCACATCAGTGCCTGAAACGTCACATACCAGGTCAAAGCTAAACATCGTTGTAGTTACACATGCATTACTTTATTAGTAGATGGTATCTAGGTACTGCATTTGTAATATTCAATGTACAAGAATGTCTATTTCAGCACTACACGTATAGTTATATACATGCTAAACTCTGCAAAGAAATAGAGCTTCAGAATAGTGGGTACATGAACTTAACTCAAAGTCAGGCTAAATGATGGGTATAGAAAGAGAATTATATGGAATTATATGGAAGCAGTTCAGTGCTATCCTGATTCCGATCACAAACAACTCACAGCTTCTAAACAAGGTCGCTCAAGATGTTTGTACAGTGGTCTGCTAGTGATCGGCTCACTACAGTCCACAGTGGACAATAGGTAAGCATGGTAGTGTTGTGACCAAGAGGTCTCCCGACCAAGTCAAAATGTACCTTGGAGCAGGGAACTCGTGAACAGCTCACAACCTCGTCTCGTGTTTCTGATGGGAATCCAAATTCACAGGTGAAGACACGACGACCCACGAGAATCGATCAAAATCAGGGAAATGAGTTTCAAAAAAGTATACATGAAGCAGACGCCGCTACGACCGAGGAGATGCTGTGTTGCACTGATTTCGACAAAATCTCAAGTGCCCAAAAACCGGTTCTGAAGAATTCAAACCACGCCATAAAATACACAGTCCGAATACTTCTCCAAGCCCTGTTGAGTGGACAGGATCCAATGGATCTGGAGAAATTCAGTATGAATTGAACGATGATGCAAGTGGAACTTGGAACTATGATACGAACCTCAGGGGGCGGATTTAATCCGAGGACGTGAGCTCGCTCCCATCTTTCCAAGCGGTTAACACCGATGCATGGTCCATAGTCATAGTTCCTATGAAGGCAACATGAGTAATGTAATCCACCATGGATGACAAAACGTACAAGTCAAAGGCACGAAGGATTTGGCTAATGTCATCCTCCTTATTTCCATGAACTAGTATTTAGAGGTCAATAGGAGGTCAATAGATGAGAGCATAATACTATGTGACTCGACAAACCCAAAGGCAGCCCATCCCTTTTTGCTTTCGCTTCAATGACTAGTTTTCGCCACCTTGGATCTTTGATATTACGCGCTGGCCATAGATCTGACTGACTCTGATCTTCAAAAGAGCTTTCTGTGTACGTCGCAGAGGAATCGAGAGTAGTAATGAGCTTTCTCGTGGTTTCTTCAGTCCCAACGAGAGGATCATGTGATGGTGCGGGAGAGCTTTTGACCGTATCCACCACTTTCTTGGCTCTTGTAGCCGAAGCTGTCCGAATTGAACTTGGAAAGGTCAGTCTCTGTTGTTTCATTGAAGAAGACATCACAGAATGCGAAAGTCTGGATTGTACAGGATAGGAGAAATGATAGAATGAGAAACAAAAACCAATATATATTAATTTTGATACATAATATTTACTGGCCGACTAGCTCAGTTGGTTAGAGCGTCGTGCTAATAACGCGAAGGTCTTGGGTTCGACCCCCACGTTGGCCATAAATTTTATTTTGTGCTACACACCATTCTCTTAATCTTCCAT